>ERZ650308.483-NODE-483-length-21516-cov-4.775034_pt1 | contig 21516 bp, 25 predicted proteins | sample MGYA00376244_ERZ650308 | MGnify/ENA primary metagenome ERZ650308 (study PRJEB26733, sample SAMN07839295) | wastewater metagenome | biome: small river; feature: stream; material: water | place: USA: North Carolina | collected 2016-04-26 ... | reverse complement strand
TTCGGGAGGTATCCGAGCAGGGTCTCGCAAAGGCCGATTGGAGAGCTCGGATTGTGTGGGTCCCGAACGCAATCAAACACAACGCTCCGCAATCCCCGAATGTCGTCAAAGGGTGGCGTTCAGGCTTCGACGAGCTGCCAGACTCACCGCTAAAAACGGAGGCCTTACAGGCACTTAAAGCCTACGTTGACACCATGGGCGAAGGCTTCCGGAAAGCCTTTCGGGAAGCCTTCGGCCAGGTGTCGCCTAATCAAGAACAAGAACAAGAACAAGAACAAGAACCTGATGTTGACGCGCGCGCGCCCGCGAGGCCGGCCTCGCCCGCACCAGCCCGACCAAGCACGACGACGACGACCACCATCGGGTCCGACCAGGCGAGGGCGGTACTCGGCGAGCTAACCAAACACCCGAAGCTCAAGGTTGTGGCAACGGCGGAGACTGCAAACGCGATTGCCGGGATGGTCATATCCGGGCTCCGGATCGACGACGTTATCGAGAGCATTCGGGCGGTCGCCTTCGACCTGGTCGAGGATGCGAACGAGGTCACGGTGCGGAAAGCACTCCGGTCGTACCTCGCGAAGGCGCCGTCGTACGGCGAGGCCCGACGGGCGGGGCGAGCAACGGGACCGCCTCGGATGGCCGCTGCGTTGCGAGCTTCGTACGACGACGCGCAGAGGCTCGAGTACGAGCGCCGCGAGGCCGATGAGAACGCTCGGCTCAGAGCTGAGCTGGAGGCGCGCCGCACCGCCGCGCAGGCGGCTGGGATCGACGACTCGTTTTGAGGAGGGAGCACGTGAGCGATACAAGCCCAATCGAGTCGAGTGAAGTCCAGGTCCAGGCAGAGCCCGGACTGACGCTGCCGGAGCTGCTCCAGCGGATCGCGAGGGCCAGCGGGTTCGAAGACTCACTCCCCAGTGGGATGGTCTTCCGCTGTCGTTGCGGCATCGAGGTCCCTTCGCGGGGGATTCTGTGCGCTCAATGCGGCGAGCGGGAGCGAGCTGAGTATCGAGCGATGTGCCTGGCACCGGCGCGGCGGACGTTGCCAACGTGGCCGCATGCCCGGTTCGGCCACCCCCAGTTCCGGGCGGCCGCCGAGCTCGTCAGCGTTGCTCGCGATTGGCGCTTTGGGGACCTCGTGGGGCTAACGCTGTTGGGACCCACTGGAATTGGCAAGAGCACCCTCGCTGTCGCGCTCTGCATCGAGAAGCTCGAGCGCGCGACGACGCCCACGCAGGTTCAGCTTGCGAGCGGCATCCGATACGTCCTCGCGTCCGACCTCGACAAGGCGCGACTGGAACACGCCCTCGGTCGAGACGAGCCGCCGCTGGTCCGAATGGCGATCCGCGCGAAGCTCCTCGTGCTCGATGACCTTGGAAAGGAAAAGACCAAGGGCGAGGTGATCACTCACGTCCTGGAGAAGCGATACAACCTGGGTCTCCCGAACCTGATCACGAGCGAACTGACCCTACGCCAGCTCGGCGACCGATATGGCATGTCGGACCGGCGCCGAATCGCTGGCCGGGTGCTGGTCGCGTCGACCTACGGGGACCGATGACGAGGATTCGCGAAGTCCTCACGACCTTCTTCCTCGGCTGCGCGCTCTACACGATGCCCCGCCGGGGGGAGCCTCGTCGGAGGCGAAGCGGACCGGATTGGACAGCACGGACGTTCTACGTGCATCCGTCTGCAATCGATGGCGCCCTCCGACTCAGGTGCCTCGCGGACGAGGTCGAACGAGGCGTCGTCATTGGCGCCCGTGTCATCTGGCACGGTGCCCCGCAGCGTCTCGAGATTCTCATCGTGACGCCGCGGGCGATTGGAGAGGCGTAGCCATGGTCGTCCAGCTCGTCGTGCTGCCAGTCGACCAGCTCACCGCCGGGACCGACCGCTTCCGCTGCGTCCCATATCGAGCGGCCATGCCTGCCGACGCGTGTCTGCGCCGGCAGGCGGCGGCCGCCAAGCAAGCCGGACAGGGCTACCTCACATCGATGTTCGATCGCCTGACAGGCGACTATCGCCACTGTCATGGTTGCCAATTGGGGCGAGCAGTGAAGAATCAATTGCAGCCGGACCAGGAGCCAAGCCCATGATGACCGCCGACTGCTGGAGTATCGCAGAGCGCGCTGTCGACGAGCTCGACCTCGACCTGTCGGAGCAGACACTTCGACGCGCGCAGGTAACCCTTCAGGCTGCTATTCGCGTCAGCCTCGACGAGGACCGCCCGTGGGCGCGACGGGTCGAACGGCTCGAGCCCCGCATCGTCTCGGCCATCGTCCGCCTGCGCTCCCCCAGTCGCTATGTCGCGGCCCACGCGAATGACCCGCGTCGCCGAGGGCGAACATGGGAGGAGGCGCGAGCTCACAAGCGGGCTCGCCACCGAACAGTCCGAGAGGAGCGTATGTCCGCCGGACTCTGCACGAGCTGCGGGCGGGCTCGCGACCTGGGAGGCGTCACGTGCTCGGCCTGCCTCCACACCGACAAGGCCTGGAGGAAGAGTCGAGCGGTGCGCGAGAAGACCGCCGAGTACCTCGACGACGAGTGCCAGCCGCTCGTCCTGAAGTTCAAGCCCAGGCTCCTGCCGGTCATCGGGCCCTACTACGACTGCCTCCGGATGGACGACTGCCTCACCGAGCTCATCCGTGCGTGTGGGCGGCAGGACGCTCCCGGCTCTTCGTGCCCTGAGGGCTGCCCTGACCTCGTTCCTCACGACCGGGCGGCGCAGATGCGGCACCAGGCGATGAGTCGGGACGAGATGGTCTGAGCTGGCCAAGCGAGACAAGGTCGACAGAGACCGCGCGCGAGATCGATCCTCGCTGGCGGACACTCGTCAAGGCGGCACGCACGAGACCCGCCGGACGCGGTGATCGCGATCGGGGGGTAACAGGAATACCTGACCACCCCGGCGCGATCGGTGATCCGAGCCACGCGTAGCGTGTGGCATGCCGAATCGATTCAACGCGCCGCTCCCGGGGTGGGCATTCAGGGTCTACGTGCGAGAGGGGAGCGACGCTCTCGTCCAAGTGGCCATTGCGCGCGTCGAGCCTGGACCCGGTCCACGGTCGATGAGGCTCTATCGAGGAATCTTCGCTGACCGAGTCGTCCTTCCGGCTGCTGGCGAGAGAGCGCTGGAGGAGCTGTTCAAGGGGCCGAGCAACTTCGTCATCAGGCTCTCGAACCGAGGCGACTCGGGGGGGCTGGAGTACGTCTACCGGTACGAGAAAAGCGAGGCGCTTGTAGCCCCCGTCCTCGACGCTACATGCGAGGCTGCCGCGCTCGAAGGCATCGAACTCCGAGACGCAACGGTGCTCTCGGTCACTGTCTTCTAGTCCTCGCCGCCGATGGGCCCCGGCGCGCGATGCCATCGAGGTCCGGGTAGTCTAGGCTCATGCGATTGGACTGGTGGGAGAAGTGGTGGTGGCTCGCGCTGTTCGGCGCGATGTTCATCGCCGTCGGGGTGGTAGCGGTCTGGGCGACGTTGCGGCCGCTCGGGACCGAGCGGGAGCGCTGCGAGCGCTACTGCGCCCGGAACGGCGCGACGTGCGATAGCTTCGGGACCGAAGACCGGTCGGGGTTCACGTGCGCCATTCCAACCGGGAGCGGTCGGTAGGGCTCGCCAGCCTCAAGCCCCTCGCGCCGGACCGCGCGGCGAGTCCGAGGCGCGCTAGGTGAATGAGGCCGCCGGGGGATGACCGGGGCACCACCCAAACAAGGAGTCCCCCCCGTGAGCCAGAACAAGCACATCCACGTGCGTCGTTACCCGACCCCCGCCGCGTCCGGCGGCGTGGAAGCCACGATCGCGCCGGAGGACGGAGCGTTCTTCGTTCTCATCCCCGTCGACGGCGACGCCGTCTTCTACCGCCGCGTCGCGGTGACCAACTCGGAAGGCCAGACCGACCACGACTACATCGACGTCGAGCTTCCGGCTCGAACCTCTGCGCCCCCGGACGGGGTCGCGCCCCCGACCCTCGCCCCGCTCCCCGCGGTCAATCGGGTCTACCCCTACCCGATCGACTTCCACGTCAAGCCCATCGACCCGAACGACCCCACTCTCGAGGACCTCGACGACGAGGCTCAGAAGTTCACCCCAAGCAAGCAACGTCCAGGATTCTGGGCGTGGCTCAATTGCCGCGCGGTGATGACCTGGGGGCCCACCGAACACGAGGCCATTCAGGCGCTGATGAACTACGCCGTCAGCCTCGCCGTGGCTGGGTGCCTCGACCAGACCGGTCACCCGGTGCCGCACATCAATCGTCGGCGTTACGAGGCGGTGTTCGGGACCGACGTCACCCCGGGATACGGGGAGAACGGGGAGCCCCGCTGACGGCTTGCAGCTGAGCTCGCCAGGTCTTACGTTCGCCTCGCTCCGCGGACCTAGACACTTCGTGGACGCAACGGGCCCGACTCCCCTCCCCCCCGAGTCGGGCCCGCTGTCTTTTGTGAGCCGGGGGGCGCGACAGTACATGGACGTGTACGTATTTCAGCGTGGCTTCCGACCCGCGGCGCGAACAGCAGCATGATGAGCACGACCCGCACGAGGCCCCGACGCCGAAGGCCTCCGGCTCCTACGGGCGTTGGTCGTTTTTCGAATCCGAGTGCCGGCACCTGGTGAAGCGCCTCAGGCTTGAGGCGACCGAGCGCTCCAAGGTGCTGACGAAGATCGACCTTCGCGGGGCGCGGACGTGCACCGAGCTCGCGGGCGCCGCCGAGCAGCTTGCCGGGAGCTTCGCTGCCTGGCCGACGAACGACCCCGGGCAGGATGAGCGGCACGCGCAGATCGCGAGGCTCTTCGAGCTCCGGGCGCGCACCGAGGAGCTGGCACCGCTCATGGCGCCTACGGCGACTGGGTGAAGCGGCGCCGCGCGCCGGGACGATCGCCCTGAATGGTCAGCCCTAGGTGACTGGGATGGATGCTCAGACCGAATCAAAGTTCGTGTGGTGCGCGCGTGCAGCGCACGAAGCCAACCGGAATTACTGCTACGCGATTGGAGACGATTCGCAGCCGCCGTGGGAAGAAGCGCCAGCATGGCAGCGCGAGAGCGCGATCGCAGGCGTGCAGGCGGCGCTCGACGGGGCGACGCCCGAGCAGAGCCACCAATCGTGGATGAAGCTGAAGCTCGACGACGGGTGGACGTACGGCGAGCAGAAGGACCCCGACGCGAAGAAGCACCCCTGTCTCGTTCCATACGAGCAGCTTCCCGAATCGCAGCGCGCGAAGGACGACATCTATCTGGCCACCGTGCGAGCGGCGGGACGCGCCATCGGGCTCAAAGTTACCGAGCTCGCAGCAGAGCCCGCGCGGACTGCGCGGCAGCTCTACGAACGGTACTGTGATGCCTCGGGCGGTCTGAACTTCCGGGGAGAGCCGTGTCCGTCTTGGGAAACCCTCCCGGAGAAGATCCAAGAAAACTGGCAGGCGGTGGCCGATTACATGGCCAAGGCACCCTGACGTTCGTGCGAGTCACGGCGTCCTCACGTTGCGGTCTCGACTGCGAGTGGATATCTCCGGCAGCATGAAGAGGTGGGGGGTCTTGGCGCTGCTGGCCGTGGGATGCGGCTCGACTGTCGATGATGCTGGGGCGAGCTGCGAGACCGAGGGCCCCCCGGGGTATTGCGAGGACGACCCCGACTGCGATGACGGCGACCGCTGTTGGTTGACCCGAACGCTCGACTCCCACCTCCAGGGGCCTGACGAGACGATCTCGATCAACCGCTGCATCCCCCGACAGCGAGAGGGGGACTACTGCGAGGTGGGCTGGTGCGAGTTGGGGCTGACCTGCGACGCCGCGCCCGACACCGGCAAGGGGATCTGCGTCAGGGAGTAGCGCTGCGGGCCGCCGCGCGCCGACGCGCCTGACGCGTAGCCCGGCGACACCGTCGGACGCGTGAGCGCCCTCTTCGTCCGAGCCCGCAAGAAGATCCTCGACGCGGACATCGACCTCTTGGTCGACAACATCAAGTTCGCGCTCATCGACATCCAAGACGTCACCCAGGCGAAGGCCGTGACCGGCGCCACCAACGCCACGCCCATCGTCGTCACCGCGAACAGCCACGGGCTTTCGAACGGCGACTTCGTCTCGATCCACGGAGTCGGGGGCAACGCGAACGCGAACGGCCATTTCAAGGTGGCCAACGTCGCGACGAACACCTTCGAGCTCCAGCACCCCGTGACCGGAGCGAACATCGCCGGCTCCGGCGCCTACACCTCGGGCGGCTTCGGCCTCGGCCTCGAGGTGATCGAGTTCCTCGGCGACATCGCGGGCGCCGCGGTGGTGGCGCGCACCGCGAATCTCGCGTCGAAGACGACGACGCGGGGCGTGTTCGACGCGACGGACCCGTCCTTCTCCGCGGTGACCGGCGACCAGAGCGAGGTCCTCGTCCTGTTCAAGGACACGGGGTCCGACGCGACCAGTCCCGTCATCGCCATCATCGACTCGTTCACGAGCGGGATGCCGGTCACCCCGAACGGAGGCGACATCAACCTCGTGCTCTCGGCGAACGGGATCCTTCAGCTCTTCTGAGGCACCGATGATCGACCAGGATTGGACTGCGAAGCTCCAGGGGATGACGGACGTCGAGCTCGAGCGGCTCAACGTCGAGCTCGGCAACGAGCGCAACGAGGCGCGCGCGAAGCAGGTGCTCATCCAGGGCGAGTTCGATCGCAGGGAGACCGAGCGGCGGCACTCGGCGATCGTGTCGGCCCTCTCGCCGGATGAGCGGCGCGCGCTGCTCGAGCGCCTTCAGACCATCGAGGCGCCGACCGTGGCGTCGCCCGGCGGCGTGAAGCAGCCGGGGTGAGCTGACGGGCGCGGCCGGTGAGCCGGCTCCTCTTCGTCCAGTACGAATCGTCATCGTCGACGCAGACGATTGCCGCGGCCGTCGCTGCCGCCGTCGCGAGCGCTGGAGGGCCCAACGTTGCCCCCGGCGCCGTCGACGCACGGCCAAGCATGGTCGCGGTCCAGGGCCAGGCCCAGGGGCCCGCAGCGGCGGCGCTGGTCAGCCCGGCCTATACGGCAGCAGCGGCGACCCCGGCGGGCCCCGGAGCAGCCCCGGGCGCGGTGACCACCGCCCCCTCCGCTATCGGCGCGCCCTTCGCGATGCTCGACCCCGGAGTGTCCCCCGGCGGGGTGACGGTGGCGCCCGGGGTCACTGGGTCTTTCGAGTTCGTGCCGGCCCCTGCGACAACGACGGTCTCTTCGGTCGCAGCTCGAGCGACCGAGGCGGGCTCCGGCATCGGTGCTGTGGTCGTCACTCCCGGGCCCATCACGCTGGCGCCGTCGCGTGGGGATATCGCGAGCACGGCATTCGCATCGTCCTCCGCCCCAGGAGCGGTCAGCGTCGGAGCGACGACCGCGCTCGGTGAGACTTGGTTGAGCGCCCCGAGCACGGCGGTCGTCGCGGTGTCGGTGCACCCGCTCGGGCTTGATGTCGCGGTCGCCGAGCACGCGCCTGGGATCTCGCCGGGGCCGGTGGTCATCGCGTCGGTCTGGATCGGAGCGACAGCGGGTGTCACGGCGCTAGCATCCAACGTCGGCTCCGTGGTCATCCAGGCTGGCATCATCGAGGCGCGCGGGACACCCCCGTCGCCAGCGGCGACGCCGGGGGCCGTGAGCTTGGTGAGCGCGGCGCTCCCCGCGAAGGCCGAGGTATTCGCGCTGGCGGCGACCCTCTCGGCCGTGAGCATCCGGCCGAACCTCGCCGGAGCGGAGACGTCGATCCCCGCGATCGCGGCGGCGCCGCAGGCGGTCGCGGTCGCGCTCTTGGGCTGGGGGCCCACTGCTCTCCTGTGGCCACCGAGCGTCGTCCCCACCCAGATCGTCGCTCCCGCCTCAGCGGCAGGACACGGCGGGGGATATGCACCGGGAATGGCCCCCGGCCCAGCGACGCTTGCTCTTTCAGCCACAGGGTCGGTCGCATCGGTGGCGGCGACGCGCGCCGAGCCTCAACCGGTTGCGGTCAGCCCGGTGGGCATGGGCGCGGCGGTCGTTCCCCAGCCAGGTGTTCTCATCCCGCCGGCGGTCACCGTCCTCGCGTCTCGCGGCGACGCATCGTCCTCGGTCGGTCCCCTCTCGGCGGGCGTCGGGGCGGTCGCCGTCGCCCCCCTCGAGGTCGCCGGCGGAGAGCTCGTCGCGCCCCTGGGGGCGGCCCCCGGGCCGGTTGCTGCGGACCTGAGCCCGCTCGCGGCGGCGAGCCGCGCCTTCGATATCGCGCCGAGCGCTGTGGTCCGTCCGCAGCTCCTCAACGTTGCGGCGCGCGAACACCCGCCGGGCGCCGCCGCCGGCGCGGTCGTCGTGGCGCTGGCCACCGTGGACGGCGAGGGCGCCCCGTCGAGCTGGTCTATGGAGGCGGGCGAGGTCTCGATCCGCCCGCAGTCGTTTGCGCTCGAGTCCCTGTTCTCCGAGGCGCAGATCGTCGCTCGCATCGGGATGCCCGTGCTATGGGCGCCGACCTGGGTCGGTGTCGACGCGCTCTGGAAGCCTCCGAGCTCGCGCCCCGCTGGGAGCTACACGGTCTCGTTTGGGGTGGAGCGGGAGGCCGTGGCGTCTGGGCCGTCTCAGGCGACGGCGTCTGGGGGAGAGCAGACCACCGCTACCGTCCGGTCGGAGCTGCGGGTCACCGTCGCAGGCCGGCGCGATCCGACCACCTGACGCCTGAGATCGTCGGAGCATGAACTTCGGCGCTCGCCTCCGGCGCATTCGGGACGCAGCCCCACCGTATTGGTTGCTCGAGGTCCCGCGCACCCTCTCGGACCAGCAGGTGAGTCTCATCTGCGACTGGGCGCACCGCCATCAGCGCTCGCGCTGGCTCGGGATGCCGGCTGGTGACGAGCGCGAGGAGCTCGGGCGCGCGCTCCAGGAGCTGCGGGCGCACCAAGTCACGCAGCGGGTCGTCGGCGATCGATGGGACTCGAGGGGCGACATCCGGGTCTTCGAGGCGCCCAAGCTCGAGCACGAGCGGCTCATCTCGATCCCAGGGGATCCCTGAATGACCGCCACCTACCACGTGCTGAACCAGGGGGTGGCCTTCGCCAGCGCGAAGTCCCTCACCGACATCTTCCAGACGTCGAGCGGCACCAACACGATCCGGCTCTACCGCAGCTTCCTGTTCAACAACGGCACGAACACGGTACCTGGCGTGCTCACGACCATCGTCCTCCGGCACCAGAACACGAACGCGACGGGCGGAACGAGCACGACCATCGTGAAGCACAAGTCGAGCGACTCGACGCCTGGAGCGCAGATCTCCGCCGGCACCAACCGCACAATCTCTGCTGGTGTGACGGTCCGCCGAATCGTCTGGTCCAATGACGAGCCGGCCGTGTCCACGAGCACCCTCGATGAATGGGAGCTGCTCGTGCCCAACTGCGAGATCTGGAACTCCGGCTATGGCGACTCGAACGTCGAGCCGCTCACGATGGTCCCGTCGACCGCCGAGGGGATCGACCTGCAGCAGTCCGGGTCGAGCGCGGTCGGGTCCTGCGACGTGGAGTTCGAATTCACCATCTCGTGAGGTCGCCAATGGGATTCGAGGACGAGGACCAATACGACCAAACCTTCCTCGCTGCGGCCCAGCCGCCCGAGGATCCGGTGGCCCAGAGGGCGCGCGCCATTCGGGTACTCGCCCTCCAGGCCCGCGCGGGCGCGCGCTGCGACACGACGCAGGGACCGGGGGTCTTGGACCGAGCGACGCGCGATGGGCTCTGCTTCGTGTGGTTCGGGAAGATCGTGCCCAGCGTCTATTGGTCGCGCACCGTCCACGCGCGCAACGTGGCCGCTGTCGACGCCCACCACGCAGCGATCGCCGCGCGCAGCCAGGACGACCCGATGCCGGTGCTCCGCACCGAGGAGGCCCGCGTGGCGAAGGCGGAGGTGGAAGCGCGTCGCGCCGCAGGCGAGGACATCATCTTCGTCGCGTCCAACGGATCCCGAATCGTCCAGGAGGTCGACTGCGACACGATCAGCGTTTCGGACGACGAGATCGAGCGCTTCGCTGCGGTCTACGATGAGGCGGAGGCTCGCCGCACCCAGGCGAGTCCGAAGCGTCGGTGAGGACGTACACGGTCCGCGCCGTCTGTCACGCCGGGCCGCTCAACGACGGGCTCTTCGGCCTGTACAACACGAGCTCGCAGCTGAGCGTCATGGTCAATGAGATCCGCGCCGACGTCGCGGGCGGCGGCAACAACACGCCTAACGTCACGACCGGCATGCCGAACCTCGGCAAGCTCGACTGCACGCTCGTGTCGGCGTTCAACGGCGGCGTGTCGTGGCCCTTCGTGGAATCGGTGTCGACGTCGAGCCCCCTGCCCGCCCAGGTGGAGGTGCGATCGAACGCCGACAGCGTGACGCCGACGAGCGTGCTGCGAGGCTTCGTAGACGGCTGCAGGGTGTCTCAGGGCAACAACGCCACCAATCTGCATTTGGTCGAGAGACTCAAGAGTGGCGGGCGCGGCGCACCGTCCCGCTCCACCCTGTGGGCGAGCCGCGGCACGAGCGTCGAGCCCATCACTCTTGCCGAGGGCGAGGGCATCGCGATCCGGCAGACCGCATTCGCGTGGCCCATGGCGCTCGCCTTCCGCGTCCTCCTTCGGAACGCCGCGACGGGCGCCTGCTTCCATTGCACTGCCAAGGCGCTACCGGCCGCCCAGACGAATGAAGCTCTCGTGGTGATCTTCAATGGCGCCGGCTCCGGAGTGACGGTCACCGTCGAGTCGATTGACGTGGAGGTGCTCGGCGAGACCTGGCAAACCTCCCAGTTCCGCGTGAGCCCAGGGCCGTTCCTCCGCGTGGTTTGGTCGAGCCGGTTCAAACTATCGACGTCTTCGGACCCGGGGACCGGAATGGTATCGCCCGTTCCCCATCGCAGCGACATGCCGTGCCCGCCGAGCATCGTATGTGTGAGAGGACCATTCCAACCCGTTCTCGTGTCCGCCGACCTACACAATGACGTTCCCGCCAACGAGCTCTACGAGACGCACGGGAGCGTCCCGGCCGCGAATGCGATGAGCATGACGACCCAGATCAAGCGCGACCTGATCCGGACATGGTGTCCTGGCTCGACCAACAAGGACGCCAACGGCCCGAACTGGGCAGGGTCGGGGGCGCGTTCCTATCAGCGATACGCTGAGGGGATCCTTCTGTCCTCGCGACTGGCTCGCGATGCGGGCCCACTCGTCCTCCTGCCGGGCGAGGGCATCGCCATCTGCGCCCAGATGGGGGCATGGTTCTCGGCAACCTCGTACCCTGATGGATCGCCGGCGACAGCGTTCGACGTGTCGATCAACATGGGAGTGGAGCTCTTCGGTCAGGCGCCGCGAGGCGCTGCGCAGGGGGCGCTCGGATGAGACGCGCACAGGCACAGCAGATCGCGTTCTGGCTCGAGGACCCGCTCAACCCCGGCACGGGCAAGGACGGCCTCACCTGGGCCGCGGGGGACGTGAAGATCCTGAAGGACGGTGCCGCCCCCACGAACACCACGAACCTGCCAGTCGCGGCAAGCACCGGGGCGCACAAGGGGCTCTACACGCTCCAGCTCACCAGCGATGAGATGAATGTCGGGTTCGCCCTCGTATCCATTGCTCACGCGTCGGCTTATCCCCGCGTGGTCCCAATCGCGACGGACGGAGCTCCAGTCTTCGCGGTCGTGAGCGACGCAGGCAACACCGCCTCCACCTTCAAGACGGACCGGACAGAGGCCGTGGCCGACTACTGGAAGCGCAACCTCGTGAGCTGGGTCACCGGCAACCTGCGCGGGCAGCAGGCTCTGATCTCCGGCTATGACGGGACGTCGAAGTTCATCACGGTCGCGAACGCTTTCACCGGCGCGCCCGCCGCCGGTGACCTTGCTCTCATCGTCAACGTATGAACCCCACCCAGCAAGACTTCTACCTGAAGCGCGGAGACCGGCTCCCCGCGCTCGCGCGGCAGCTGCTCTGGAGCGATGGAACGCCCATCGACCTCTCGGGGTGCGCAGTCGCGTGGAAGATGGTCGAGCGCCACACGGGACAGGTCGTCTCGGGCGCGGCGACGATCGTGAGCTCGAGCGAGGGCCGCGTCGAGTACTCATGGGGCGTGAACGACACCGCAGTCGTCGGGCACTTCCGAGGGGAGTGGAGGATCACCTACCCGGACTCGAGGACCCTCACCGTTCCGACCCTCAACTTCGTCGACGTCCACATCGTCGAGAGCCTCGCCTGATGGACTTCGAGCCCTCTCCCGTGTCGATCACGAGCGTCCTGCCAGGACGTGTCCACACCGGTGGACGCACGCTCATCGAGATCAGGGGCGCGGGGTTTCGCGAGCCCCCCGATCCGGACGACGGGCCCCCCACGGGCGCCGCCCCGGCGCCGACGGTACGGGTCGTCATTGGTGGAGCGAAGGCGACCGACGTCGAAGTACTCGGTCCAGACCTGATCTACTGCCGCGCTCCGCTGCGCGACCCGGGCCCGGCCGACGTCGAGGTGCAGAACCTCGGCCAGACGCGAGCGGAGATGCTCAGCGGGCCGGAACCGTTCGCGATCGCCAATGGCGACTCCCTCGAAATCGAGGTCAACGGAGAGGCCCAGTCGCTCACGATCGGCGGCATATCGACTCCAGGCGCTGCCACAGCGGTCGAGCTCGCGGCCAACCTGAACCAGGTCCGGCGCGCGCGCGCGGTTGCAGCCGGGGGCAAGGTGCGGCTGAGGACCGACCGGCGGGGCCCTGACGCGCGGCTGAGGGTGACGGGGGGAACGGCGGCGAGCGCGACGGGGCTGCCCACGAGTGCGACCGGCAGCGCTGCCATCGAGCCTATCGAGGGCGAGGGGGCGATCCGGCCGAGGGCGATCACGTTCGTCCGGCCGAGCTTGACGGTGAAGACCCCGCCCACGCTCGCGCTCGAGCAGCTCATCATCGAGCTCCGGCGCCAGGTGATCGAGAACGTGAGCTTCACGACGAACACCGACTACGACCCCGAGACAGGGGACATGCTCAACACGGCGGCCGTGGCCAGCCTCCCGGCCATCGTCCTGGGGGCGCTCGAGATGCCGGACGATCCGACGTGGCGTTCGCTCGGCCCGGCGGAGTCCCCCGGCGCCAGCGACGACCGAGTCGCATTGAAGGCACCGGTCCAGCATGTCCAGATCAACACGACATTGGTCGGGGTGACCAATGTCGCGCCAGAGGCGCTGAACCTCTACAGCATTGTTCGGCGGTTCTTTCAAAAGAACCCGTGGCTGTATGTGCCGCGGGCGGAGGGGCAACCCGTCGACCTGGATGATGAAGCCAGCTTCCTGAAGCTCCCTCTCGACTGGCGGATGGGGCTCCCTACCGGGGCGTCACTCGAAGCGGACAACGTCGTCACGTTCACCGGATCCGTCACGATTCGGGGCGTTCCGCTCGGAGACATGCCCATCGCGGCCGAGGGCGAGCTGCCGGACGGCGCGCCGCAGGGCGAGTCGCACGAGGCGACGAGCGGCCTCACCTGGCGGAACGAGACAACCGAGCTCGCCGCGCGGCGAAAGTAGACGGAGCCCCCACCCGTTCGGACGCGCTCTCGGACGGCCCACGACGAGGTCCACCCCACCGGGACGCGCCGACGCGCCCAGCAGGAGGTCGCCCTCCACGCTCGGGCCCGTGGCGACGACCCTGCGTAACCGGACGCGGCAACCCCGAACCTTCATTCTCCATTCGACGGCGGAGGCGGCCGAGGGACTCCCGAAGGTCGCGATGACGGTTCACGTCGAGCGGCACAATCCGGCGACGGGGGATCGTTCCGTCAATCCGCTCCGCAGGACTTTTCCCGCGTCGATCACTCTGCAGCCCGCGGGGGTCGAGGGTGACGAGATCGCCGGCCTCGCGGACCAGGTTCTCCTCGTCGCGGAGATCGCCGCGGCCGCGAAGGCCGGGCTCATCGAGGTGAGCACCGTGCCGGACGTGCAAGAGCCTCCGCCGGCCCCGACGGGGGACGTCCCGTCCGATGCGCCTCGAAAGCGTTCCAAGGAGTCCTGACCATGTCCGAAGCGCTGCTCTCTCCCGGGGTGTACTCGCAGGAGGAATCCTCGGTCGCTCCCATCCCCACCCAGGCCCAGACGGTCCTGGGGATGGTCGGACTCGCCGAACGCGGACCCGTCGATGAGGACGTGCTCGTCAGCGACTTCGACGAGTTCAAGCGCGCCTTCGGCGGCTACACGCTCTGGAACCTCGCAACGATCGGCGATGTCCGCCAGTTCTTCGACAACGGGGGGCAGGCGCTGCGCTTCACGCGGACGGTCCACCACTCCGATCCGTCGGACCCTGCGACGAAGACGAGCGCCAAGGCCTCCAAGGTTCTGAGCACCCCGAACCTCACTGCCGGCAGTGGGTCGGTCCTCAGCGCCAACGCGGCGCCCTACGACCTCGAGCCGGGCGACACGCTCGTCATCGATCGCAACGGGATCGGCGCCGCGACCGCCACGTTCACCGCCACCGCCGCCCTCCGGACGAGCGCGAACGGTCCCTTTGCGCTCGCGAACAACGACACCCTCCTCGTCGCCTTCGACGGCGGGGCCGTGCAGACGGTGACCTTCACCACCTCGATGTTCGCCAACATCGCAGCGGCGACGGCGGCGGAAGTGTCAGCAGCCATCAACGGCCAGATCAACGGCGGCAAGGCCATGGTGAACGGGAGCGCCGTCGACCTGAAGAGCGATCGGCGTGGGACGGGATCGGGCGTCAACGTGTCGGGAGGCACCGGCAACGCCGGCAAGCTCGCATTCACGACCGGAAACGTCGCGGGCACCGGCAACGTCTCGAACATCGATGCGGTCACGAGCGCCGAGACGAAGACGATCGTCGAGCTCGCGGTGAGCGGCGTCACGGTCACGGCCGAGAGCGGCCGGCAGCGCATCACGTCGAACACGACCGGCGGCTCATCCAGCGTGCAGGTCAGCGTGACGAGCTCGTGCGAGGCGGTCTTCGGCTTCGACACGGCCGCGCACACCGGATACGCCGCCGGCGCGGTGCAGACGCTCCGCATCGACGCCAAGAGCGACGGGTCCTACGGCAACGAGATCACGCCGCAGATCTCGGCGGCTACCGATGGCGTCGCTGGTCACTTCAACCTGACCGTCCTCCGCAATGGCGTGATCCTCGAGACGTGGGCGAACCTGTCGATGCTCGACACCGACACTCGCTACGTCGAACGCGTCCTCAATGACGTCGACACGGGGTCGATCTACATCCAGGCCGTCGACCTCGACGCCGCTGTCGCCTTCCCCCTCGACGTTCCAGCGAGCGGCTCGTTCGGAGCGCTCACCGGCGGAGGCGATGGGCTCGCCTCGCTGGACGACAACGACTTCATCGGGGGTGCGTCGGCGAACGGGCAGGTGGGGCTTCGCACCCTCGATGACGTCGAGCCGGACCTCGTGGCGTGCCCTCAGCGGCCCACCCCGGCGGTGCACAACGCCATGGTCTCGTGGTGCGTGACGATCATGCGAGGGAAGTGCTTCCCGCTGATCGACCCTCCCGAGGGCTACAACGAGACCCAGATCGAGACGTACTTCGTGTCGACCGCGGCGCTCAAGGACCTCTCGGAGCACGGCGCCATCTACTGGCCACGCATCAAGGTCGACAACCCGCTGCGGTCCCTCTATGGCGAGGTACCTACGGTGCTCGTGCCGCCGAGCGGGATGGTGGCCGGCTTGTGCGCTCGGGTCGACGGACGCCGCGTCGGTGGCCAGTTCGATCAGCCTGCCGGCTCCGGAGAGGAGTACCTCCCCCGCAACGTGCGGGGGGTCGAGTTCGACTCCGCGAACAAGAAGTCCGTGCGCGATCGCCTTGACCCGCTCGGGATCAACGTCATCCGCCGCGGGAAGAAGGGGCCGTTCTTCGTCGACGGCACCAACGTGCTGCGGATGACCGGGTCGTGGAACAGCGTCGGCGCGCGGCGCGGCATGATCTTCGTCGAGCGCCAGCTTGAGGCGGGGCTCGAGTTCGCCACGCACCGCGCCATCACCCCCGACCTCCTGCGCGACGAGAAGGCGGTCGTCGACGAGTTCATGCTGCGCATCGTCGAGGGCGGGCTGCTCGCCTCTCGGGTCCCGAGCGAGGCGTTCTGGTCCGACTTCGGGACCACGCTCAACAAGCCCAGCACCAAGCGCGCGAAGACCTCGAGGGGGCGCCTCGCTGTCGCGACTGCCTACCCGAACAAGTTCACGGTGCTCTTGATCGGTCCGGACACTCGGGCAATCGACGCTGAGCTCGCGGCCGCGAGCTCAGGCTGAAAGGTCCAACCATGGTGGCGCAGGCGGTTCCGAAAGAGGTCTTTCAGAAGTGGCAATATCGAGTCCGAGTCCAGGGACTCGTGATAGCTCACTTCAACCAGGTCTCCAGCCTCGAGGCCGAGGTGGAGATGACCGACTACCACCAAGGCGGCGACCCGGACCCCGCGCTGCAACAGCCGGGCAAGAGGAAGCACACCGAGGTGACGCTGTCCGCGGGCGCCTCCGAGAGCACCGAGCTCTGGGACTGGTGGCAGCTGGTCTACGACACCCAGGCCCGCGGCGGGAATCTCGACGAGATTCGCAAGCAGGTCTTCCTCGACACGCTCGCTCGTGATGGGGAGACGGTGCTGCGGACGCAGACGCTCAACAGAGCCATCCCGAAGAAGTTCGTCGCGGGTGAGTTCGACGCCGCGAGCAGCGACAACGTGATCGAGCAGATCACGCTCGCGTACAAGAATCTCGGCCGCTCCTGAATTCGTAGCGGCGGGCCCCGCCGCCGGGCCGGTGCGCGTCCGCATTGACCCTGGCCCGGCAGTAGGTGCCCCATGTCTATCGAGATCCAATGCCCGAGCGGGATGCGATTCCGCGCTCGGCTGATGAAGGTGCGAGAGCTGCGCGACCTCGCCGTAGCCGCGGAGACCAACGCGAGCGACGGCGGGCTCACGGGGCTGCTCTCGGCATGCTGGGAGGAGCTCGTACAGCCGAGCCCGGCCTACCCATTCATGGTGGAGGGCTCGCAGCCCGATTGGCAGCGCGTCCTCGACGGTGACGTGACGGTGGCGCTCCTCCGGCTCCGGCGCGCGACCCTTGGCCCGCTCTATGACTTCGTCGCTCGCTGCGGCCAGTGCGGCCGACAGCAACCGAAGGACCTCACCGTCGACATCGACGCCTGGCAGGAGCGCCCCTATCCAGAGGCGGCGCTCGCCGCGTGCGCCACCGGTGCCCCGTTGGAGGCGCGGATGCTCGACGGTACCGTGGTGCGGTACAGCCCCCAGGTCATCGGACAGCACGCGAAGCTCGTCGCGGCGAAGAAGCGGTGGCAATCGGCGCTGTCGCGGAAGTTCGGTGGGGCGAGTGACCAGGCGAAGAAGGCACTCCGCCCTCAGGAGTGGGACTGGCTCGTTCGCCAGGTGTCAGTCGTCGAGACGCTCGGGGAGCGGTCGCGTGATTCCCTGGCCCTGATCGAGTGGGCCGACGATCTCGACCTCGGCGAGTACTACCACCTACGAGACCAGATCATGGCCACTGAGGGTGGCGTCGATACGACCGTGAAGTTCACCTGCCAGTTCGCGAACTGCGAGTGGGAGCAAGAGGCGAACGTCCCTTTCGCTGGGGGCTTCTTCCGTCCGCCATTGAAGACGAGGCCGGTGACGGAGGAGGACGGACCTCCTGCCAGCTGACGGCGAAGCTGCTCTTCGGAGCTCCTGATCTCGAGTCGCTCTGGGAGGACATCCACTACCTGACCATGACGATCGACGGCATCGGCTACACCCACACCCGTGCGGACATTCTCGACGAATCGCCCGCGTGGTTCCGCTGGGCCATCGATCGCCTGAGGCGCGCCCGCAAGGCCATCGCGGACGCACGGAAGACGCGATGAACGGAGGGCTCGCGCTCGGGATCCAGCTGCGGGCCCAGAACCAGGCGGGCCCCGCGGTGACGCAGCTCACCGGGCAGCTCAATGGCTTGCAGAATGCGGCCCACCAAGCTGGGAAATCGATGGGCGCCTTCCAGGACGCCCAAGGTCGGTGGCGCGCCGCCAATGGGAAGTTCCTCTCGCACGCCGAGAAGGAGTCGATGGGCCTTCCAACGAGCAAGGGGGGATCCAACTCGCTCCGCAACATCGATCTCCGAGGGGCGAAGGACCAGGTCGGGGATCTCGGGTCCCGGCTTCAGAACCTTGGGACGGGGGGACTCAAGGCACTGGACCCCGCCTATGACGCCGCCAAGGAGTTCTCTTTCGCGATCGCCCAGGTTCGCACGGTGATCGACGAGGCGTCGTATGGGACCGACGCCCTGCGAAAGACGACCATGGGCCTCGCCGACACGTACGGCGGGGACGCTGCGGTGCAGGCGAATGCCCTCTACGAGGTGATCTCCGCCGGCGTCACCGACGCCAAGCAGGCGACCGACCTGCTGGACGTCGCGAACCGCTTCGCCATCGGCGGCACGACCGAGCTTCAGGGCGCCGTCGACGTGCTCACGAGCGCCGTCAACACCTACGCGGACCAGGGGCTCGACGCCAAGAAGGCGTCGGACCTCATGTTCACTGCGATCGCCGCGGGCAAGACCACCGCGCGCGAGCTGTCTCACTCCCTCGGCGAGGTCGCGCCCACCGCGCACGCCGCCGGCGTCGGGTTTGACGAGCTCCAGGCTGCGATCGCAGCCCTCACCGTGCAGGGCATCAAGACGCCGCAGGCGGTGACGGCGCTCAACGCGATGCTCTCGAACATCCAGAAGCCGAGTGCGGACGCCGCGACAGAGGCTCGTCGGCTCGGGATCGAGTTCAACGCGACGGCGCTGAAGAGCAAGGGGCTCACGGGAGTCCTCGGGCAGCTCAAGGGCAACACGAAGGTGAACGACGAGACCTTCGTGAAGCTGTTCGGATCCATCGACGGCGTGAAGGGCGCCCTCGCCCTGACCGCGAACGGCGGCGCGAAGTTCGCCGAGATCCTCGGACAGATGAAGGACTCCGCAGGCGCGACCGACAAGGCCTTCAACATCATGAACGACACCGGCGTCCAGGGGGAGAGCCGGCTGAAGGCGATCTGGAAGAACGCCATGATCCTCGTCGGCCAGGGGCTCGAGCCATTGGCGCGGTCGATCGTGTCGATCGGGCACACGGCGCTCGAGTGGTTCAACCGAATTCCGCAGCCTGTGCGTGAGTTCGCGACGAAGGTCTTCGCCGGCGCCGCCGCCGCGACCGCCCTCCTTGGCGTCCTGCTGTCGGGGGCCGCGGTCATCGGCGGATTCGTACTCGCCATTCAGTCAATCGGCGTGACGACTCTCGCCGTCTTTGCGCCCGTCGTCGCTCTCGTCGCGGCGGGGTTCGCGACGATTGTCCTGCTCGTCATTGGCGTGAAGCGCGCCATCGACCACAACATCGGAGGTGCCGCCGACAAGTTTCATGCATTTGCGGCCGCCGTGAAGATGGTCTGGGGCGGCCTGACGGACCTGTTCACGACCGGCGGGATCTCGTCTGACAGTGCGCTATTCCAGCCTCAGAACGCGGCCCTGCTGAACCTCGTGACGAACGTCTACAGCGTGGCCTCCCGCATTGGCCACTTCTTCTCGTCTATCGCAGAGGGGTTCCAGGTCGGGCTTGTGATGATGGGGCCGACGCTGGACCGATTGGGCGCGTCGTTCGCGCGGCTCGGAGAGGCTCTGGGCATCACCACGAATAACGCGAACAGCGCCCGGGGGTCGTGGGCGGCGTTCGGCGCGGCGGGCCGCTGGGTCGGTCAGGCGATCGCCGGGGCCATCGAACTCGGGGCATCGGCCGTTGGGGCGGTGATGGACGTCGTCTCCGGGTTCGCGTCGAAGTGGGACGACATCAAGGCGGCCGTCGAACCAGCGACCAGTGCGCTCACCTCGGTGTGGAACATCATCAAGAAGGTGGGTCAGGACATTGGCCTGTTGAGCCCCGGACAGTCCGCGACCGGGTGGGTCACCTTTGGGAAGGTGATCGGCACGGCCGTCGCCGACGTGGCCTCGGTTGTCGGTGGCATTGTGAAGGTCTTCTCTGGGGTCTTCGTTGCCATCACCGGCGTCGTCGATCTGATCGGTGGGATCTTCACAGGTGACTGGGCCGCGGCCTGGCAGGGTGCCAAGAAGGTTGTGTTGGGTTTGCTAACCGCCGTGCTCACTGTCGCGAACGGAATCCTCGACCACATCGCCGGGATGATTGACGGGCTCGCCTCGCTGCTCCCCGAGGCCATTCGTCCGGCGAGCGCGCGGGCCGCCCTCAAGGACTTCATCAAGACCGTCGATGTCGCCCAAGAGGAAGCGACCGTGTCGAAGACGAGCGAGGAGCGATCTCGGAGTGCCAAGGAGGCGCAGGACCGAGCTCAGCGAGAGATCGATGCGGCGACCGGCAGTCCCTCCAACGCGGACCTGCTCGCGATCGCCCTGAGGGATTACGGCGCGAACCTGGCGCTCGCCTCGACGAAGGGTGGCGTCGCCGGAGCGGCGGCGCCGATTACGAACCACGTCGTGGTGCAGCTCGATGGCGAGACCATCAAGGAGCACATCCAAAAGGGCGATGGACGCGACACCAATCCGAGGCCGCGATGAGCGTCGATCTCTCATCGCCCGGGTTCTACGTCTCCGTCCTGGCTGCGGGGTCGTCGACCGAGGAACGCGCGCCAGAGGGGCGGGTGATATCGCTCTCGTTCGAGGACGATGAGAAGAAGCCCGACAAGCTGACGCTGTCGATCGACAACTACGACTTGACCCAATTCGAGTCGCCGCTCTGGCAACCGACCAATGTCGTGATCTTCCAGTATGGATACCCGGGAGCGATGAGCCCGCCGCGTCGGATGAAGATCCAGAAGGTGAAGGGGTTCAATCCGCTCACGGTCGAGGCGCTCGGCGATGAGGCCGAGATGAACAAGATCAGGGGGGACGGGACGGAGCGCTGGACCCAGAAGAAGCGCTCCGAGATCGTGCGGGAAATTGCCGCGAAGTACGGATTCAAGCCCGAGCAGATGCACATCACGGACACCGAGATCATCCTGCCCCAGGTGACCAAGGGCGTGATGACCGACCTGCAGCTCCTGAGGTCCCTCGCCGAGCGAGAGCAATTCGAGTTCTACGTCGACCACGACGGCATCCACTTCCACCCACAGAACAGCGGGCAGGCCCCCCTTCGCAAGATCACCTACTTCACGGATGGGACCGGGATCATCGAGGGGTACCCGACGCTCGATGACGACCGCGCCCCCGGCAAGCCGGGTGGGTTCGTGCTCAAGGGGCGCAACCAAATGACAAAGGAGTCGTTTACGGTCCGCGGCGACGACAGCACCTCGAGCGTCGCGCCGATGCGCTGCGCCCGCTCCTGCATGATGCGCAGGCCGACGTGCGTCTCGTCGAGCGCGTCCGCATCCGGGTCGTCGCTCTCGTCCGCCGGCGCCGCTCGGTTTCTTCGACCGCGGCATCGGCGCCTTCACGGGCACCTCGGTCTTTCTCGAAGCGCACCGGCAGAACTCGGCGAACTTCAGCGCCGCGGGCCAGGGGAGTTCGCTCGAGCGGCTGGGCGATCTGTCGATGGCGGCGGAGATCGG
>ERZ650308.482-NODE-482-length-21573-cov-4.903848_pt1 | contig 21573 bp, 37 predicted proteins | sample MGYA00376244_ERZ650308 | MGnify/ENA primary metagenome ERZ650308 (study PRJEB26733, sample SAMN07839295) | wastewater metagenome | biome: small river; feature: stream; material: water | place: USA: North Carolina | collected 2016-04-26 ... | reverse complement strand
CACCAGCCCGCAGCAAGCCAAGGACGCGGCCAAGGCCGCCTACGACGGCGCCGGCAAGCGCCCCGGCATCCTGCTGCTGAGCACGCAGCACCAGGTGCTCGCGTGGATCCCGCTGGCCGACAACATGCGCGGCCAGCTGCGCAACACCGGTGGCATGAACGCGATCTACCGCGCAGTGAGCGAGGCCAACGCCGGCGCGGCGCTGATCGTGCACGGCGGCGAGCTCGATGCGCGACTCACTGGCGGCGGGACGATCAGCATGAACATCGCGGCCGCGCTGCAGGCCATCGACGTGCGCGCGCTGGACAGCATCAACGTCGTCACCAATGGATCGGTGGCCGAGAGCGGCCTGCCGATCGCATCGCGCATCGCGCTGAGCCTGGACGACAAGAGCCAGCAGGACTTCCAGGACACCCAGCAACTGGCCCGCCCCGAAGTGATCGAGGGCGAGGTGGCCAAGCAGGACGCGGACGCGATCGCCAAGATCCAGCGCGAGATGCGCACGAAAACCGAGGCGTTCAAGTCGCTGGAGCTGACCGCACTGCCACGCATGCTCAAGCCGGGTCCGGGTGCCAGCGAGCAGGCGCAGCAGCGCTACGCCGCGGTCGACTTGGCTGAAAAGCTGTTCGGCAAGCGCGTGGTCTTCTTCCACTCAAACACGCAATTCGCCAACGGCCTGCAGGCGGACTACCTGCCTGGGATGATCTTCGTCAACGAGAACACCACGCGCCCGATCCAGGCTGTGCTCGGCCACGAGCTGACGCACAGCATGCGCGCAGACCACCCGGCGCTCTACAACCGCCTCGGCGACCGCGTCCGCGGCCTGTTGGAAGACCCGGGCAGCTACCACGAGCGCCTGAACGCGCTCCGCGCGCAGCGAGGCATGGCCCCGCTGAACTTCGACAAACTGCGCGAGGAACTGATCGCCGACATCGTGGGCGACAATTTCACTGATCCGAAGTTCTGGCGCGACATGAGCAAGGGCCAGCCCACCCTATTCGCGCGCGTGCTGCGCGTGGTGCGGGACTTCTTCGACTCCCTGCTGGCCAAGTTGAAGAACGAGCGGCCGTACGGGACCGATCGCTACCTCAACGACGTGCAGGCCGCACGCGATGCAGTGGTGCAGGCGATGAGCGAGTTCGCGCAGAGCCCGAAGACGGCCGCTGCTGCAGTGGTGACGGCCGCCGAGGCCAACCTGAGCGAGAACGAGAAGGACCAGACCCAGCGACCGGAGTTCAAGCGCTGGTTCGGTGACAGCAAGGTGGTCGACGCCAGCGGTGCGCCCCTGGTGGTCTATCACGGGACCACGTCCGACTTCAGCGAGTTCGACCCTGGCAAACTGGGCGCAAGCACGAGGGTGCCAGACGCGAAAAAGGGCTTCTACTTCGCTGGCACGGGGAAGGCTGCGAGCGAGTTCACCTGGAAGGGCGGCCACCAGACCGGCAGCGTGATGCCGGTCTACCTGTCGATGAAGGATCCGCTGATCGTCGACCATCTGCCTGGCGAATGGATGCCCGGCAAGTACGACGCCACCATCGATCGAGCCAAGAGCGCCGGCTACGACGGGGTCATCATCCGCGGCGCGACGACGCTCGGCACGGCCGGCGACTACTACATCGCCTTCAAGCCCGAGCAGATCAAGTCCGCAATCGGCAACAGTGGCGCCTTCGACGCATCGAACCCTGACATCCGCGCCAGCGAGAACAACGACCCCTTCTACAGCGAACTGAGCCGCCAGGTCGAGACCGCCAAGATGGCCAGCGCGCCCGCGCAGGGCTGGAAGGATTGGCTGAAGGGTCTGACGAACAAGGGCACGATCAAGGCCGACGAAATCGCCTGGACCGGCATCGAAGACTTCCTGGACATGCAGCAGGGCAAGGTCTCGCGCGAGCAGGTCATGGAGTTCCTGAACGGCAATGGGGTGAAGGTCACGGAGACGACTCTGGGCGGCGCCGGTGAGATGCCGAAGGAATTGAAAGCGTATGCGCGCGACGAGTTCGGAAACGACCTGCCGGCAACGCCTGCAGCGTGGCTGGCCCAAGCCGAACGCGCGGAAGGCACTGCGAAACAGTGGCAGCGCAATGGCGATCAGCGTCAAGCGAAACGCTGGTTCACGCTGGCCGAGCAGATGAACGAAATGGCCGAGCGGCTGGAAACCGATAGCGGACGAGTGGCCGGTGCGAGCAAATACAGCACCTACACCCTCCCCGGTGGCTCGAACTACCGGGAAGTGCTGCTGACGCTGCCGGAGAAGAGTGGCGATGGACAGCGACTGGCTGAAATCGAGCGCGAAATTACTCGGCCGGGCATCGGTATCACGCGCTTGACGCAACTGGCGGATGAACGCCGTGCGATCGAGGATCGACACGGCGGTCTTGGTGAGCGTCCTGGCTACCGCTCCGGCCACTGGGACCAGCCCAACGTCCTGGCCCACATCCGCCTGAACGACCGCACCGACGCCGACGGCAAGCGCGTGCTGTTCGTCGAAGAGTTGCAGAGCGATTGGCAAGCTGCTATTCGCAAGCAAGAGAAGGCCATCTCCAAGGCCGTCGACAGCGACTTCGAGGGTATCGTTGAGCGCATGAGGAAGGCCGGCGTGCTGGAGGTTAACTGTGACTGATCCGCAGTTCTTCATCTACTTCCATCGCCGCCCCGACACTGGGGACGTGTTCTATGTCGGGCGCGGCAAGCGCGTGGGCCGGGGCTCGCCGGTCAAGCGCGCTCATGCCGTGCGCGGGCGCAGCGCTCAGTGGCAATCGATCGTCGAAAAGAACGGCGGTCAATACGCCATTGAAATCGTCGAGTGGTGCGACACATTCGAGTTCGCGAAGGCGCGCGAGGTTTTCTACATCGCATCGATCGGGCGCAAGTGCTACGGCGGTCCGCTCATCAACTTGTCGGACGGTGGCGACGGCATAGACGGCTATCAGCACACCGACGAGACGCGCCAGAAACTGCGCGCCGCATGGCAACGAAACCCGGACCGCATCAAGGCGCTGCAAAGCGAATCGGCGATGGACGCCCGGCGCGCGGCGATTGCTCGGATCGGCGGATCGATGAAGGGGAAACGGCATAGCGCAGCAACGCGCGCGAACTACAGCGAACAAAGAAAGGGTGCGCGAAACCACCAAGCCAAGACCGTCGTAGACATGGCAACGGGCGTTGAGTACGGATGCGTTGGCGACGCTGCCAGGGCACTCGGGATTCCGCGTGGCACGCTCTACAACTGCTTGTTCGGCGGGCGCACGAACACCACCACGCTGAGGTACAAATAATGGCCTGCCGATACACGTACAAAGGGCGCACCTACGAGGCGCACGAGTTCGACGATGTGCTGCGCGCCATGAAGCCAGCAGAGGCAAGCGCATTCATGCCAAGCGTGAAGGCCGTGCCGGACGGTCCTTTTGTTGGCTCGACAGATGCATGGCTGCGACTGGCATTGAAGCGTGTGGTGAAACTCGCTGCCGATGAAGGGTATTCGCGGGTGGCGTTTGTCAACGGCACGCAAAGCGCCGAGCGCTATGACCTTTCCAAGCAGGTCGAGGCCGTGCGCGCGATCCACCTTGCAGACGGCACCTTCGACATCCGCATCAAGCCGAACGGCCAGGACTATCGCCCACTGGGCAAGTTCACTGCCGAGAAGTTGCCAGACGCTGTGGGGAAGGAACTGGCAGAGAAGATCGTCGCCGACGCACCGAGCGGCACGACCAGCCTGCAGGGCGCCATCGAGGCCTACAAGCGCATCTACCCGAACACGCGCGCGAGCGATGCCGACATTGCCGAGAGCGAATGGGTGGCCAAGCACATCACCGGCAACAAGGAGAACGTCTACACCGGCTTGGACTTGAAAGTCGGCGGCGAGGGCATGCGTGCCTTCTACGACCAGATCGTCCCCAAGGTGGCGAAGGACGTGCTGAAGAAGCTGGGCGGCCAGATGGGCGACGTGTCGATCCTGCACAGCGACGAGTTCACCAGCGGCTACCAGGCGGTCGAGCGCAACCGTCGCATCTACATCGTCAGCCGCGCCGACGCATCGATGCTGGCCGGGCCGTTCGACACCTACAACGATGCGAACAAGTGGCGCGTCGAGAACCCCGAGAAGTTGACGCAACCCGGCTTCGACATCACCGACTCGATGCGCGAAAAGGCCGCCGGTGGCCTGCCGATGTTCAGCCTGCAGTTCACCCCCGAGGAAGAGGCCGCGCTAGCCAAGGCGGGCATCAACACGCGCACGCGCCTGCAACGCGCCGGCGATCGCATCCGCCTGTACTACGGCAACGCGACGCGCGCGTGGACGAGCAACTGGGCGCGGCAGTTCCAGCAGGGGGCGCTGGACCAGTTCACCGGCATCAACCTCGCGGTGCGGCGCGAACTCGGCGCGCTGCCGACCGACCAAGATCCGTACGTCGCGGCACGGCTGGCCAACGGCGGCACGTCCAGCGTGATGCGCGGCCTGATGCTCCATGGCCAGGCGAAGTGGGCGGCCAACGGCCAGCACCTGGAGAAGATCGCTGGCACCGAGGGCCTGCTGGACATCCTGAAGCCGCTGGGCAAAGACCTGAACAAGTTCTTCGGCTGGATGATCGGCCAGCGCGCGGCGCGGCTGATGCGCGAGGGCCGAGAGAACAACTTCACCGCGCAGGACATCGCCGCGCTGCAGGGCTTGAACAAGGGCAAGGAAGCCGAGTTCCGCAAGGCAGCGCTGGCCTACGCGCAGTTCAAGCGCAGCGTGCTCGACGTCGCCGAGCAGGCGGGGCTGATCGACGCTGAGGCGCGCAAGGTCTGGGACAACGCCGACTACATCCCGTTCTATCGCGAAATCGACGACAAGGCCGTGTTCAGCGCCACCGGCAAGAAGGGCTTGGCAGGCCAGAGCAGCGGCATCCGCACGCTCAAGGGCGGCGAGGCCGCGCTGAACGACCCGATGGAGAACATCCTGATGAACTTCAGCCGGTTGATCGACGCCTCGCTGAAGAACAACGCGCTGCGCAAGACCGTGGACGTCCTGACAGCCGCCAACTCAGACGTCGTGCAGAAGGTCGGCTACGGCATGACCGGCGCGATCGTCCCGAGCGCCCAGGTCAAGAAGGTGCTCGAGGAGGCCGGCACGCCGCCGCAAGTCCTGGATGTGATCCCGCCCGAGGCCTTCGAGGGCATGGCGAAAATGTGGGCGATCCAGGCCCCAACCGACCCGAGCGTGGTGCGCGTGATGCGCAACGGCAAGCCGGAGTTCTACAAGGTCAACGACCCGTTGCTGCTGAAGGCCGTGACCAGTTTCATCCCGTTCGACTTCCCGGGCCTCGGCGTGGCGCGCGCGTTCAAGCGCGTGCTCACCAGCATGGTGACGGCGACCCCGGAGTTCATGGCGCGCAACTTCATCCGCGACACCGCCGCCAGCGCGATCATCACCCGCGACGGGTTCAACCCGATGAAGTCGCTGGCCGGAATCGTCAAGTCCTACAACGAATCCGGCGCTTTCGAGGATCTGCTGTTCGCCGGCGCCAGCTTCCAGTCCGGCCACATCAATGCCTCCGATCCAGTCCAGACCGGCAAGGCGATGCGCCGCGCGCTGCGAGAGAAGGGCTTCGACGCCAGCTCGGTCAACGCCTTCATGGGCAGCATCATCGACACGCCAGCGAAGTTCTGGGAGAAGTACCGCCATGTTGGCGAGTCGATCGAAAACGCCAACCGCGAGGCGGTCTACGAGGCCGCCATGAAGTCCGGCAAGGGCGCCACCGCGGCGGCATTCGAGTCGAAGGACCTGATGGACTTCACGCTGCGTGGCAGCAGTCCCATGTACCAGTTGCTCGCCGACGTGCTGCCGTTCTTCAACGCGCGCGTGCAGGGCCTGTATCGCCTCGGCCGCGCCGACCCGAAGCGCGTGGCCATGTACGGCGCGCTGATGCTGCTGGCCAGCCTGGCGCTCGCGTTCGCGAACAGCGACAACGACGACTACGACAAGTTGCCCGACTGGGACAAGGAGACCTACTGGCACTTCTGGATCGGCGGCCATCACTTCCGCATGCCCAAGCCGTTCGAGCTCGGCGCCGTCTTCGCGTCCATCCCCGAGCGCATCATGCGGTACATCCGCAGCGAGGACACCGGCAAGAAGACAGCCAGCCGCGTGTGGGCCGTTGCGCGCGACCAGCTGGCATTCGACCCGATCCCGCAGTTCGCGCGCCCGATGCTCAACGTCTGGGCCAACAAGGACACCTTCCGCGACCGCCCGATCGAGAACCAGGGCGACGAGGGAAAGTTGCCATCGCAACGCGCCTCGAAGATCACCAGCCCGACGGCGGTGGCCGCCGTGAAGGCGATCGCGCCGCTGGCCGACGAAATTGGCCTGAGCCCGAAGAAGTTGGAGTACCTGATGGGCGGCTACCTCGGCACCGCCGGCCTGTACGCGCTGGGCCTGTCGGACATGGTGGTCGACAAGCTCAACGACGCACCGGTGAAGCCGGCCAGGCGCCTCGATCAGATTCCGCTGATCAGTTCGTTCTACCGGCAAGAGCCGGCCATCAGCACGGTCTACGAGACCGACCTCTACAAGATGCGCGACGAGGTCGAGAAGGTCTACAAGTCGGTGCGCGCGCTGAAGAAGGACGACAAGGAAGACGAGGCCGAGGCGCTGGCGACGAAGAACGAGAAGCTGCTGGACGCGCGCAAGACGCTCGAGCGCGGCTCAAAGCAGCTGGCCAGGCTGAACAAGGAGCGAGACGCGATCTACGCCGACCGCGAGATGACGAAGGAAGAGAAGCGCAAGGCGATCGACGAGCTGCTGGTGGAGCGTGCCGAGATCTCGAAGGAGACGATGAAGTCCGAAGAGGTCATCAATGCCCAATGACACCAAGCGCGTACTCGCCGCACTCGATCACGATGTAGAGCGCGGCGGCCAACTGCACCATTGCCATGAACAGGTCTTCGTCGTCGACGGCCGCACGGTGCAACCCATACGCCGCGACGATGCACGCGAGCCCAATGATCGGGAGGTCGGCCAGCAGCGCGAGCCCCGCTACGACCAGAAACAAGGTCAGGAATGTGAGCACCCGCTCATTCTAGGGATGGCAGATAATCTCGCCCAACGCAATCGGCCTGGGTTAAACCATGAGGGATGACATGGACCACAGAAGCTCCGATGGACCAGAGATGAACGTCCCGATCACCAGGGCGCTTCCGCTATGGGGGATCCTCTCGGCGCTTGGCACGGGGGCTGTCGGACTGATCACCATGGGCATCGTGCTCTACACCACCGTGGAGCGCAATGGTGAGCGGCAGCAGCAGACGGCGGCGATCACGCAAGAGAAGTTGACCGACCTGTCAACCAAGGTCGGAGCGCTCACCTCCAGCCTGAACAGCAAAGACCTGAAAGACCAAGAGCACGACTTCAAGATCAACGACCACGAGCGCCGCATCACGCTGATCGAGGCCGCCAAACCACCCGCCGGAGCACGCAGATGAACCGTTTGATCCTTGCCTTGCTGACCTCGCTGGTCGCGACCGTCTCTTTCGCCAAGACCACGCTGGGAGACTGCGGCGTCTACGCCGGCGCCGGCACCGGCACGCAGATCGCATCAGCCCCAACGATCGAGCAGTGCGCAAGCGCGGTATCGGCGCCAGGCGCCTACACGCTCAAGACGCCCATGACGATCGTCTCGGACGGTGGCGACATCACGCTGGCCGTCGCCGGCGAGCCGACCCTCCCGTACACCGGCACGACCAACAGGGTCACGGTCGGCTTCAAGCTCGGCACGCCGACGAAGGTGGAGCTGAGCCGCGACGGCTATGCGGCGTTCGCCACGTGGTGCGCGCAGGGAACCGTTGGCTGCACCGCCACCGGCTTCTTCACGCTCGCGGCCGACGCGCGCTCGATCGCGGGCGACTGGTGCACACAACCGACATGCTGGGGCAGCGACCCGACGATCACGAGCCACACGCTGACGGCGGTGGCCTCGTTCCCCGATGGCACGAAGGTGAAGCTCGACAAGCCGCTGACGGTCAAGGATGCCGTCACGCCGCCGACGCCGTCGACTGGCGGCGTCACCGCAGCGATGTGGGCCGAGTGGGCGACGCAGCGCGCGGCCTTCGGCGACCCCAACGATTGCAAGGCGCGCTTCGATGCGATCCCGAAGACCGGGTACAGCCTGCCGCCTGGCGGCAACATCGCAGCAGCGCTCGCGAGCAACAAGGTCGTTGTGCTGCAGACAGGCGTCTACCGGCCATCGGTCTACTTCACGATCCCGACCGGCGCCGCGCTCGTCGCCGCCCCCGGCGCAAAGCCAGTCATCGACGCGAGCGCGATCACGAACTGGTGGGCCATCGGCGTCGGCAGCAGCGCGTTCCTGTCCGGCGTCGAGGTGGTAAACAGCCGCGGCTGGGGCGTGACCACGTTCCACGCGGCGGCCTACACCAACAGCGGCACGATCAACGCGGTCACGGTGCACGACAGCGGCATGACCGCGAATGCGGCCGACAACGGCACCGGGATCGTCATCACCGGTGGCGCCAAGAACTGGTGCGTCATCGACAGCGAGGTCTACAACACGTTCAACCTCGGCGGCAGCGGCGCGACGTCGAACGGTGGCAACAGCGACGGCATCGCGAACAACTTCGGCGCGGCCAACAACTCGTTCATCTTCGTGCGCGCGCACAACAACGGCGACGACGGTTTCGATATGTGGCAGGGCGGGCAAAGCTACTGGTACTTCAGCACCGCCAGCGACAACGGCAAGGTGCCCGGCAAGGCCATCACCGGCGACGGCAACGGCATCAAGCTCGGCACCGGCAGCGTCAGCCACAAGTTCTACAAGACCTTCGCGAACAACAACAAGAAGGGCGGCTGGAACCTGAACGGGAACACGATGCAGCCGACGCTGGTGCAGAGCGGCGCGAGCGGCAACCCTGCCGGCAACTACATGAACGGCGTGATCGCGCCCTGAAAGGTCAACGATGGAATCGACCGACGACAAGGACCTGCTGATGCGCCGCGTGGCCGCCTATCTGGCGGTGCTGGTCGCGGTCGGCTTCTTCGGCATCATCGTGCTGCTCATGTTCGTGCCGATCCCGAACCAGAACAAGGACACGGTCATTCAGATGCTCGGCGCGCTGATCTTGGCGTTCGGCGGCCTCATGGGCTATCTGTACGGATCGAGCAAGAACAAGGAGAGCCAAGATCGCGCGCTCCTTGAGCGAACCGCGCCGGCGCCGATCGGTACTGGCCCAACAGGGAACCCGGGCGATCCGGTCAGCGTGAAGGAGTCACCATGATCGACTTGCAGCGGCTGATCGCGTGCGGCGTTGCCCCCAACATCGCGCGCGCGTTTGTCGAGCCGCTGCGCGCAGCGTGCGAGCGCTTCAACATCTCCAGCCTCGAGCAGCAGGCCGGCTTCATCGCTCAGGCGATGCACGAAAGCTCGCACCTGGCCAAGCTCGAGGAATCGCTCTGGTACTCGACGCCCCAGAACATCCTGCGCTCGTTCACCAGGTTGCAGTCGCTGCCGATCACCAACCTGCGCGCGCTCGTGAAGAACCCGAAGGGGCTGGCGCTCGCGGCCTACTCCGGCGTCAACGGCAACGGCGGCCCGGCGACGATGGACGGATGGACCTACCGCGGCGCGGGGCCGTTCCAGTTGACCGGGCGGGGCAACTTCCAGGAATTCCAGGACGCCACCCGTGTGCAGGCCGTCGACAAGCCTGAACTGCTGCGCGTGCCAGGCACCGAGGCGGCGCTGTCGGCCGGGTGGTACTGGGCCAGCCACCGGTGCAACGACATGATGGCCCACGGCGACATCGACGGCACGACGCGCGCCATCAACGGCGCGCGCATGCTTGGCGCGATGGAGCGCCGCGAGCTCTACAGCCACTGCAAGGACGCTTTGGTCTGACACCCTGCGGGCGTATATTCGGGCCTTCTCAACCCGAAAGGAAAGCCATGCTGAAGCGACTATCCGACTGGTTCGCGATCGCATTCGCCCTACTGCTGATCGCGAGCCTGGCAACGGGCTGCGCGTCGCTGGGCGTGCCGACCGCTGACACCGTCAACAAGAAGGCGGCCGAGGGCTACGTGACGATCACCGCGGCCGCCAACACCGTGACCACGCTGCGCGCCGCCGGCAAGATGAGCGAGGCCGACCGGGACAAGACCGTCGGGACGCTGCAGGCCGCAAAGATCGCGCTCGATGCCGCAGTCAAGTCCGCACCGTCCGACCCCGCCGCGGCTGACGCCAAGCTGCGCGAGGTGCTGCTGGTGCTCAACGCGATCAGCGCCGGGCTGGCCGCCCAACAAGCCGGAGGTAAGTGACCATGCAGAACGCCGCCATCCTGCTGAACCTGCTGACCCAGTGGGGCTCGTCGATCGTCGCCGCCGGCGACGTGTTGCGCAAGGCCGCCGCCGAAGGCCGCGACGTGACCGCCGAGGAGCTGAAAGCCCTCAGCGACGCCGCGCAGGCCGCGATCGACGCCGCCGCAAAGGCCTGACTTCGGTCGCGCCATGCGCGCCCACACCGCAATCTGGCTCGTGCTCGCCCTGAACACGGGCCTTCTCGTCTACCTCACCTGGAGAAATCACATGGATCGTGCTCAACAGGCCGCAATGGCCGAGAACCTGGTGGCCATCTTCACCAGCCTGAAGGATCAACTCGACAAGGTGGTCCAGGAAATCAAGGACTCGCTGCCCGACGACGCACCCGCCAACGCGCGCCTGGACAGCGCGCTCGAGAAGCTGGCAGCGCTCGGCGTGGGCTTCGGTTCCGCGATCCAGGTGGCCGACGACGCACACCCGGACAAGACCGGCGAGCCGCCCGCCCCAGCGCCCGCCCCGAGTTTGCCGCCGCAGGACGACGCCTTTGTGGCCGTTGGCGACACGCGCTTCAGCGACGGCCAGGCTCAGACCGAGGAGTCGAAAGCGGCCGCCGTGGCCGCCTGGAACGATGCCCACCCGGATGGTCCGGTCGCCTCCTGATCGGCTGCTGTAGCCCCGATCCTGGCCGCCTACGGGCGGCTTTTTCGTGGCGTTACTTGCTCCAGAGCGATGAATCGAAAGACACGGCGCCTGCGATCAGCCCGAAGAAGTGCAGCACGAGCAGCATGAACCCACGAAACGGCGGTGCTGCGTTTTCTCGGTCGATGATCACTGGCGACCAGAGTGGCAGGTCCAGGAACACGTAGCTGAAGATCGACAAGGCCGTCAGCACGCCGATCACGCGACACATGGTTCTCATCAGAAAAGCTCCGGTCGGTCTGCCTTGGCCCGCTGCTCGGCCATCAGCGCTGCCGCGTCGATCAGGCTCTGCAGCGTGGCCTGCACGGCTTCCATGGCCTCGATCTGGCGATTGGCCTCTTGCTGCGTCATCTTGCCGCTCTCGACCCAGCGCGGATACACGCGTCGACGCATCGACACCTCGCGCCGCACGCAGGCCACTTGGCGCTCAAGCGGTACGTCAACCATGGCGCTCAATCCCATTGCGCCCGCACACCCGCTGCGTCGGCTCGTCGTGGTCGAATTCGTACTCGGCGACGCGCTGTACCCCGCGCACCGCGTCCGAGTCCGGGACATCGGACATGCTGGTGCGCCGGTAGACCGGCGTCGTGAACGGCCCGCCGGCGATGCGGATGAACTCCGGCGGCGGCCATGGCAGCCCGAGCGCGCGGCACGTGTTGTTCAGCGTGCCGCGGTAGCCGGGCAGCTTCATGTGAACCTTGTCGTTGTCGTAGGTCATGGCGCAAGGAAGTTGGATTGACGATTGAGCTCGCGCACCCGCGCGCGCCGCTCCTCGACGATGTCGACGATGCCCTGCCCGTTGCCGCTGGCCGCCGGCGCGCACTCGGCGCACAGGCCGCAGAAGCTGCCCAGAAACGGGATCCAGCAGGTCTTCGCCTCGGCGCGCAGCACCGACGGGCGATCGCGGTGCCGCGTGCACTTGTTGCCCGGAAGATCGGGCCGGACCTCGCCCAACTGCGGCCAGCGCGCCTTCTCCGCAGCGATCGCCTCGTCCGTCAGCACCGACGTGGCGATGCGCAGCGCCTGGTAGTTGTTGAACTCGCGATCGGGCAGCCACCGGAATCGGTAGGTCTCGATGAACTGGTGGTTGCGCGTCTCGCGCCGCGCCTCCAGCTCAACGCCGAGCTCATCCGCATCGGAGTACCAGTAGAAGGCCATCCCGCGCGCGCCGCTGCCGTGCGCGGTTGACTTCATCTTGACTTGCTCGGGCAGGGTGAAGTTCATGGCGTTCTCTGACTCGGCGGCTCAAACACAAGCCGTTGCATGTCCTTCAGATGCCGCTCGGTCGCCGCAAGCGCGCCTGCGCTGCCGCTGCCCTCGCTGGGCCGCAGCCCTGCGCGCCAGAGTTCGTCCATCAACTGCTGCGCATCGGTCTGGCTCACGCGCAGCATCGGATCAGACGGCTCCAGCGCGTCACGCTCAATTCGCGTGTAGCTCACCGGGTTCGCAACGTCCGTGACGCCGTCGCCGCGCTCGAAGCAGCCGCGGATGTCGAAGTAACGCCCGAAGTTGGAGCGCTCGATGTAGAAGCGGTGGTTCATGTCCATGGTCAGTGCCTCTGTGGAGTCGGCGGAACATCGCCACGCTCGGCGCGCGACTTCTCAATTGCGCGACGAAGCGTGCACGCCGGACAGTCGCAAGTGTCTTTCGACGGATCGACGCGAATCTCCTCCATGCGAGCTCGCAGTTCGGCCACCATCGCGTCAGCGCGCTTGCTCGCCTCGATGGCGGCGATGCGCTGGCGCACACGCTGCTGCAGCGCGCTCTGCAAGATCAACTTGCGCAGGGATGCCTGGTTCATCGTTGGCTCCTAGTCGGTTGCGCCGCCTTCGGTCTCGGCCTGCTCCTCGGGCATGCGGTCGAAATCGTAGGAAGGCTTGATCGTCCTGTAAACGAACGAGCCCTTGCTGTCCGACGCTTCCATCGCGGCGGCCACCTCGGGCGGCACGTCGCGGTACTCGTAGACCTTGTCCTGGGTCAGCTTGAACTTCACGGCCAGCCGGCGCGAGGCGGCATCGTAGCCCCACGAATCGATCTGGCTGGACTCCGGCGTCGGCCGGCGCGGAATGGTGGATGCGGGCATTGCTTGTGCTCCTGGTGGTTGCGGGTCAGCGGCCGGTGACGGACTTGTCCGTGCCGGCGGCGCGCTTGTCGGCGGCGACGTGGTACTCCATCCACGACGCCTCGCCCGGCACCGCCTCGGCCGGCGTCTGCCGCAGCGTGATGCCGACCTTGCCGGGCACGGCGTAGCCGAGTTCGTTGATGACCGACAGGTTGACAATCTGCGTGGCGCCTTCCGCCTTGTGCACGTAGACGATGCCGGCGTCGAAGGGCTGGTCGCCGGGGAGGGTGCGTTCTTCGAGACGTGGCCAGTAGTTCACGCGCCTGCCGATGGTGGGGTGATTCAACTTGTTCTCCTGCTATGCCGCCCGGATGGGTGGGCGACGGCCCCGTCAGAACCCGATGGTCTTGATTTCGCCGCCCGTGCCGGCGTCGAACTCCATGGCACAGGCAACGGCCTCCGGCGCTTCCTTGCCGTAGAACATCGCCGCGAGCGCGTAATCTCGCCCAGAGCCGATCGAGTGGTACGGCCTGATCGTCACCGGCGTGAAACCCTGCTTCTGCTTGTTGTAGAGCCGCGTGATCGACTTGTTCCGCACGGCCAGCAGCGCGCTGTTCTCGTTGTCCTTGTCGACCTCGAGCGCCGGGTTGATCTTGAACACCAGCCGATCCAGGTACTCGACTGAGTCGTTCTCGTTGAGCGGCGCCGGCGCCGTCTCGAGGTGGACGCGCACCATCTGCGCCAAGCGCTTGGCGATGACGTTCGACCCCGCAGAGCCGAACAGCCACGTCATCGCCGTGCCATTGGCGCCGCACTGGCCGCGGTGCAACTTGTCGGCGGTGAAGCGCAGGCCGAAGTTGTCCTGCGCGTGGCTGTCGGCGGCCATGATGCCGCCGGCATAGGCGATCGTCGTCACTTGGCGCCTCGCTTGCGTGCGTTCAGCGCCATCTTGGCCTTCAGCGACACGCCCTTCTTGGCTGGGGCCTTCTTCGCCGGCGCGGTGGCCGGCTTGGTCTTGCCGGCGGCCACGTCCTCGGCGAATTGCTGGCCAGCGTCCTTGGTCGGCTTCTTCGGCTGCTTGGGGTTGCCCAGCGGCAGCGGCAGCGTCTTGTCGTCCTTCGCGCCTGCAGCCTTCTTCTTGTCCGGCTGCGTGCCCTCTTGGAGCACTGGCGGCGCGCATAGGATCGACACCTCGCGGCCGTCGAGCGCCGACAACTCGCCCAGCATCTTCTTGGTCAGCCCCGAGTGCGACGACTTGAACGTGATCGTGGTGGATCCGCCGTCCTTCGGGTCGTAGTCGGCCTTGCCCATCTCGGTGTCGGCCAGTTCGACCGTCTCGTTGCTGACCTCGCCGGTCTTGATCGTGAGCATGTAGCCGGTGCCCTCGAACTTCAGCGTGTGCGGGCCCTTGATGAGCGCGAAGATCGCACGTAGCTTCGGCGTCGCCGAGTCGGTGCCGGGGATGTCGTCCGAGTCGGCGCGCTCGTACGCGCCATGGCGCAGCGATTTGCCAGCGTCGCCGAACATCGCATCCAGTGACGTGTTCGGGCAGTTCATCTTCCAGAACAGGTCGATGGCGTGCTTGAGGCTGTTGCCGTGGTTCTCGGTGCGCTTGTTGACGTGCGTCACCGTGGCGGGAACAAACTTGTCGATGCGTAGTTGCATGGCTTTCCTTCGGGTTATGCGCGATCGCGCGGGTTCTGGGGCAGTTGGACGCCCAAGTCGCTGTTGACATAGGCCGCACACGAGTCGAGATAGAGGCGCATCTCGTCCACGTTCAGGTCGCTGGTCGACATGGACAGCGTGCGCTCACCGTCGGGCGCGTAGAACCACTTGCTGACGCCCTTCGCGCACGTCTCTGGCAAGAACATGATCTTCAGCACCAGATTCCAGCCCTCCGGGCTCAATCGCTTGCCGGCGGCCCAGGCCTGCTCGGACGTCGGCTCGAGCAGGCCCGCCCACATATACGCGTTCTGCTCGTTCGACCGCGTGGCCTTGTACTCGCTCACGACAGCCTGCAGGAATCGCTGCTGCTCGGCCATGGGCTTACGGTTGGCGCGCATGAACGCGGTGAACCGCAGCACGTCATCGTCCGTATAGAAGACGAACTTGCGGACGAGAGAATCGCCGGTCACTCCCACGCCTCCGGCTTGCGCTTGATGTTCGGCACCGGCACGTCGTGCGGCCACAGGTTGAGCATCACCAGCGCCTGCACGGTCTTGACGTGCGCGTTCCACCACATTGACTGGCGCTCGGCCTCGGTCAGCGTCTTGCCCTGGTCGAGCTCGGCGTGGTCCGCGTGGCACAGCGCGGCGATGTAGACGTCGCTCGCCTTCTTCGCCTTGCACTTCCCGTGGACGGCCCAGTTCGAGTGCGCCGGCTCCGACCCACCCGGGTAGCCGCAGTGCATGCAGCGGATCTGGTGCACGGCGTCGAGCAGCGCGCGGCTGCGCACGTAGGGGAACTTCACGAGCGGCGTGACCGCGCGAGCGCGCTGGTCCGCTACGCGCACTGCTGGCGCGCGCGCAGCGCTCGGGCTTGAGCCTTCGTACTGCTTCACGCGGGGCGGGGGCCGTTTCCAGCTCATGACAACGGCTCCCCCATGATTCGCTCGTACAGATCGGCCATGCCGTAGTGCTTGAGTCCGTTGCATAGCGCCTCGAACTTCAGCCGATACAAGTCCTCGTCGCTGCAAATTTCGTGAGCAAGGGCGCAACAGCGCTCGATTGGCCAGAGGCTTTCGTGCTGCGACGCCGCATTGGTGTACTTGAACAGCGTCGGCTGGCTCCAGTCGTATTGGCGGCCAGCAAAGTGATCCAGTGCTGCGATCAGCGCTGGGCTGATTTTCATTTTGAAGTCGCCTGCCTTCTTGGGCATGTCAGTTCACCGTAGGTTGATCGACATCCGGCAGCCCATCGGCCAGCGACGGGTCCAGGCTGATCGCGTGCCGCGTCAGCGCGACAGCGATGTGCATGGCCTCCACCGGCGTCAGGCCGACCCACTGCATCTCCTCGGGCAGCATGATCACCACGCGGCCGTCGATGGTTGAGACGGCCATCTGCGTGGGGCCGTTGTCATCGGCCACGGCTTGGTAGGTGTGCTCGCTCATCGCGTCACCCGAATGCCGACCTTCTCGAACACCCTGACTCCGGGCAGGTCCGTGGCGGCGCCCTGCATCTTCACGTGCAGCCGCATCTTCACGTCATCCACCGCGACGAGCACGGCCAGGTCGGGCCGGAACTTGACGATGTACTCCAGCAGCGCCAGCTTGTTCTCGACCTCGAAGTCAAACGACTTCGGCGTGCTGATCCCCTGCCCCTTGGCCACCGCCACCGTCGCCGGCTGGGCGATCACCACGGCCGCGGTGGTCTCGGCAGCAACAGCGGCCCGCCGCGCCTCCTCCGCGCGCGCCTCGGCTGCTTCACGGGCCTTCTTGCCACGCGCGGCCGCTGCTTCGGCCTCGGCCTTCTCCGCGGCGGCGCGCTGGTCTGCGGCGATCTTGGCCTGGCGGTCGCGCTCGGCCTGGGCGTCGGCCTCGGCCCTGCGGCGCGCCTCGGCGGCCAGGCGCTCTTGCTCCTTCAGGAACCCGGCCATCTTGGCCTTCAGAATCGCCTCGGCGTTGTCCGTGTGAGCTTTGGTCCCGTCGCCGCGCAGCAGCTTCAGCCAGGGCATGTACTTCGCATTCAGCCGATCGAGCACGCCGCGCAGCGGGTCGGTGAAGGTCTTGCGCTCGGCATCCAACGTGCCATGGCGATCGATGATCTTGCGCAGTTCCTCGGTCGCGAGGTTGTAGTCCTCCTGCGTCTTGATTTCAAACCCGCGGGCGAGATCCAGGAACGCTTCGGCGATCCGCTTGTTGCGCGCCTCGTCCGGGTCAGCCTTGCGCGCCAGGGTGGCCAATTCGGTGTTGATCGCTGTATCGCTCATAGGGTGCTCCGTGGGTGAATCTCGCGCTTCTTGGCAACGTATGCCGCGTGCGCATCCTCTTTTGTCTTGAAGTAGCCGATGTGCGTCACTTTGCCGCCCACTTGAATCTGGGCGCGCCACTTCGCTGTCTTGGCGTAGAAACTGACGCCCAGCAACTTCGCCTTGTTGTTCGCGTACGGCTTGCGCAGGTTTTGCCTGTTTTCCGCGTGGGTCGCCGGTCGGATGTTGTCGCTCCAGTTGTGATGCTTTACGGTGTCGCGATGGTCGACCTCGTCCTCCGGCCACTTGCCAGTAGCGTGGTAGATCGCCAACTGGTGCGCTCGGTACTTTCTGCCGAAGATGGTGATGCGGACATACCCCTTGTCATCAACAGTCCCGGCGACAGTGCCAGCCCGGATATTGCCGTGCCGTCCGCGGGCCACGCGCCACGTAAAGACGCCCGTCTCCGGGTCGTAGTTCAAAGCATCGACCAATTGCGCGTGCGAGATGCGTTCAGAGGCCATTGCGCTTCCTCCACTGATACAACGTCAAGAGGCTCACGAACGCCGGCCAATCGTCAGGATCAATCCACTCGCGCAGACGATATGCACCATCCGGAGTTACCTGAAGCGAGAATCGGCGCGCGGTCGGGCGACCTGCAGCGTGCGCTTGCGCCATGGTTTGGATTCCCCAGACGGCGTGGGGCGCCGCTGACGTCTTGTACTCGACCACGGCGTCAGCGACGCGCTTCCCCTGATACTTGAACTCGCCAATGCGATCAGGGCGTGTGGCATATCGCAACTGCCTGTGGAATACCGGCTCCTCTATATGCCTCCAGTTGGGACTGCAGTCCAAAAGAAACTTGCGATACCCTGGCAAATAGGCGTGTAGGTGCGGGCATTCGGCTTTCAGCCTGTCCTCGTCCAAATCGTCCTCGTCGACCATCTGGGTCATGTCGTGGAAGTCGGTGCCGCGCTCCTGCGCGACCTGCAGGACTTCCAGGGGCACACCAGCGAACGAGTGCAGGCCCTGCAGCAGCTGCGTCACGCCTGGCACGACCACGCCGTTCCAGCGATACACATGCCCGTCCTCCTCGAAGGTGAGGCCGTCAACCATCGTCAGCCCCACCAGTAAATCGCACAGCCGAGCACGACTAGGCAAAAGTAGAGAAGCGCAGCGGTACACCCGCCGATCGCAAACACCGCGCTGAGCATCCCGAAGATGACAACGAACAGCATGGCTTCACGCATCGCGCATCCGATCCAGTTCGTGGCTCAACTCCGCGAACTTGGCCAGCGAAATGTCCGTCGAGAAGCCAGGGATGTCCATGCGCTCGAAGAACTCCATCGCGGCGTCGTTGTCCAGCTTCAGCGCGGCCAGCTTGTTGTTCAGGAACTTGACCTGGCCGGGGTTGATCGTGCTGCCGGCGGGTGAAGTCTTCGCGGCCGCAGAGGCGGTCTTCGCTGCGGCGCTCTTGCGCGCCGGCGCCGCGCGGGCTGGGCGCTCGATGCGCTCCTCGTCCCATCCGCCCTCGCCGCGCTCCTGGCCGTTGTCGTCCAGATCGTCGTCGGCCGCGAGACAGAAGAAAGCCGAGACCATATACCTACGCATAAATGACAGCAGGCCACCGTAGACCTTCGGATCCTCGGTCGGACTGGGCGCCAGCACGCGCGACTCCAGCGCTGCGCCGTCGGCGTGGACCACGGCCGTGATCAGCCAGGACACGCCGGCCTCGTCTGGCAGCACCGGCTGCAGGAGCGTCAAGCCATGCTTGCTGAGTGCCGGCTTGATCTTGCCGAGGATTTCGTCCAGGTCGGCGTACTTGAACGAGTAGGCCGGCTTCTCGCGCGGTCGAATCTCGACGGTCTTGTTCTTCTCGATGTGGCCGAACTCGGCTTGCGCCAGCGCGAGCGCTTTGAACAGTTCGGGCAACTTGCTCTGGTCCGAGGGAATGAAAGTCATTGCTTCTTGTCCTTGTTGTCGTCGCGGTAGCGCGACTTCCGCATCGCGACGTTATAGCGATGCTCCAGCATCGCGTCGGCATAGCGGTAGGCCAGGTCTACGATGTAGCCGAAACCGCGCGATTGGCTGTTCGTGATTGACGCCAACCCAGCCAAAGCCTGTCCCGCAAAGTAGTCGCGCAGCGACATGCCTGCGACGCCATCCAGCAGACTGTTCGCTCGCACCCAGAGGCCATCACCATCGCGCACGATTTGCTCCGGAAAGGCCGGGCCGCCGTCGTCTGGGTCAATCACAGCAGCACCCGCTTCAGCACGCCGGCCGCGAACCCGCCCACGATCAGCAGCAGCACGATGCGGCCGAGCCGACGCTCGATGAAGCGCATCGCGCCCTCGACTGCATCCAGCGCGCGCTCGGCGATGTTGGCGCGCTCTTGACCCAGCAGGGCGGATTGAACGAGCTCAGCATCGCTGCCGGGCGCCGGCGACGGCTCAACCCACGCCCCGCCGATGACGATCCCGGTTCGGGTCTTGGTGTACTCGCTTCGTCCGATCATGGCTTCACCTGTTCGATTGCCTGCTTGATCCGCGCCATCCGCTGCTCGATGGCTTGGCGAGCCGCCCGATACCGCTCCAGCGTGACTTCAAGCAACCGCGCTGCGTCTTCGCGGTCCACGTCGAATCGCCGCGGATGATGCCCGTCGCCGACCTCGACATAGGCGTACAGGCCGCGCCCCATCTTCGTTTGCTGCTCGTCCAGCCACAGTGGCTGCCGCAGCGAGTGGATATGACCAGGCAGCGCCTCGATCGCGAGGTCCAAGTCCTTCGCCTTCTTGGCGAGGTCGTACAGCAGTGCCCCGGCCTTCTCCACGTCTTCGATCGTGCTCATCGCGATCATCCGTGCCGGTAATTGGGATGCGCGTGCTGGTTCCACAGCGCTCGGTCGGGGTCAATCGCATCGCGCTCGGCGCGCAGCCGCGTCAACTCGTCGCGGCCGCGCTGCCAGACGGCGTGGTCATCGCTGAACTCGAAGGACCAATCCATGCGGATCAGCGCCGAGACGTAGCGCGCGCGGCGCACCGGCAGCGCCGCCTGATCGGCAGCCTGCGCCGCCATCGCACCCTTGAAAGATGCGTCGATGTTCGGATCCGCCAAGATGGCGCCGATGATGTCCATTGCTCTGCTCCTGTCCGGTCGGTTGCCGGTTTGTGGGGAGCGATGATGCAGCAATGCGCAATCGCCTGTCAACAGAATTTCGGTTGACTCATTCCGAAATCTTGGCGTACAGTCGCCGCCCATGGACTGGAAGCCGATCATCACTGACCTCGAAAAAGCCGGGCTGACGCAGCGCCAGATCGCCGACGAGTGCGACATGGAGCATTCCAGCTTGGTCAGCAACCTAAAGAACGGCGTGCAGCGCTCGTGCAGCTACGAAATCGGCTGCAAGTTGGTCGCGCTGCACCAGAAGACGATGCGACGGCAGCGCCGACTGGGCAACAGGCAATGAACGATGACGCTGACTTGCAAACCCGCAGGCCGCGGGAACTGGAACTCGGTCGTGATCATCGTCACCGGCAAGCGCGTCCCGCCGCCCGGCCTGATCGACTTCTACATCGGCCAGGTCTTCAAGTTCGGCCCGATGACGCTTCGCATCGTGGGGATTGAGCCTTGAACGACAACAGGTTTTACGACGAGTGGAGCTACTTCGGTCCGCGCGATGAGCCGGCCCGCCCCGCACGCAAGTGCCCGAAGTGCGGCAGGCCGGCGCCGTACATGACGCCGATCGAGATGGCATGCGCGTCTTGCCTGATGGCCGAGATGGCATCCTATTCCTTCGGGGCCGACTTCGCCAATGGTGCTGCGAGCACTGCCAGCAAGCAATGGACCGCCGAGGAAGTGCTCGAGCAGATGCGCGCTGCCGAGGCGTTCATGAACGTCGGCCGCGAGGCCGAGCGGATCAAGCGCGCGCGCGAGCAAGAGGAAGCATGGCGACGCGCACGCGAACGCATCAATGAAGACTTCTTCCAGCGCCAGCAGCGCAGCGCAGCGCCACAGCCGCCGCGCCCATCCATCGACCTGGACATCCCCATGCTGCGCCGGCTGCTTCAACTATGCCACCCCGACAAGCACGCCAACAGCGAAAGCAGCCAGATCGCCACGCGGTATCTGCTGGGGCTGAAGGATGCAATTGAGAGAGGGTCGCGGTGATCATCACACGCGAATACGTCCATGCGCATCGCACTGCGGCGGGCGGCTGGACGAAGGCGCAACTGGCAGCGCTGGGGGTTTCATGGCCGCCCACGAAGGGCTGGCTGACGGCGATCATCGGACTCGAGATAACGGACGACCAGGCGATGCGGTTTGAAGGCCGCGACGCGCTTCTCTTTGCTCAGGGGGAAACCTGATGGCTGCTATCTTGCGCACCAGCAGCGAGTTCGGGCAGAATTGCGCAACCACTGCTGGAACCAGTGTCAAGCATTCGAGCCCCCTCGCATGCGCTTTCCCGGGTGAAACCGGCCGATGGTTCCAGCATCGGGAGCGCAGTCGAGGGGGCTCTTGCGTTTCTGCGATCGGCGGATGCGTCGCGTGGTGCAGCAAGCACGACCCTGGATGGGGTCACACCGCGAAAACACCGGAGATCGGAAGAGCGT
>ERZ650308.480-NODE-480-length-21610-cov-7.533844_pt1 | contig 21610 bp, 23 predicted proteins | sample MGYA00376244_ERZ650308 | MGnify/ENA primary metagenome ERZ650308 (study PRJEB26733, sample SAMN07839295) | wastewater metagenome | biome: small river; feature: stream; material: water | place: USA: North Carolina | collected 2016-04-26 ... | reverse complement strand
AAGTCAACCCCGCCTTCCATGGGGTCCGAAAGCCGCGCGTCCTCCGCGCCAACGTCCAGCGTTGAGTTTCCGAAGACGAATGAACCCATGATGGAGGACAGATTCGTCCCCTCTGGCTCGCCCGGCCCCGTAAGCGGCCAAGTGTATTCGGTTGGCGGAAGGTGTTCGTAAACCTGCCGGAACTCGTCGACTGGCGGGAACAGATTACCGGACGCGTCGGGATTCCGAATCTGTCGCCAGATTGACGCGAGGTAAAAGTGGATCCGGCGCGTCGCGTCGCCGAATCCACTCTTGATCCTGTCATTGATGCCGTTGGCTAAGGCGATCATCTCCGTGGATGTCACGGGGTCGCCCGGCGAAACGGTTGGGATGGTGGTGAATGTTACCACGCGTTATTTGTCGCAGACTCGGAATTGAATCAGAATGTCCGTCGCTGTTCCTGTTGACGTTGCGTAAATAGCTCCGGTGGGCTGGATGAGGATAGAGCTTGAAGGGGAAACGGTGCTAAATACGTGCTTTGTGCCAGCCACGTCAACGGACACGCTCAACGTCCCGGTGCTTGCGGCTCCGGTTCCAGTTACGCCGAGGTGGACGATTTCCATAAACCTGTCGCCGCCGACACCAGCTGGAACGACTATCAATTGAGCCGATGCGCTGGTGATTGTCTGGGTTCCGTCGCCAAGGTCGTAGCCGGTTTGAGCGATTGTCTTTGTCACTGTGTGAGCCGGGAGATACCCACCCACGCTGTTGTCGCAATAGAGCTTGGTGATTGTCGTTACTTCGTGTGCCATAATTTTGAGAGTTGGTGTTTACCGATACCGAGGGGCGGTTGACGTGCCAGCCGAGTTCCCATTGCCCGCCAGGGAATGCGGCTTCAAATTGATTCCGTTTTTGGAACCTTGGCGCAAAAGCCCGACGGTTTCCCGTGGCTCAATGCGCCGAAGTCGTTTGTCAAAATCGCGGAGTAGGCGAGGAACCGCCCCGTTTCCGGTTGGAAGTGTTGCAAGTGGATCATTCATACAGAAGCCCCCCAAAGCCATTCATTGTACGCGTCCGAATGCTCCCACATCGTGGTTATCTGCCACCGACTGGAATCAAGCACGGCTACTTGAGACGCGCCTTGGAAGAAGTAACCGGCGGGCACAAACGTCTTGAACTCTTCTGGCATCGTCGCGTCGCTCACGAATGTCGCGCGCTTGAACATTGTGTTGATTGTCGCGTCGCAGTTGATGAGTTGATCCGGCGGGCCTACCTGAGTGCGGACGAATTGGAAAACCTCGATGCGATAGGATTCGGTGCCAGCCGCCCAAGCTGAAATCAGTTGCTGAATATCGGCTTGGTTCTGGGTTGTGACTCCTGGGAAAGTTTTATAGACGTCATAAAACGCCGCCCATGTTTCAATAGTGATCCGTCCAGACAGGAACGCTTCAAGACGCTCGCGGAACTTTGCCCGGTTCTCTTCGTTGAGCGGGGCAAGCGCATCTCGAATTGGCCCGAGGTTCCAGAGGCTCTTGTCGATCATGGAAGCCTCGCGAGTCCATGTCGTGACCACTGCATCAGGTCCAGAAAGTGGAGAGCCTCCCGGGTCGGTTGCGGAGTTGACTGCGAAGGTGGCTGTGAGGATGTAGAGCCCATCCGAGTCGTGCATGATTGACGACTCGATCATACCCGCCGCAAGCCCGAGAGCTGTCTGTCCATTCCCGCAAGCCAACTCGGTGCCCTTGTATCGCACTTCCAAGACGTGCCCGAGGCCCTTCCTCCATGTGCGGGAGTTCTCCAACCGCTTCAGGTTCGTGATGTCGCCAATGTAGACGCGCCCACTCATGACCACTTCCCTTCAATTTTCACAACGGTTTGCGCTGTGTTCTGGTTGATGGACCGCAAAGTCTCCAATTGGCTCCGCAGGATGTCCGCCCGCGCGGGATCAATTCCGCCTCGGTAAAGGCCAATACGCGCCAGTGAGTCGCCTTGAGGAACTGCAACGCCGGTTGTCATTGATGAAGACGCCTTTGCGATGAGCGTGCTTGATGCCGTCCTTGCCATTCTTGCGTCCTTTCGCGCTTGCGCCTCGGGACTCAATGGAAGCGCGGATGAGTCTGGATTCCACGCCGAGGAAAGCGAAGACAGCGCGGCAATTTTAGGGAACAACTTCGGGAGAAGTGGGGTCACATCATCCACGGCGCGAAAGAGTGCGGCGGAGGCGTTGACCATCAAAAGACGCCATCGGTTCACGATGTCCTCAAACCGCGCTTTGACCGCGTCCAGTTTCGCGAGGTCGGCTTCTGTCCCGGCGGGGTCTGAAATGCTCATACCTTGAAGCGATTTCAAGACCGCAAGAGCACGCTCTGGACGTCGTCCGAAGATGTTCCCAAGCGGAACGCGATCGCCAGCCGTCATCCCACCAGCGCCAAGAGACCGTTGGATGGCCATGGCAAGCGACAGGTTGTCCGTGTCGCTTGCAAGAGCACCCTTTCCTATTCCAAACTTCCTGAAAGACGCCAGTGCGTTTTCGTCTCCAGCCATTGCTGAACCTCTAGCCGAGCCCAATGCGCTCAACGCCGCCAGTGGAACGCCTCCCGAAACACCAGCCGCGCCCGCTGCCCGCTGAAGTTTCAGAATCTGCACGCGGGTCAATCCGGTCTGGTCTGCAAGATCGCTGATATTGTCCGCAAATTCAATCGCGCCTCGCACGGCTTTTGTCAGTGCGTACCCAATGGACGCAACCGCCGCGCCAGCCAAAGCGCCAACAGGTCCACCGGCAAGTCCTCCGATTCCGCTTATTCCTCCGGTAACTCCACCGATCAAGTCGACTGCACCTCCGCCTCCTCCTCCAGCCTGCGAAAGCCCACCCATGGACGCACGATTGCGAGCCGCAGCAAGCCGGAGCGCCGAGGTTCGAACCTGATTGCCAGACCGCGTTGCGCGTTCAAGGCGTTGCTCGATCTGGACTTGCCGCTCGCGGAGTTTCAAGAGCTTCTCTTCATCACTCAATTGCCGGAACTTGTCCGTCCGATCCTGCCGCGCCAGTTTTGCCCGCTCGTCATTCCATCGCTTCGTTGTTTCCTTCGCCTTGTTCAGCTTCTCCACCATCTTGTCCACGCTGGACGAAGCGCCAGCATCGACTCCTTGCAGGACGATTTTGAAAACTGGGTCGCTCATTTTGCTGTCTCCATTTCCGCGAACATCGCGTTCACCTTGCCAGGGTCGCTCGCGAGTTCTTTAGCCATCTCGTTTCGCTCGTAGTCCTCTGGCGTCCAGAGTTCAGCGAATCCCTTTTCATCCAGTAGGATTGAACGGTTCCAAATCGCAAACGATACCGGCGTGTTCATCGCGTCCGCAAGGTTTCGCCCGAAGTGGCTCATCATCGCGACCATGAGCATGCCTAGCATTGGCGATCCTACCACTTTGGATCCCTCACCCATCCGCATTTTCGGCGCGCTGAACCCGTCCGCGATGTAATCCAGCAACTCCGACTGGCTTCGTCCAATGCCGTGACGCATGACCCGTTTTGCGATGCTACGCAGCCTCCAGCGCATCCAAAACCCGCCGACGCGTGAAAGTGCCACTGTCGATTGCCGGGAGCATATCCACACCGCAAGCGCGATGTCCCCGACGTTCACCTTGCCTTCGGTCTTTCCACTCCACATTCCCGCGATTGGACTCCGCTGCTTTTGGAGCAACAGAGCGTGACCGATGGAAAACGGCAGAAGCCCGACCCCGGCGACACTTGCGCGCACCGGGATCAAGGCGTCTGCGTAGGCTTGGCCGTTGTCGAACATCAGGAGAAGTTAGCAGGGGTGCCACTGACTCCGGTATCGACGTATTTCCGAAGCGTGCATTGGATTTCTGGAGTGCCGTCAGTTGAGAGCCGAATGTCTCCATCAACGTAAACCCATGTTGTAGCGTTAGAAATGCTACCCGGCATTCCCGCAATGGTGATTGGATCAAGAGGCCCTGGAACAGCAACCTTGCTTTGAGCGTCGGTGATATTCGTTGCGCCAGTTTGAGCAATTGGAGTAAGCGTAACTTGAATCTCTTCCACCGGCTCACCGGCAGTCACGGCGTAAACCGATCCCATGCCGTCGCGGTGTTCCGTGACTCCAAACGATTTCTTGTAAGTCAGCGCGCTGATCTTGTTGTTTGCCGCAACAAGCGCCGTATAATTAACCGTCCCGGCGATTCCGCGAACCACATACCGTCCGATTCCTAAGATAGCCATAAAATGTCCTTAATCTGTTGTGATTGTGTCGTAAACCGTCTCAGTTGAAAAGGTGACAGCGTCCACAAGGTCCCCGCTTTCACTTTTGCCAGTTGTCCAAGTCGTCCGAATCAGCGGAGTCCACCCATTGCTCGTCGGCTGGTAATTCTGAAGCAGGTTGAATACAATCTCGCCCAGCCGCTCGCCCCAAACTTGGTTGCCGGTCGTCGATCGGTTGACGATGGACTTCTCCATGCACTCCACGAGGATTGTCACGGCAAACATCCACGGCTTGCGAGCGTCTGTGGGTGCAACCTCGGGGTTGTGAATCACGACGATCCCGCCGCCGGTGTTGAGCGTGCCGACAGCCTTTTGAACCTCAGATTCAATGTTCCCAAGGTTCTCCGACAGGACCAACACGCGAGGGGGCGCAAACAAGGCTTCATCCTCTTGCAGTAGCTCGCGCAGTTCCTCTTGCAGGTCGCGCAGTAGGCCGAAGCTGTGGATGGCGTCGCTCATTGCGTCTTCCTTTTGAGATATTCCGCGATTGCGTCGCTCATGACTTTCTTGATGCGTTCAACCGTCGGAAGAATGGACTTGTCCGCCTTGTGCTTGGTGGATCGAAGAAGCAAATACATCAGCGTCAACTTGTCCTTTTTTCCGGGTCCAATGCCGTCGCCTTTGCGGTCCTGCATGGCAAGGAAAGCCTTCCCGTTTGGTCCGTCACCAGCGTACCTGAAAACGAATAGATTCGGGAAGCTCCGAGCCGACTTGCCGTAAGCCTTCGCGCTAACGGGGATGGTCAAGAACTGTTTGCCTCCGGTTGGTCGCACCGTGCCGCCGAAGTAGCGCAAGGCGATAGCTCGGTTCATCTCCACGGCAGCGGATTTTGCAGTAAAGACGGGGCGGACGCTCTTGGTCATCTTGCTCCAAAAGGTTGGAGGGCGTCCGAAATTGTTCTTTTCCTTCGCTCCAATTGCGGTGAAAACTGAACGCACTTCTCGCGCAACTGCAGTGGACGTCTGCTTGTTCAGCTCGTCAGGATTCTTCAGAGCCTTTGACAGCTTCGTGAGCGACTCAACCGAGTTGTCTATGATGAGTGCCATGTCAGCCTCGCAGAGAGAGGACTCCGTCCTCTAAGACCATTGTTGGATCGTTTGCGAGTGCGATTCGTATTGACTCATCAAAACGCGCTGGCGATGCCTTCACGTCTTCGATCAATGCGCGCTCGCGTGGTTGCGGCGCTGGGGTAAACTTCTCAATGACTCCGAGTTGTTCCGCTTCCGTGCGCGACACGTCCTCCACGTCCATGCCTGAATTAAAGGCGAACGGTGGATAAGGATTACCAAGCGCATCGGGGAACGTGTTCGAGTCCCCAAGCCGGTCCCAGATGTCCGCGTTTTTGAGCGCAATCATTCGCCCTTCAAAGAGCTTTCCGCCGCACCGTGCCCATCGTTCATTCCAATCGCGTTGGACTAGTGAAGGGGAGATTCGCACGAGTTCTTGGCATGGCCAAAGGTCCAGCAAGTCTGGGTCTTGGTTTGCGATGAATCGCCCGTAGCCTTGAGCCAGTTCTTCCTGGGTGGACACGATCAACTGAAGCCGTGCGTCACTCTCGGGATCTTCAATCGTGCCGATCTTCGCGGGGTTCTCGACCGTAACGCCCAACTCGCGGAACTTGTCGCGGAGTTTGAGCTTTGCGTCCGGTATGGAAAGCTGAAGCGGCTTCTTCCGCTTCTCATACGTGGTGCCGTCGCGCTGAGTTACCGTGAACGTCTCTTCGTCCTTCGGAGTGATCCCGCGCACCACTTCCGTCACCACGTCGTTGATCTCTTGCAACGCCTCGGCGTTCGCAATCTTCGCGGAGAAAATGCCCCATCGCTTCACGTCGCCGCCGAGCCTGCGGAGGTCCTCGGTCCCGAGAGTCGTCGGCAGGACCTTGCGCGCAGCGAGTCTTCGGATGCCTTCCAACCAACTCAGCGGTTTTGTGAAGATGGACATCAGGTTGGGAATTGCTGAACTGAAACCGCGTTTGCGGGAGCGCCGTAAGGCCACGCGCCGACGCCGTACTCACCTGGCAAAGGCCAAGCGCCGAACACGCTTTTCAATCGAGCGTTGACCATGCCGACGTCGATCCCGCTAATTTGCACCGTGCCGGAACTGTAGAGCTTCTTTCCAGTGTAGTGCCATTGATGCCAGTGATTGGAGATCATGTAGGCGTTCAACTCCGCCTCCTCGGCTGGGTTTGCCGGTGGAAGCCTGACTGGCTCGTCTGGTGGCGTCATGCCGCCGGGTGGAATGATCATTTTCTTTCGTGGTGGGTTTCGCCGACGATGTTCGCAGATTCAAAGCCAACGGTGTTGACTATCTTCTTCGCCTCAAGCCTCTCCTTCAGTTGCTGGATTTGCAAGTTGAGCAAGTCGAATTTGCCTTCCATTCGGAGAATCGTCTCCGTCTTGATCTTGTCCATCCGCTTCAGTTCCTGAACCTCCTGTTGCATCACTGAGTTAGCCTGAATGCCGCCCCCGATGGCGATCATGATAACGGAAAGTTGAAGCCAGAATTTCCAATCGCCTGTTGGTTTCGTCGTGCCCATAAATGAATTGTCACACGGATTCAACCGGGGTTGCAACGCGGTTGTCATGGCTTAGTCGTTGGACTATTGCGACTTAGATGCATCAAGCTCTTTCGCGGTCTTCTTCGCCTTGTGCGCGTTGTAAAAGCTCCACGCGATGCCCGCCGCAGTGACGAATGACGAGGCGAGTTGATTGGAAGTGTCGTCCGCCTTGGAAAGCTCAATGAGTCCGCCGGCTACAAGTGCGTGCCGGATGATTGATGCGATAAATGGGGCGAGTGTGGAAATGTTCATTGGCCTAACAACTCCTCTTTCTTAACCTGCAAATCAGCAATGGCGGCGTCAATCTCAGCAACTCGCCTTTCAGCATCTGTCTTTTTTGCGGCAGTGATTGCCGCCAGCGCCTCAGATGCAGCATCTTGGTTTTTACTCTCAAGAGCCAGCTTTGCCTTGTCGATTGCCTGAACGCATCTTTCAAGAGCCGACACAGCGTCGCTGCATGCTTTAGTCGGAATGTCCACAGCCTCTGCCACGAATTGCTGGACGGAAGCCCATTTTTCGCCAGACGACCCATTGCCGTCTAAAATCGTTCTAAGTGTGTCTTCAGTCATAATTAATAGACGGGTTCAAATCGAATTCGACCAAGCTTGTAGACAATATCGTTGGACGCCGGAGAAGCTCCACCACCTTGTCCTGTAACCTTCAAAATGTTTGAGCTGCTCAAAGTTAAACCGGTCACGTCTGTTTGAGTTACAAGCGGAGCTGAAACAGCGGAAGCGGTCGTGAATTTAGTAACACACCGAACAGTCGTCGAACTGTCTCTAATGATCATGCATTCAATGTGCCAAGACGCTGCTGACGCTGCGGTAAGTGCCCCGGATGCGAAGATTTGCGTGCCCCCGAAGTAGACTCGAAGCTGTGATGTTGCCGAAGCGTTTCCGGCAAACGTTCCGCCTGAAGTCATAGTGAATCCATCTCCGTCGGTACCGAGTGACGATGCGACCGTCGTGAACGAGTGCAGGTCGGTTTCTGTCGTGCTTGCCGGGGTTCCGGTAGAGGAGAATTTTTGATCTATTGTTCCTCCAACTTTCGCCTGAGTTTTTCCTACAGATAACTTTCCACCAGCACTGCCGTCGGCGAGCTGAACTGCAACCGTTGTGCTGCTTATTCCTATCGCCGGGAAGCTTGTTGATGTTCCGCCGAAATTCAACCTTGTGAATCCGCTTTCGACCGCGTTGTTCATAGTGATTGTCCCAGAACTGGGCGACCGCATCAGCGATCCGAATTGCCATCCAATCGCCTGGGCCGTTCCAACGTAATGCGCTCCCTCAACTGTCCATGTTCCAGTAACCGAGAAAGACCCCTTCTGAACACCATTCGCTTGCAGATTTATCAATGAGCCGCCGAATCCGGTTGCTGCATTGACTCCAAATGCAGTTCCACCTGCGGGCCATCCCGTGGAGGTTGTGCCACTAGCTTCAATAAGCACATGCGGTTTTGTTGTGGTTCCGCTTCCACCCGTAAACCATGACCCGGTGTATTTTTGGGCAGGTGTGCTTGCCGTGCTGGTATAGCTGTTGATGTGTTGAGCTGTCCATGTGGGTGTAATGCCCTGATTGAGCGCGGGAGCGCCGTCGCTTCTGAGGAATGTGGAAGCGGATCCGTTCACAGCGGTCAATCCCACGCTAGCGGTTGGATTTCCACCGGTTCCACCACCAGAAGGAGCAGCCCAAGTGCCGTCAGCTTTCAGAAACTTGCTCGCCGCCGCATCGCCCGCCGACGGTGCTGGAACAAGTCCCTTTGTGCCGCCGGATCCAGAATCCCCTACCATCGCGTTAAGAAGAGCCGTGGCTTGTGTGGCTGTGAGGTCTTCAGGTGATCCGGTGCCGGCCGTTGTTCGCCCCTTGAACGTGGCCGTCGAAACATTGGCCATCTTCGTGTTACTAACCGCCGCGTTTGCTATCGTCGCAGCAAATGATCCGGTTCCGCTTCCGGTCACGTCGCCCGTAAGCGTGATGGTCTGATCGCCAGTGTTGATGCCACTTGATGTGCCGCTGAACGTACCTGACTGATACGCCAGAGTGCCGAGCGTTCCGCCCGATCCAATGGCCAACGTGCTGCCAGGCGTGCCAGAGAGTGTCAGTCCGTTAATCGAACTGTTGGTGATCGTCGATCCGCTCAGCAACGCTCCGGAGATGGACGGGGACGTGGCCCGAACGTAGTTACCGGAACCCGTCGCTGAGACTCCCTGGATCGTCGATGGACTTGCCCACTCCGCCACTTGCCCGGCGCTGGGTGTTCCACTCACCGATACATTCCCTCCGCCCGCTGAGACCGAAAGCGTCGTCCCAGACATCGAAAGTCCGGATCCCAGGGTGAGCTCCTGCAATGATCCTGCACCTGCCCCGGCTCCACGTCCCAGGACTATGCTCGCGGCCGCAGTGGTCTGCATCTTGGAGTAGGTCACTGCGCCTGCATCAATCGCGAGCCCTGTGCCTCCACCACTGACGGTAATGTCACCCTTGTCTCCGTCCGTGAGGCCGCCGCCGCCGCCGCCGACTAGCGACGCGCCGCTAGCGCGCTGGTACCAAATCACGCGCCAAGCACTGTTCGTGGATATGCAAACCGCTTCGAGGTTATCGCCTGCCGCCGTGACGATGTTTGTCCCCGTCGGCAAGACCATGGAGGTCGCGTTATACGTCAAGGTCAAGGCACCTTCGAATCGCACATTGCGCCGGGTGCCACCAAGGGCAGCGCCGAAGCTGTTGATCGTGGTTGTTCCTGTGATGTAGACTTTATCCGATGTCTGGAACCCGAGGTTGACGGTGGACGCTGAAGCTACCGTTACCTCGTCGCCCTGAACGCTCATTGGCTGCCAATATGAGCCATCGTAGAATCTGAAATTTCGAGCCGTTGAATTGAAGAAGTAGTGACCGGCGATGAGCGCGGATGGGTCAGAGGATTGACCTGGGAGCGCAATGCCTCCAACGCGCGGGATGCGGACTTTCGCCGTGGAGCTTTGCAGCGCGGTTCCGCTGGATCCAGTTACCGCAGTGTAGATGTCAATTCCACCTCCCGTAGTGCTGTTTCCGGTTGGACGAGGTCCATATATTTGAAGCGTTCCCGCTGCGGCGTCGGTTCCGCTTGGATTCTCAGAGTTGATTTGGGATCCGCGCGCAGTGCCAGAATAACCAGCCGAGCCAATCTGAATCGTCGCGTCCGTCGCGCTCGATGACAGTGATCCGATGCGCCTCGAATTCACCGCATCATCGAATGCGATGGATCCTGTACCGATTGTCATACTGACCGCATTCGTCGTCGTCGTGTTGCTGAGCGTGAAGAGATTCAACCCTCCCGCTTTTTCAATCAGCACGTTCCCAGGTGTGAGGCTCAGCAGCCTTGTGCCACTCACCGCGTAATCTCGCTGGGTGGTCGCAGGTTGGTAGAATCCGGTGTCCACATCTGCCGCCGTCGAGTGGTTTGGCACGTCAACTTCTGGCACTTTGCTGCCCGCTTGGCTCCACGTTGCAACGCCATTGCGCTCGATGACCTGCGCGATTCGCGCCCGGTTATTGTACGCCGCTGGCTGGAGATTGAATGCCGTGATGGCAGGATGAGTCGTCCCGGATTTGATGACGTGCAGTTGATCGACCGCGATCGATGCAAATTTTGCCGTGTCGGTAAGCTCGAAGTAGACGCCCGTCTGATCCGTGTGGATCGTGTCGATCGTTAGGTTGTCCAACTGATTCTTCAGGAGCAAACGCCCCACCGAAAACCAGTTGTCCAAGGCGGATGTCGTGGTGCCGCTGTACGCGTAATATCCCGGCCCAAGAGCGATTCCGTAGCGAATGATTCCGTCCGCGAATAGGTAACCGAACGACGGGGCAATTGTTCGGTGACTATAAACGTTCGCGTAAGCGCTCTCCTCAGCTAGCAGAGAGTCCCACTTGCTCAAGTCGGGGACTCCCCAGACACCGTAGGTTGCATAACGAAGCGCGGGCACATCGGCGGTATTCGTTCGAGTCGTCCCAAAATCTTTCGCGTAATAGCCACTCGTGAAAATGACCCCTTGAAAGAACATGTCCGCAGTGTTCGGCGGGCGTGGAGTGGCAATCCCGGCGAAACGCGAGTAGGAGAATTTGAGATCCTTGAACCCACCGTTCTGGGCGCCCAGGAGTTTCGGGCCAATGCGAAGTCCAGCGTGGAATCGCACGCCGTAGACATTCTCGATTCGCGGTATCCCGAACACTGAGCCGGTGGTGTTCTCCAGATAGATCGCGGTGGATCCGGCCGCCGATGGATCGTTGAAATCACCAACGCTTCCGGCGCTCTCGGCGGTGATTCGCACCGGCCAAACCACTTTGCAGGCCGTGGTCAATCGGTTTCCAGACGATCCATTGACGCTCGTGTAGATGTCGCTGCCGGTCGCGAGCGTGACAGTTGTGGTGCCCAGTGAGCTGGACGTGGACGCGATGCGGCCGCTTCCCAAATAGCCTCCCTCATTGTCAAAAAAGAAACACGTGTTGTTGGATGCCCAGATTGTTGGATCATCGAGCGTGGGTGGTGCGTCTGCATCGGCCACGGTGAACACGGTGCGCGAGCTCACACCAGTGATCGACTTCTTGTTCGATTGGTATGTCTCCGAGTAGCCGGTCAGGAAAATGTCGCGGATGGTGGGGGAACGGTAGTAGGGCGCGTCGGTGGAAACGTCCCAGCGAAATGCGGATCCTCCATGTTTGACGTGGATTATACCATTCGCACCGAAGTCTCCGGCGCCCGATCCCCGTTTGGGGCCTGCGATCTCTACAGCCCCCTTTGGTATGAGCGGTGCAGTCGCGACGTAACACCCGGGCAACTTGACGGTGTACGATGTCTGGCCAGCCTCGCCCGTGGAAGCCTGCCAGCCGTAGGTTGGATCCGCCGCAAAATCAATGGCCTCTTGAATCTCCGAGGAAGCGCTCGCCCCGCAGGATTCATTTGCCCCAAACCATTTTGGATCCACTTCCTTTTCCCAGCGCCGGTAGAGTCGCCCAGATCCCCAAGCGACCACCATGCCTCGATTGGTCGTGGTCGTCGCGCCGTAGTCGTACCACCACTGGCCACCTCTCCCATCCTGTTCAGTGCTCCACCCATTGATCACGATGTTGTCCACATCGTGGGTCGGCGCGCTGGTGGCCAGGAGCTGGTCAATGGTTTTGTAAGTAATCGCGCCCAGCCATCTCCCAATGGTTGCGGTATCGTTGGTGGTCCACACGATTGGATCCGCTTGGTCCGTGTACGTTTTCGCAACCCCTGATCGTGTGCTGAGGGCGAGCTGGTAACTGTTCGTTGCGGGAACGATCGACGAATTCCATGTGAGTGAATTGGTGATCCGCTCCAGGAGCGTGTAGCTCGCCGCATTCGTTGGAACGTCAATGACGAATGGGCGGTCAGCTCCGACCTGCACCCGGTAGTTACCTGGCTGAAGGTCAACGGAAAACAAGCCGTTGGTGTCCGTCGAGACGGTGAAGTCGCCACCGGTGACGAGGTTTGGCGAATAGGGGAGCGGCGTGGACAGTGGCCGAATCAGGATCTTGCCGGAGTACGGCCGGTTGGAATAGGCCAAGTAAATAGGCCCCGTGATCGTCGCCGATCGTGTGAAAATGCACGCGGCGAAAACCAGCGTCAGAATTGCAAAGAATTTCCTCATAGTCCGCTCATCGTGCTCACCGTGAAAACTCGGTCTTGCGGCGTGATCATCGCCACGCCTGCGCCAGCTTGCCCGTCTGGCGAATCGTCCGCAGTCTCGGGTTGCTCAACCGTCAGATCGCCTCTTGAAACCGCCAGGATGCGCTCCCGTGCGGTGGCGAGCTCGTTGGCTTGCTGGTCCGTCAGAATGATCCCTAGACCCTGCGCCATATAGCCAGCGATGAGCCACGCGCCCGCGCTCCGAAGGCTTTGCGGGATCTTGGTTGTATCAGAATCCAACACGTTGCTGGAATCGCTCGCAACGGCCATTCGGATCTCCGCTGTGACGTCGGCTTGAACCAACGTGAAGCGGTCGGTCTGTGAATCGCCAAGCGCCGCGCTGTTGATCGCAGTCACGAGAGCCGCGACAACGTAGTTTTCAACGTGCGCCTGAGTTAGTGTGATCCAAGCCATGGTGTATTAGAAAAAGGGGGCCGCCCGGCGAGCGAAACCAGACGGCCCCTTGTGGGGTATGAACTCAACCGAAATGGTTAGCTGATGGTCATCGCCTGGATGCCACCGCTGTAGGTGATCGCGAGAAGTTCGTTGTGACGAACACCCAGCACGATCTTGCTGGATCCAACCTCGTACCGGAAAGCCTCGACTTGGCCACCGGAGGGGGCGGGACTGTAAAAGTACTTGATGTTGGACGGATCCAACGAGAGGCCGGAGTTCGACTTGTTGAACACAAGCACGTTCGCGGCGTTGATCATGGTCTTGGTTGCGGTCGCGCTCTGGTAAGCGGAACTCGAAACGAAGACCTGACCAACCTTGAAGAACGCGGCGAGTTGCTGCTCGTTCATCGAAGCGCCAGCGAAACCACCGGCGGTGGCGAGGCCGCGAAGCGTGGTCATTCGACCAAGCCAAGCGGTATCGCCGTACACGATGGTGTTCGGACGAATACCAGCCGCAGCCTTGTAGTCGTTGATCTCAGTCACGACATCCATGTCGGCGTCGCGGGTGCCCGTGAGCCACGTTCGCGCCTGAGGTCCAGCGCCAGCGGCGAGCAGCAGTGCAGCGGCACGGCGAAGTTGGTTGAGCTTCAGCCGGTCGGTGAGATACTGGATGTATTGCTGCTCCGAAATGACGCCGTCGGACAGTTCTTCACGGTCAACGCTGATGATCAAACCGCGAGGAACGGTCTGAGTGTTGACCTCAGTCGTTCCGAGTCGAACCTCTTGGAACTCCGCGCCGATGGCCCGGATGTCGTCGGTCTCGGATTTGAAGGCTTCATTGTTCGCCCAGACCTTGTAATTGAACTTTTTCGGCACGCGCACAGGAGCGCCAACAAGAGCGTTCAACTCGGCATCAAGGCCGGGGTTGCTCCATCCGCCAACAGCGAACGTTGTCAGCGGTTGGTTGTAGGCGGACGCGGCGAAACGGGTGTCGTTTGCAACGTAAATCTGCCCGTCGCGATGCTCTCCACCATCGTCGAATGGAAGTTCGACTGAAGCGGCGTAGTCCTTCGCGTTGGTGAAATCGGTAATTGCTGGAAAACTCATATAGTTCCTTGGAAGATGTCAGAGAGGTTAGACGCTCTTGTTGTTGTAGCAGGGCATGACCTCGAATTCCTTGTCAGTGCCGGTCGCGCCATTCGCGCACGATTCGATCGCGACGCCAACGATGAGGATTTCCGTGGTGGTGGCAGTGTTGGTTTTCACGGTGCCGCCAGAGACGCCAACGAGGATGTCACCAACAGCGACAGCAGCCGAAGAGTCGGAAGTCATCGTGACGGTGCCGACGCCGCCGCAGAGCAACCGCACTGGGTTATACTCAGTAGTACTCAACCCGCCGTAGAGGGTTACACCGAACGGATTTCCTCCAGCGAAAAACGCCACGTTGGTCGAAGGAGCCGAAGCTCCCTTTTGCACCAACAGGTATTGAGCCACGGCGGTGTCGCCGAGCTTTGAAATGATGCCGTCAGGATGCGTCTTGGTGTTGACGTCGTTTACGAATTGGAAGTGCCCGCGCTCCATCAACCGCTTCAACGCGGCGAAGTTTTGCGCAGGACTCCAATCGGAGCGCATGCGTTTCAGGTCGAACTGAACGCAGCGACCGATAGAGCGGATGGTGGAATTGACTCGCTTCAACGCGGATCGGAGCAAGTCGTTTGTCTCGTGTTTCATGTCTTGAAGGTGGGGGTTGCGTGGTTACTTCTTTGCAGAAGATTCAGCGGCTTCCTTTGCGGCGTGCCTCTCGTCGTGCGCGATGCTCGCGGTTGCGATTTCCCGCAACATGGCGTCGGGAATCGCGCCGTTGCAGATGGTCCGGCGGCGGGCCATGTCGGCTTCGATTCGCTTATCGCGCTCCGCGTTGGAGCGGAATGCGGCGAGTTCAGCGGCGTCTTTTTGAGTCAGCACAGGAACAGGATCGGGCATAAATTAGGGGTTGTTGATTGCGGTGACGAGGGCGGGGTGTTCGGCAGATGCGAGTGCGAACGCTTCGCGCCATTGGTCCTGATGGCTCGCGGAAGGCTTGGCCTTGCGGACCTCATCCATTTTAGCATTCGCGAACTGGATCAGTTGCTCGCTTGCCTGCTTTGTTTCGGCGGGAATGCGAGAGCGGGATCCGTCAACGCCAGGCGCGGCGGATGTCTTAATCTTCGGGGTGAGCGCGGCCAACGCCTTGGATTCGTTGACGAAGTCGGTCTTGAGCCGATTTTCCCAGAGCGGTTTTTCAGCAGCGGTAATCACGCCGGAAGTGATGCGTTCGTTGATGAGCGTAATGGCCTGGGCGTTGCGCTCGTTCTGAAGCGTCAACTCGGCGTCCTTGGCTTTCTTCTCAGCGGCTTCCTTAGCCTGCTTCTCGTTCGCGAGTTGCAAGTCAGCAGCAGCCTTGGCCGCGTTGAGCTTGTCGAATTCAGCGAGAATTGCTTCGTCGGTGGCCTCGTTCGAAAGCGTGATGCCGGACTTCGCCAGCAATGCAATCAGTTTGGATTTGTCCATGATATTGGGGTTTTCGTTGAGCATCTCCGTCGGCAAGTTTGGATTGCGCGTGATGCCGATTGAAGTGACGGAAGTCGGCTCATAGACGGGCATGCCGTCCTTGTCGCCGGTCTTTTTAACGGGCCAACGGCCACTGAAAAACAGCTTCTCTGGGCGCTCCAAGACAGCCGCGCCCTTGGAGTTGAACATGGGCTTTACGTATAACCCATTGTCACGGACTTGCAGGTCCGCGAACATGCCCATTTCATCTTTGACGGGGTACTTATGCCCAGTGGTTGCGTCGTCAGGGTGCCCGAGGTAGATCGGAGCGCCTTTCATCCAGCGATGCACGCGGCCAACCAGCGAGTTGAACGCGTTGACCATTTCAACGGCATTCTCTTTCGTGATTCGTTGAATCACTGTGACGAAACCGCCATTGGCCGGAATGCGGTACTTGGAGTCACCGTAGGGAGCTAACAGCGCGAAGCCATCCTCACCAACGGAAAGCTCATTCCCGTTCGTGAATACCTGCTCCGATGTGGAATCGTTGCAGAAGTATAACCGGCCCCATCGGATGCGTTTATTGAGTCGGCCCATAGCGAAGGCTACTTATGCCTTCGGTGCCGATGAAATCCCCGTTAATACATTAGTCGCAAGATGTTTCTCCCAAACTAACCCGAACTGGGTAGGGTTTGCGAGGATTCGCTTGGCTCTCTCGGTCGCATTGAGTTGCCAAGTCTTGAGCGCATTGAGCATTTTCGCCGCGTCGTCCATCTGCAAAACGTCCTTCAGCGTGTCGGCAATGCTCACCACTTCAAGCGCCCGCGCCTTGGCGATTTCCTTGATCGCTTCATTCCGCAAGGCGTTTGCGAATTGCGCTTCGTTGGCCATCGCGTCGTCCGGCTTGTCTTGCTCCACTGAATCAGGCTGGTCAACTTCGCCAACAAGTTCTTCCCCGTCCTTCGGCTCAGACCGCCCGTAACGCTCGCGAATGTCCGCCTTGCTGATCTCAACTCCCATTGCGCGGAATTCCTTATCCACGGCAAGCTCCTGCGCGATGTCCTGGCGCTTGGAAGGCACCAATGCAAACTTCACCAGCACGGGAACATCGGGACCGAACATGTAGTTGATGACGAACTTGTCGAGTTGCCGGTTCAGCGTCTCGGAGATGAGTGAAGCGTCAGCCCGCTCACGCTTTGCATCCTCCTGGCCCTGCAATGACGCGCCTTGCCCTTGGCCGGATCCCGCTGAAATCGTCGCGAGGTCACTGCCGAGGATGATCGTGACAATCGTGCGCTTCAGGTCCTCGTGAAGCGATTGGAAGGTGTTGTCGCCGCTTCGGTCCAGTGATGGGAATTCAAGGGATGCCGCATTGTTCAGGACCAAGCCCCAATCCTCACCGATGGCTGCCAATGCGTCCTCGGCGTTGTTCCACTCGGCGGATCCCTTCGGCGCGTCAGTCTTGATCACGGGCAGCGGTTGGCCGAACTTCTCGCAGAATCGCACCCACGCCTGAAGCAGGCTGCGCTTGCACAGCCAGAGCGTCGTGACGGCCTCCATGTAGTTGTCCGCCGCTGTAACGAGCCACTCGCCAGCCTTCATCTCGATTCCATAGGTCTGGTAATCGGATTCAAGGAACCGGAGTTTGCCGAAGCGATTCTCAAACCAGTACAGCGGGCAAAAGCGAAGCTCTGCGGCGAGTTCTCCGTTGGGATCCGGCTTCCAGATGATCTCGTGAACCGCCCATCCCTTGGCGCGTGCGTCCAGCATCTGGCGAGCGAGAACACCGACGCCTCCTAGGACATCCTGCTTCATGATGTCCGTCACGCGCAGGCGGCTGTAGAAGCGTTGCAGGGCCTTCTTTTGCTCATCCGCAAGCGTCGCCATCGCCATGTCGTCGTCCTCAAAAGCGTCCTCGTCGACGTTGACGGTCCAGTTCAGCGTTTCAACTGCATCCCCGCGCTTTCCGCCCGCCGTCCTCACCTCGGGATCTCGGTTCTGCATGGCTTCCCAGAAGCGCGCAATGGTCAGTGAACCCGTGTAGAACGCGTCAAACTCGGTTCCCAATCGCTCGGCAGTCGCTTGCCGCACCGGGTTGAATCGGAACTGCATTGACTGCCTAACGCGGCTGAAATCTAGGCCCGGTTTGCCGGGTTGTTGTGCTTCTGTCGTCATAATCCGGTGGATCGTTGTTCACGGGTCCCCCTGCCAAATGCAAGAGGCACCGGCTTGGAGGTTGCTCCAACCACCTCGGCCAGTCGGGAGTAAGCATTGCCGAAAAGCAAGTGGTTTGCAATGCCGTCGACATAATCGCCTAACCCGCCAGACTCATCCTTGTCGCGCTCTGAGCCTGAAATGTGGTGCTCGTCAAACTCGCGCCAGATGTCCGCGTTATGGGTCGGGAGCCGGATCACTGGCAGTTGTGCCGGCGAGCCATCAGCGCCGGGGACGAATTCACCCTCCGCCGGGGTAAGGAACTCCCGCACGACCGAATCGACGGCTTCCATGCGGTTGCAGGCGATAAGCGGAACGCAAATGGAGTTGCCATTGGGCCCGATGAAATGGTCGGCCTTGATTCGCATCCCATCGCCCAACTTGCGGACGTCGAACCGCACGACCGCCGCTTTCAAGCCCTGCCACTTCTCGTCCCCGTTGTGATCGCGGATGAACACAAGCCCGCCCGGGAAGGCGACGTGGCATTGCCCGGTGTCTGGGATGCGTGGAAAGGTTGAGACTTGCTCTAGCCCGTTCAAGCGAAGCGCCAGACGCCGGGACTCGCTTGTCTCTGGCATCTGGTCGATGAACGTGCAGGAAACGCCCAGCTGCTCGCAGAGTTGCGGCACGCGCACGCCTACTTGCTGAAGCGGGATGGATTCTGCCCAGACGATGCGCTTTTCGCAGGGCCCAACCACCTCGCGCACCACAAACCAGCAGCGCCCTCCCATGTCCAAGCCAGCGTAGCGGACGCTCCGATTACTCGCCACCGCCGCGCCGGGTTGGTAATGCGTCAGCCTCCGCGCCCGGTCCATGATCTCGGGGTCCAACTTCTGCGCCGTCGACTTCGGGATCGCGAGGACATCCGTGCGAAACATCAGCATTTTCTGGTCACTCTCCACAGCGAGACGCCAATCGTTTACGATTTTCCCGAGGTCAATTGCTGCAATGGAAAGCTGCGACACGCGGAAAGACCAGTTTTCAAGCCTGATTTGGTCCTGTCGTTTGTGACGCCAGACGGGTGCCTTGCGGTCAAGTTCAGCCCCGCACTTTACGCACCCGAGGAAGTACGAGTCGGACTTGTCATATCCCGCAACAACCTCTTCACCGCGCCGGAAGTCGCCAGCGTAGGTCAACCGCGCAGGCTCCACGGCGTCTCTCTCGCGGAGGCACACGATGCCAGGGAATGAGTCCTCTGGGTTTTGCGGGTGCCCGCATTGGGTGCAGCGCAATTCGACGACGCCTTGCGAGCCATCCTTCCACGCCTTGTTCATCCCGCGCCCGTGGACGCGCTGGGTTCCAGCCTTGAAGATCAAGCGGAGGTCGGATGTCGTGAGTCGTCCGGCAACGAACTTCTCGTTCGATTGGTTCACGTCGTCCACCTCGTCCACGAGCGCAATGTCCGCGCTGTGAGTCGTCGGGACTTTGTTTAGACCGGCGAACATGCCTACCGCTTTTCGGATTCCGTCCGTCACTGAGTAAACGCCAATCCGGTTGACCGTCTTTCCGCTCTCGTTCGTGATTTGCCCCATCTTCAGCATTGAGGCGAACCATGGCATTTGATCGACGACGTTGGGGCGGAACTTGGTCTGTACGAGGTCCGAAACCAAGTCCTCCGACGGCAAGAAAGTCATGACGTTTCGGAACAACTGCCCTGTGGCGTACCCCATGAGCGCATGTTGAATCGTCGTCTTTCCCCACTGTGCGCCACCGGCGATGGCTACCTGTGCGTCTTTGATGCCTTCGGAGAGGATTCGGTCCACGCAATCGACAATCGCGCCAATAGCCTCCCGGCCTTCGAGCGTGAACCGCGTGAATGTGCCCCGCGTCTCTCGTGATGCACTCCCGCCGGGGACCATCGCGTCCAGTTCAAGGAACTCACGGAACGACTCGCGCCGAGGCATCGCCGTAGATCCACGCGCATCGCATTTGTCCGGCTCCCCTTGGTACGTGGCGCGGAATGGGGATTCACCGATTGCGGCTTGCGTTTTGTGGAGGTAATCCAATGGCACCTTGGATGACCAAAGCGCGGCCCCGTTGGCAATGGCCTTGTATTGAATGACAGTCCATCCGCCCTGTGCAATCAAACGCCCCGCCAAGTCTTCGTCATGCGTCCGTGAGCATATCAGCACGATGCGCCCACCGACGTTCAGGCGAGTGAATGCCGCCGAGACGTACCAATCCCACACCTTGGACCGATTCACCGCGCTTGCGGCCTCGGCGTAGGATTGAAGCGGGTCGTCAATGACAAGCAGGTCGCACATCGGCACTTGTTCACCGACGCGGATGGTAGACAAACCGCCGCCCGCATCCGTCTCGATGTCGGCCACCGCCTTTGATGATCCCGATAGCTTCAGCCTCGGGAAAACCAGCTTCAGCCTGGGAGCCTGCGCGATTCGATCCCGCACCGTTCGCGCAGTCTTCAACCCGTGCTCGTCGCTCCAACTCGCCAGCGTTATCTTGTGCTGCGGTTGGGCGCCCATGATCCACGTCAACGCCTCAACTACTGCGCGGGATTTACCATGAGATGGTGGAAGGACGATGATGACGCGTTCCCGCTTCCCGCAGATTGCCCTGATTGCGCGCTGTCCGAACTCCGTGGGTTCATACTTCGGATCCAGCCATGCAGAAAGAGCGCCAGGGAAGTCCCGCGACGCTCTCATGCCGTGGCCCCATTCTTTGAGGCTGGATGTCTCAACTGCGGTCATTCAGTCGCAAATCTCATCAGGCGTTCGATAACGTCTTTTGATGTGTGACCGTCCCACTTTGGTGCGACTGAAAGAATGCGAGCGCCAGACTTTTCGCAAGCATTCCAAAGACGCATCGGGATGTGGTATGAAATGTCGCCAGCAGCCGATCTTATTCCAGCAATAAACCATCCCTCAATTTCAGACCCATCAGCGTGTTTTTTAGACATCCAAACCGACACGGAGGGTCGGTCAATCTCAGCCGAAAGCGCGATGAACAGCGCGTGCCTGTGTTCGTACAGCTCGTTGAACGTGTGGTAGCCGTCCGATGTTTCTCCCGTGATTGGCTGCTCCAGCCGCCTTATCCGCTCGTTGGCCGCGTTCAGCTCGCGTTCAAGTTGGCGAGAGAAGTCGGAACCAACCGCCTGAAGGAAATTATCCCCCATGTCTTCAACCGAATCCGTCCTTGGTGTATCGCTCATTTGGCTCCTTTCAATCCTCCCCCGTGTTCACCGTCTGCGCCAGCGCCCGTTTGCACCAGCAGTCGGGCTATTTGACGCAAGGTGTCGCTCATGTCGCCAATGCCGTAGAAAGAGCCCTCGAAGAAGGGAATCTCGTAGCGCTCTTCCATCTTGCGTGCGATGTTGATCATCGACTTCGAGCACACCATCATGTTGGCCTTCGCGCGGTGCGCCGTCGGCCGAGCACCTCACCTCCCGCACGTGTCGATGGACATCCACCCGACTGCCGTCGTCGCTCCCTCTGCGAAGCTGGGCATGGACGTCGTCGTCGGCCCCTACACCGCGTGGGGCTTCCAGTTCAACGTCCGCCAGCAGTCGCCGCAGGTGTGCAACGCGCTCGTCGAGCGCCAGCGCTACGTCACGCCAGACGTCATCGGCCTGTGGCACAGCCGCGGCACCAACCTCGTGGTCTCGGTCCCGATCGCCGGCACGATGCGGGTGACGCAGACCGGGCCGGTGATCATGTTGGCGAACAACACGACGCCCACCAACCTGCCGGGCGATCCGACGATCGAACTCGACGTGCAGCTGGCGCAGATGGGCGGCTACACCGCCTGGCGCTACCGCTTCGAGGGCTGCGCAAACGCGGGCAACAACGGCGACTGGGCCTGCACGGCGGTTGGTCGCGACGGCCTCGGGCGACCCTATGCCGAGTTCGCCAACGCGAGCGCGGTCGCGGAGACGCTCAGCAGCACGGCCCGCATCCGCACGGCCCGAGCCGGCGGCCAGAACTGGTACGACGCGGTGCACCCGGACCTGCTGCA
>ERZ650308.479-NODE-479-length-21622-cov-5.761812_pt1 | contig 21622 bp, 19 predicted proteins | sample MGYA00376244_ERZ650308 | MGnify/ENA primary metagenome ERZ650308 (study PRJEB26733, sample SAMN07839295) | wastewater metagenome | biome: small river; feature: stream; material: water | place: USA: North Carolina | collected 2016-04-26 ... | reverse complement strand
TAAGGGATTTGTAGGAACTTATGGGTTTGAACCGAAATTTGCCAAATTGGATTGGTTTTTACAAATTCTACGATGAGTGGATTCATGCTTGCTTGCTTAGACCATTCAGGTTGCATGTATAAATGCGCGTTCGAATTGATTTTGCTAGCCCAATCTTGCGCCCAAGCAACATCTGAGGGATGGAAAATAACCACCTTCAATTCATGTACAAACGGAAGTATGGCTGGATTCGGTTCTTTGAATTTCTTTGGGGAAAAACAAATCCAATCCCATGATCCCGTAAATGTCTCACAAACGCCCGATGTTTCAATGTGTGTGCGAAATCCGGCTGTTTGAAAAGCTTCAGTCAATGGACCTAAATCATGCATTAAAGGTTCTCCACCAGTAATCACAACTAAACGACCCGGAAAAGCGAGGGCTTCTGATAATAATGTGTCAACAGATTTAATTGGATGAGTATCTACCGGCCACGATTCTTTGACGTCGCACCAGTGGCAACCTACATCGCAACCACCCAAACGAATAAAATATGCGGCATGGCCTTGGTATTTTCCCTCGCCTTGAATCGTGTAAAAAGATTCCATGACGGGGTATTCAAAATCACCTCTTTTTAAAACCGATTTTATATCTTTGGTCTTTAATTCCATATTGGCCTAAATTGTATGTAAAAATACGGGTTGATTTGTAATTTAACTAATAAGGATTCGTTCTAATTGATGAATTCTTTTTGATGTTACATGGTATATAGATCTTTTTCCAGAACCTTTTTGTTGCTATGCCTGGGCTGTGTTTTTTGCCTTTGTTTAGCGGGATGCTGGTCGGCACGTTGCCCGCGTGCAACATGCCATGTGCGTGTGGAACATCGGCATGGGGAAAATTATTACCGACCACATGAGGCCTTGTCATGGATGTGGACTCCTCGATACAAACATGTTCGTTCCGTTTCTTATTCCGAATTAGCGACAAAATCTTCGAAACCAGCACGTCTTTGGAATCGGATTTTTAAACCAAGTCCAAAAGTTTCAGCACAAAAGCCTAGATAATATGCCAAAAATTCATGTGGCCGCTGGTGTATTAAATCAAACTCCTTTGGATTGGGAGGGTAATTTCCAACGAATTATTGGAGCGATTCAAGTCGCGAAAGACGCCGGAGCAAATCTATTGTGCTTGCCGGAAATGTGTTTGACAGGTTATGGTTGTGAGGACCAATTCTTTTCTCCATTTACGCAGCAAAAAGCGCAGGAATCTGTACAGAAATTACTCGATTATTCCACGGATTTAGTTTTGTTGGTGGGTCTACCCATGACATTTGAATCCCGATTATACAATGTCGTTGCCGTCCTCCATCAAGGCAAAATTCAGGCTTATATCCCCAAACAGCATTTAGCAAACGAAGGCATACATTATGAAGCACGCTGGTTTACGCCTTGGCCTGCGGGTGTAAGAACCAGGATTGATAACATTCCCTTCGGAGATTATCGCCTCGGTTTAGGAGAAATTACCTTCGGAATTGAGATTTGTCAAGATGCCTGGGAAGGTGAGAAGCGGCCTGCGCATGCTTTAGGGAAGCGTGGAGTTTCATTTATTTGCAATCCGACTGCCTCGCATTTTTCGTTTGGGAAATCGAAGGTGCGCCAACAATTAGCTATCGAAGGTGCGGAAATTATTCAAGGGGGATATGTATTTGCCAATTTACTCGGCAATGAATCCGGTCGGACGATATTCGACGGAGATGCCTACATTGCTCAAAATGGACATATTTTAGCGCAAACGAAGCGTTTTTCGTTTCAAGATGCTCAGGTGATTGCCTGTAGTCTCGATGTACTAGGATATCCTACTGAGGCAGATGATCTAGTTTCAATAGGTGAATTGAAGAGCAAAAATGGCATAATTATTAATCCTGAAATAGACGCTTGGGAATCCTCAAGCCATATTAAAGAAGAAGAATTTTCGCGTTCCATTGCCTTAGGTTTATGGGATTATTTGCGAAAATCGTATTCGTATGGATATGTTATTTCCCTTTCGGGAGGAGCAGATTCCTCCGCGATTGCTTCTTTATGTGCTACCGCAGTTCATTTAGCCGTGGAAGAATTGGGTTGGGAAGCTGTTAAAAAGTGTTTGGCCTATATACCTTGGATTAATTCGTGTGCAAACGAGAAGGACTTGGTTGCTCAGTTGATGACGACCATCTACCAAGGAACGGTCAACTCGTCAGCAGATACCCGCGAATCTGCTGCTGCTTTGGCAGCCAGCATCGGAACGGAACATCATGAAATTGAAATTGATGGCTTGGTTCAAGGCTATCGGGGACTAATCGAACAAACAATTCAGCGTCCTTTAACTTGGGAACAAGACGATATTACGTTGCAAAATGTTCAGGCTCGTGTTCGTGCCCCAGGCGTATGGATGTTGGCCAATATCAAAAATGCCCTACTTTTAGCCACCTCGAATCGTTCAGAAGCCAGTGTGGGTTATGCCACCATGGATGGCGATACCTCGGGTTCTATTTCACCGATTGCCGGTATTGATAAAGCGTATTTGCGGACTTGGTTGCGATGGATGGAGAAAGAAGGATTGGGTGGTCAATGGCGAGTGGCTGGTTTGGCAAATGTGAACCAATTAGAGCCGAGTGCGGAATTACGGCCATTGGATAGCAAGCAAGTGGATGAGGAAGATTTGATGCCTTATCCGATATTAAATTCGCTTGAACGCTGGTCGTTTTATGAACACCAAAGCCCAGTAGCTTGTTTGGAGTCCTTGAAACAAGTTTATGGTGCACATTATAGCCGAGAACAATTGGATGGATTCATTCATCGGTTTTTCCGTTTATGGGCACGCAATCAGTGGAAACGGGAGCGTTATGCGCCAGGTTTCCATGTAGATGACTATAGCTTAGATCCCAAATCGTGGTTGCGATTTCCGATCTTGTCGGCTGGTTTAGAAAAAGATTTACCACAATAATATATATGCATTTAGTCGTTGACATTGGGAACACGGATATCGTCTGTGGGTTTTACACAGCGGAAGGCTGGCAAGTTCATTTGCGAACGCCCACGCATCAGCCTTGGACGGCTATTCGATTGGAGCATTGGATTCAAAAAGAATTGGCGGAAAAGGGATTTGAAGGGGTGAAAGTTGAATCTGTGTTGATTAGTTCCGTGGTTCCTCCTGTGTTGATTCAAATTCAAAAAGGTTTGGAACATTGGGTGGGATTTCCGGTGAAAATCATGGGCCCCGAATTGTATAAATCCTTGCCGATTGAGGTGGTGAGTCCGGATGAAATTGGTGCCGATTTGGTTGCTAACTCGGTTTATGCACATCATCATTATGACTCTGAGGTATTGATCGTGGATTTTGGGACTGCATTGACCTTTACTTTAGTTGACCAAAATGGTAAAATGCAGGGAGTTTCCATCGCTCCAGGTTTAAAAACGGCTGTGAAATCTTTGTTCTCACAAACTGCTCAATTGCCTGAAGTGCCTTTGGAGATGCCTGATTCAGCTTTAGGTTTTGATACGGTTTCTGCCATTCAATCGGGTATTTTGTGGGGATATGTGGGGATGGTGAAAGAAATGATTGCGCGGGTGAAGACAGAACGAAAAGTGGAAGTTAAAGTCATTGCTACAGGTGGGCTTTCGTCCATTTTGACTCCCTTAGAGCAATATTTTGATGAAGTTAACAAATTGATTACGCTAGAAGGATTGCGGATTATCGCACAATTATAAAATGAAAACACCAAAAGAATTAGGCTTTTATTTTCCTGCAGAATGGGAACAGCATTCATCCACTTGGATTACTTTTCCGCACAATGATCATTCGTGGCAAGGGGATAAATTAGCTGAAATGTATCCCGAGTATTTTGGATTGATCAAAGCTATTTCGCAAGGAGAAGTGGTTAATATTCAAGTTAATGATGCGGATTTAGCCCAATTTATCGAGTCTCAATATTTGGTTTATGGAATTGATGCGGCGCAAATTCGTTTGCATATTCAGCCTACGAATGATGCCTGGTGTCGCGATCATGGACCTGCGATTTTGCTTAATCAAACTTCGAATGAACGCCTAATTGTCGATTGGGGATATAATGCTTGGGGTGGTAAATATCCGCCTTTTGATTCGGATAATGAATCCCCAACTCGTGTAGCGGAAATTTTGGGACTTAAAAAAGTAAGTCCTGGTATAATCATGGAAGGTGGTTCGGTCGATTTCAATGGAGCAGGGACTGTTTTAACGAGTCGGTCTTGCTTATTGAATCCTAACCGGAATCCACATTTAAGTCAGACTCAAATCGAGCAATATTTATGTGATTATTACGGCGTCGAACAAGTTCTTTGGGTTTCTGATGGGATTGTAGGTGATGATACCGATGGTCATATCGATGATACCGTTCGTTTTGTGAATGAGGACACGGTCATTGCGATGGTCGAGCCGAATGAGCAAGATGAAAATCATGCGGTATTGGATCAGAATTTAAAAGAATTGAAGGCGATGCGCTTACCGAATGGCAAGCCTTTGAATATCGTGGAGATTCCTATGCCAGCGGCAGTAGTGATTGATGAGTTTCGCGCGCCAGGTTCTTATGCGAATTTTTACATTTGCAATGCGGGTGTTTTGGTGCCAACTTTTGATTGTCCGCAGGATGCATTTGCTTTAGCGACTTTAGCACAATTTTTTCCAGATAGGCCCGTTATTGGACTTTCGGCGAAGAAAATCATTTGGGGGCAGGGGAGTTTTCACTGCTTGACCCAACAAGAGCCGGCTGCTAAACATGCGTAAATTCATTTATTTTCTTGCTTTGCTCTCGATGATGGCTTGTCGGCGAACGACTGTACCTTCTTCAGTTCAGGCAAATCCTGTTGTCATTACCCAAGAGAAACCACGCGAAATTAGTTTGCAACTAGCTTCCATCACGGCCTACGATATTCAAGAAAATGTGAATTTGAAGGATGAGCTTTGGGTAGAATATAACCTTGTGGCCATCAAGGAAGGTAAAATTCTGCGCATGGAAACGGCTTCACGGTTTTTAGGCGGTGTTCGACAAGGCGATAAAATCGCCTTGGATACGATTCCTGCCTTACGAATCCTTTTAAATCCCGGAGAGCAATTGGGTTTACAGGTTTCTCTTTGGGAACTGGATGACTATACGAAGGATCAACATTTGTTGAACCAAGTCAATCAATGGGGAGGCATGTTGCAAGTTCCTTTAATGTTGGTTGAGTGGAGTGCCGTTAGCAATCCTATTTCCTGGTTTTTATGGGGAGCGCGATTGGGCAGTTTAGGTTTACATTATTGGTCGAAGCAAGATGGTCGGGATTTGTTGGGCGTATCGGAATTGCAATGGGATTGGTCAGCTTTGCCCAAAGGAAAGTCTACGCGATTTAAGCGCGGAAATTGGAAAGGAGGGAAGGCCGGTTTAGGTGCCTATCAGTATGGTTATTCTTATCGAATCCACGTAAATGAATAAAGAATTAGGCCGGTAAATTGCAGGTTTTTGTGTAATTTTGTCGACTTGTGTGTAATTAGTTTAGAAAATGAATTTTAAGTTTCCCGTTAAATACTTACTTGGATTATGTTGCTTGTTGCCGCTTTCTTTGCGGGCTCAACAGGATGCGCCTATTCAATTGGGAAGCAAAAAGATTTCAGCGGCCGTATTCGAGAAAGATTATCGCAGATTATTGGAAAGTGATAGCATCAAGGCGGATAATAAGCAGAAGTTTTTATCGGATTACATTGATTACCAATTGAAGATTTTAGCTGCGGAAGATGCTAAAATTCCTCAATCTGCCGCTTTTCAGGATGAATACCAAAGCTTTCGCAAGGAATTGGCAAGTCCTTATCTCATCGATGGGGATAAGTCGGAGGCGCTGGTGAAGGAAGCATACCAACGATTAAAATTCGAAAAACACGTAGCTCATATTTTGGTCAAATTACCTGCTAATCCAACGACAGCAGATACTTTAATTGCCTATCAGAAAATTGATAATATCCGCAAACGCATATTGGCTGGCGAGGTATTTGAAGATTTAGCGAAGAAGTTTTCTGAAGATGATTTATCGGCAGCCAAAGGCGGAAACATTGGTTTTGTGACAAGTTTACAAACACAATATGCTTTTGAGAATGCTGTTTATGCGCTTGAAAAAGGTGGTGTTTCGGGTATTGTGCGTACAACAGCGGGTTATCATTTGATTAAGATTTTAGATGTCCGTCCGAATCAAGGAAAGATTCGTTTGGCTCATATTTTGGTTTCTGTTCCCGTAAATGCTGCAACAAACTTGCAGGTAGATGCGAAGAATCGCATCGAACAAGTGCAAAAATACCTGGAGAAAGGCGATGAGTCTTTTGAGTTGATTTGTAAGAATTATTCCGAAGATCCTTATTCAAAAGGTCGAGGAGGGGAATTACGCCGCTGGTATTATTCGTCAGATTTGTCGGAAGAATTGCAAAGTAAATTATTCACAATCCAACGTTTAGGGGATTATACTGAGCCGATTCGGACGAATTTAGGTTGGCAGATATTCAAGTTATTAGACAAAAAACCTTTGTTGAGCTACGATGAAATGGCGGAGTATTTACGCCAAAAAGTAGTCACGGATCCCGAGCGAAGTGCTTTGATTCGTGCTTCCTTTATGAAGCGTGTCAAAGCAGAAAATAAGGTTGTTGTGTTGGAAGCCGCTGAAAAAATCGCAGTTGAGCGCTTTGCACAAGATCGTATTGGGGATGAATATTATTTGAAAATGCCCTTGTTGCAGGTTTCGGATAAGACCTGGACGATTCAGGATTTTTATCAGTTTATTGTGGCCCAACAAAAGAAGAAATTAAAAGCTTTGGGTTATTTACCTAGTATTTCAGAGCGGACGTGGCTAGAGGAATTTGTTGATATTCATACGCTGGAAGAGGAGGAGAAGAATTTAGAAACGAAGTATCCAGCTTTTAAAGAGCAGATGCAGGAGTTTTTTGAGGGGAATTTGTACAGTAAAATTATTGATCAGGAGATATTTGAGAAGTCATTGGATAGTTTGCGCCAACAAGCCTACTTCCAATCGCATGCGGCACAATTTACCATGCCAGCACGCGCGAAGGCTAAAATCATTGATGCGGATACGCCAAAGACATTAGCTGACGCATTGGAATTGGTTGTGAAGTCGCCATATCCGATGAATAAACGCTTACCGGATATTGGTTTTGCATTAGGGCATTCAGATATGCTAGAGAGTGCGACGAAAATTGCACAAGAATTATTCATTCTGATGGCTAAAAATCGGGATTATGTGATTGAATTAGCCGGTTATCATGATGCTTCGGAAGCGGATAGTTTGTCTGAGGCTCGCGTTAATTATTTGGTAAAATATTTAGTTAAAAAAGGAATTAGCCCAACGCGCATTATCGAGAAAGTGGAGGGAACCTTAAAACCCGTGTCTAAAACAGATAAGGCTAAAAACGCACGTGTTGCCATTAAGTTTTACTCGCAATCGATGGAAGATGTGGTAAAGCGATTTAATGCGATTAAACCGCAGAGTTTGGTGGCTGAGGAAGGTTTATTTATCAAAGGTCAAAATACGATTTTGGATGGGGTTTCTTGGGAAGTAGGGAAGCAGACGAAGGAATTGGCAGGCCGACATATTTACATCGAAATTAGTGCTTTGGAGCCTGAGCGTTTAAAGCGTTTTGATGAATCTCGTAGTTCAATTATTCGGGAGCTACAGGCGCAATTAGAGAAGGATTGGTTAACGAATTTGAAGCAACGTTTTCCCGTGGTATTACAAACGGAGGAGTTGAATCGCATTATGCAATAGAAACATGAAATATATGAAATTGAAAGGGTATTTGTTGGGATTTGTGATGCTTTGCGTTTCTGCAGGCGCACAAGCACAAGAGGCAGACAAGGGTACATTGATTGATAAAATCATTGCCAAAGTGGACAACCATTTTATCCTGAAGTCGGAGGTAGAACAGCAATACAGCCAATATTTAACGAGTGGTCAGGCAAACACTCCGAATCGTTGCCAGATTTTAGAAGGCTTGGTGGTGAATAAATTGATGTTGGCCAAAGCGGAAATTGACTCTGTCATTGTCGATGAAAAACGTATTGATGGCGAATTGAATTCTCGTATGGATCAAATGGAAGCGCAATACGGTTCTGCTAAAAACATTGTAGAGGCTTATGGGAAATCGATTGTGAATCTGAAAGAAGATTTACGTTTGTCGTTGAAAGAGCAGTTGACAGGCCGTAAAATGCAGGATAAAATCACCAGTGATGTGAAAATCACTCCGAAGGAAGTTGCGGCATTTTTTACTCGTATTCCAACAGATTCATTGCCTTATTTGCCTTCTGAAGTGGAAGTGGGGCATATTGTTCGTTTAGCGAAGCCAAACAAAACACAGAAGTCGGAGTTAGTTGCTCGTTTGATGGATTATCGTCGGCGGATTGAAAAAGGAGAATCCTTTGAGGAATTAGCCAAATTGTATTCGGAGGACTTAGGAAGTGGAAAGCGTGGTGGTGATTTAGGATTCTCAAAGCGTGGTCAAATGGTCGCTCCGTTTGAAGCCGCTGCTTTGAAATTAAAGCCGAACCAAATGTCGGATGTTGTGGAATCTGAATTTGGATATCACTTAATTCAACTATTGGCGGTTCGCGGACAAGAGTACCATGCGCGTCACATTTTGATTCGTCCGGATTACCAAAAATTGGATTTGACAGAGCCGACACATTTCTTGGATAGTTTGCGTATCGTTATTCAACGCGATTCGTTGACATTTGATAAGGCAGCACGTGAATATTCGGAAGATAAGTTAACGCAAGACGCGGGTGGATTGATGTTGGATATGGCCTCACGTTCCACGCGTATGCCATTCGACGGCACGATGGAGCCGGGATTGTATTTCTCATTGGATTCGATGAAAGTGGGAACCATTTCTACTCCAATTCCTTACCGTACGGATGATGGTCGGTCGGCAGTTCGTATTTTGTATTACAAAGCGAAATACCCGCCACATTACGCGAATTTGAAGGATGATTACCAGAAGATTGCGAACATTGCGTTAACGCGTAAGAAAAACGATGCAATCGAAGAGTGGTTTTTAAAGGCCAAAGAGGATGTGTTCATCTATATCGATGATGAGTACAAGGGTTGTAATGTGTTGAGTGGAGGGGTGATTGATAATTAGGTGTGAGGTAAGAGGTAAGAGGTAAGAGGTGAGAGGTGAGAGGTGAGAGGTGAGAGTGGTGAGAGTGGTGAGAGGTGAGAGGTTCTAGTGGGTATTTTTACGTAAGGTTATCAAAGCAGATCCTAGTAGCCGTTGCAGTTCTTCTACGTCTTCCATTAATTCAACTTTGACACATTCTTCCATAAGACCACTAGCAGCTAACAAATTGAGCCAATAGGCTGTTTCCTTTGCTTCTTTATAAGCTATGGACAATTTATACTCAAAATCTTTTTTAGAAAATGCACCTCTACTCTCGGAAACATTAGCTCCAATTGAGGTACCTGACCGAAGTATTTGTTTGCTTAACACATACTCTTTATGTGTACTTACTAAGGCTTGATAAATTCTAACAATTTTTAATGCGAATTTGAACGATTTGGGATATATAATGTTAGTCTGACCCATTATTTCTGATTTATCTAGTAATTATCGTTACATAAATCCGAAATATTATAAATCAAACTGATAAGTAAGGAAATATATCAGTTAATTGAATTCACCTCTTACCTCTAACTCTTACCTCTAACCTCTAACCTAGTTTAAACCGCCACCGGCGCCTTAATCCCCGGATATGGATCATATCCCTCTAGTGTAAAGTCTTCGTATTGGAAATCTAAAATGTCTTTCACATTTGGATTAATTTTCATGGTAGGAAGAGCACGCGGAGTGCGTGATAATTGCAATTCCACTTGTTCCATGTGATTGCTGTAAAGATGCGTGTCGCCACCTGTCCATACAAAATCACCCAAGCCTAAATCACATACTTGTGCGATCATCATCGTCAACAAGGCATAGGAAGCGATGTTGAAGGGAACCCCTAAGAATACATCCGCTGAGCGTTGATACAACTGACAAGATAATTTGCCATCTGCCACATAGAATTGAAAGAAGGCATGGCAAGGCATTAAAGCCATTTTAGGGAGGTCTGCCACGTTCCAAGCACTGACAATGATCCGACGGGAATCGGGATTGGTTTTCAGTGTGTGGATGGCTTCTTTGATTTGGTCAATGACAACGCCATTGGCACCTTCCCAACTTCTCCACTGCTTGCCGTATACAGGACCAAGGTCGCCGTTTTCATCAGCCCATTCGTTCCAAATACTTACATTGTTGTCTGTTAAATACTTGATATTCGTTTCACCCTTTAAGAACCATAATAGCTCATAAATGATGGATTTTAAGTGCGTTTTCTTGGTCGTAACTAATGGAAAGCCTTCTTCGAGGTTGAAGCGCATTTGGTAGCCAAAAACACTTGTTGTCCCTGTACCTGTCCGATCGGATTTAAAGGTTCCGTTTTCTTTGATATGCGTCAGTAAATCTAAATATGCTTGCATGTTAGGCTTCGAAGGTTTGTCCGTTTAAAAGTAAACTGTGGGTAATTGTTGCGCTGGGTTCTAATTGAGCCGTAGCTGAACAGTATTTGTCCATCGACATTTGGATAGCTTTTAACGCTTTATTTCCATCGATTTTGCCCGATAATTCAAATTGAATATTTATTTGTCGGAATGGAGTTTTCTCAGTTCCTTCTATCTTTTCCCTGTCGCCCTGTACACGGATTTGGAAATCTTCCACTATTTGGCGTTGCTTTTTTAGGATCAAAATCACGTCAATTGCCGTGCAACCACCTAATCCCATCAACAATAATTCCATGGGACGTGCACCGGCATTATGTCCCCCAATGCCCTCTGCGGCATCGATATGTACTGGTACAGCTGAAGAGCCTTTGGCCTCAAAATGAAAATCTTGATCTAAACGGTTTAATACTACTTCCATGGCTTATTTTAATAAATTGGATTTAAGTTCTTTCGTCCATAACACGTCTCCTTTTACATTAAAAAGGGTAATGGTCAAGGTACGATCTTTTAAGGGACCCGTCACTTCAATTTTAGAGAAGGCTCTTTCCTGTACCAAGGTTCCAGGGACTAAAGTCTCGTTATAATCTTGCTTTACCGCATCGGCCTTTCCTGCGGTCATGGGAGAAACTGTCAAATCATACAAAGGATAAGTTCCTTCACGCTCTAATTTGTTTAAATCAGAGATGTGTCGATCTCCAGTGAAAAAGAGAACACCAGGAATCTTACGGTTCTTTAATTCTTTCAATAAATAGGTTCTCTCCGCCTCATAATTCGCCATGTTTTCGAATACTTTGGCAGGGCTAACGACCTGACCTCCGTTGACGATTATTTTAAAACTAGCTCTAGAAGTGGACAACTGGTCTAATAACCAAGTCAGTTGCTTCGCACCCCAGTAGTCTTTGTTCGGGTCATTTAATTCATTAGGTGCCTTATTCCAACGGTCATCCAGTAAGAAGAATTCCACATCCGCCCATTGGAATTTACCGGTAATACCTTCGTTTGGAAAAGCAAAATTCGGATTTCCCCAATACATTTTGAACATCTCTAATGAAGTATATTTCATTGGGAATGAGCGATCCGCATCATTTGGACCGTAATCGTGGTCATCCCAAATCGCGTATTGATGTACACTTCCTAATAAGGGTTGCATGGATTTAACAGCGCGCGCATGGTCATTTCGGTGAATCATCCCGGTTCTCGTATAATCTGGTTCACGGTAGTAAAAGTTATCTCCACCCCAGAGCATGAAATCAGGTTTCTTGGCATACATGGCTGCATAAACTTCATCCGCGCCACCGTAAGGTCTGCCCGGGCGATCGGTTGCTTCCTCGTTTACATAATTACACGTTCCAAAAAGGAAAGAGAAGGCAGGTGGATCTTTACGGTATTGCCAAAGTTCCTGTGTTTGGAATTCCAATGGATAATCAAAAGCCATTTTTTTGCCATTCACCAGTACCTCGTATGCGTATTTTTTACCCATTGTTACCTCATCAGCGATGATTCGTGCAATGAAAGCAGTTGTTTTCTCGGTATGTACGGGATCCGTCTTATGAATTGTTTTATCACCCTTCTCCCAGTATTGAATGCTAACATCCGCTGGTTTTTCGGTCTGCACCCAGACTAAAACTTCCTTCATTTCAGAATAGCCTAACATCGGTCCACTCTTGATTTGAGCACTCGCTAAAAGCGGTACAGTAAGGAATAAGGCGATTAATATTCTTTTCATATTCGTTAGATTAGTATCTTTGTGGCTTACAATTTTCCCTATGGCATATTATTCAATTCAGAACATTCCTTTAACAGATTTGGCCAAAGATTTTGGTACTCCACTCTATGTATACGATGCCGACAAAATTAGGGAAAAAATCTCGGTTTTAAGAGCCGCTTTTGAGGGAATTGATTTGACCATTAAATATGCTGCGAAGGCAAATACGAATTTGTCCATCTTGCGCCTAATGCGCGAGAATGGGGTCGATATGGATGTGGTGTCGCCACAAGAATTAGAGATCGGTTTGATTGCGGGATATGAGGGTTCAAATATTACGTTTACACCATCTGGAGTTCATTTTTCAGAGATTGAATATGCGGTTTCCAAAGGTGCCATCGTCAACCTCGATAATTTATCCGTTCTAGAAAAGTTTGGCCAAACCTACGGTTCCTCACAACCATGTTTGATTCGCATCAAGCCGCACGTTTTTGGTGGGGGAAATGAGAAGATTATGACGGCACATCCGGAATCGAAGTTTGGGATTTCAATTCACCAAAAGCCGGAGATTTTGGCAATTGTTGAAAAATATAAAATCAATGTCATTGGTTTGCACCAACATACCGGTTCGGATATCAAGGATGGCAAGACTTTTGAACAGGCTGCCTCGGCATTGTTTGATTTTGCGTATGATTTTAAGGATTTACAAATCATCGACTTAGGGGGTGGCTTTAAAGTGCCTTATTCACCGGAAGATCCGGGTGTAAATATGCTTGAAGTAGGCCAAATCATGAGCAACGCCTTTCGCGCCTTCTGTCAAAAATACGGTCGCGAATTACGTCTTTGGGTGGAGCCAGGCAAGTTTTTAGTAAGCGAATCAGGTACTTTTTTAGCCGAAACCAATGTCGTTAAACGCGATCCAGTAAAAACCTTTGTAGGAATTAACTCTGGCTTGAATCACTTGATTCGTCCCATGATGTATGGTTCCTACCACTATATTTTCAATGCTTCTAATCAAGATACTTCGAAGCAAGAGGAATACCGCGTAACGGGTTATATCTGTGAAACGGATACGTTCTCTTTTGACTTCAAAGGAAAACAAAACGAACGTTTATTAAATGAAGTAAAGGAAGGCGATATCATTGCCTTAGCGAATGCAGGTGCTTATGGATTCACGATGGCCTCGCATTATAACTCGCGTTTCTTACCTCCAGAGGTGTTAGTGGATGGCGGTGTTGCGCGGGTGATTCGGAGAAGAGAGACTTTAGAAGATATACTACGTAATCAAGAGTAGAGATAGGAGAGTAGAGAGTATAGATATAGAATCAAAAAAGGGGCATTCGCCCCTTTCTTTTCCCTGATATGTATTGATTATTCAGCGGCAAAATTATTTGACTTGTCGACAATTTTGACGCTGAATGATTAATACATAACCCACGTATCCTTCGACCCACCCCCCTGCGAAGAATTAACCACCAATGAACCTTTCCGTAAGGCCACTCGAGTTAACCCGCCTGGCATCACATTTACCCCATCTCCATACAAAATATAGGGCCTGAGATCCACGTGGCGACCTTCCGCGTGATCCTCGATTAGGCAAGGAACACGAGATAAGGAAATAGTCGGTTGGGCGATATAATTTCTAGGGTTGCTGAGGATGAGGGCTTTGAACTTTTCTTGTTCTTCTTTGGTGGATTTTGGCCCAATTAACATGCCATAACCACCTGCTTCATTTGCCTCTTTGACCACTAACTTTTCGATGTTAGCCAGTACATAGTTGCGGTCCTCTTCTTCGGAGCAAATGTAGGTCTTGACGTTTTGAATGATCGGTTCCTCGTTTAAATAGTATTTAATAATGCGAGGTACGTAGGCATAAATCACTTTATCGTCCGCTACACCCGTTCCTGGGGCATTCGCTATGGCTACTTTTCCATTTTTATACACATCAAAAATGCCTGGAATTCCGATCATGGAGTCTGGATTAAAGACGGTTGGATCTAAAAAAGTGTCATCAATTCGGCGATAGATAACATCTACGATTTGAAAGCCTTTGGTGGTCCGCATTTTGACATAGCCCTCGTGAACCACTAAATCACGGGCGTCTACTAATTCCACCCCCATTTGTTGGGCAAGGTAGGAATGTTCGAAATAGGCAGAATTATAGATTCCTGGCGTTAAAACTACGACGGTAGGATCTGGGCGATCACTGATGAAGCGCAGCATTTCTAATAACTTATTTGGGTAGTCAGAAATGGGCCTGATTTGTGTCTTTGCGACGACTTCCGGGAAGGTTTGCTTTAATAGTTCCCGGTTTTCCATCATGTACGATACGCCGGATGGGCATCGTAGGTTATCTTCCAAAATCATGTACTCTCCATCGCTACCTCGAATCAAATCTGTTCCGGTGATGTGGATGTAGATGTTTTTGGCAGGTTTTATACCGATACAAGGCTTTAAAAAGTCTTTCGATGAGTGGATGACTTCGGCGGGAATGATTCCGTCTTTGATGATTTTTTGGTCTGAATAAATATCATTTAAGAATAAATTCAGGGCGGTAATGCGTTGAATCAATCCTTTCTCAATTTTCTCCCATTCCTTTGCCTCTACGATACGTGGAATGATGTCCACTGGCATAATGCGCTCGGTTCCTTCGTTTTCTGCATAGACATTAAAAGTGATTCCCATGGCCATTAAGGCTCTTTCTGCGGATTGTTGACGGCTTAAAAATTCTTCTTGGGATAATTGCTCTACGCGTTCTTTAAAGTGTTCATATCCTAAACGGACACTCCCGTCCGCTTCGAACATTTCATCAAAAAACCCTTCCGGGTCGTAGTTTTTAAAGGAGAAATTCATGATAGGGTATATTAAAATGCTTGATATGAATATAATTTAGAATTTTATTTTTGTTTTGATTTTCCAAAGCAGTGATAATTTTAAATATTTCCAATATTAGCCTCTTAAATGTTGGAAATTTACCATTTTTTGTCTGAAATTGAGTCCTTATGCCAAACTCAGAATTTTATTTCTCAAGTCCGATCGGAATTTTACGTGTGGAATTAGCGGATGCCGGTTTGCGTTCTTGTTCTTTTGTGGAGGTAGAAGAATCAGAAAAGAATTTTCATTCTGTTGAAATTCAGCTGATTAAAGAAATTTTGGAAACTTATTTTAAAACGGGTATCCTACAGGAATACCAGATAGACCCTTCGGTAGGAACACTTTTTCAACAAAAAGTCTGGGCGGCCTTACGAGAAATCCCTACCGGTACCACGGCTACTTATGCTGAAATTGCCAAGCGATTAGAAATGCCTAAAGGCGCTCAGGCGGTAGGGAATGCGAATGGCCAAAACCCGATTTTACTCTTCCATCCCTGCCACCGTGTCATTGGATCTACCGGTAAACTCGTAGGCTATAGTGGAGGATTGTGGCGGAAGGAATGGTTGCTTGCAAAGGAGGGTGCCACTTTATTTTAGTTTATATTTGTCTATGGATAATGATCAAATCGTCGACGCGCTCGAGCTACTTGTTAAGCTTTGGGATTTACATGGTGTAAACGAGTTCAAAAGTAAGAATCTAGCTTTCGCAGCGCGTGGCCTGGATAAATTCCCAGGTCTAATTTCTTCTTTACCAGAATCCGAATTACTAGCTATTCCTGGGGTAGGTAAAGTAGTGGTACAAATTGTACAAGATGTCGCAGCTACTGGAACGTGCCCTGATTTAGAACAGATCATTGAACAGACTCCTCCTGGTTTACTGACCTTATTGAAGATTAAGGGCTTAGGTCCTAAAAAAGTGCGAACCATTTGGCAGGAATTACAAATAACAGAAATTGATGATTTGTTAGCCGCTTGCGAAGATGGGCGATTAGCTATGCTAAAAGGATTTGGTGGCGCAGTGGTGGAAAGCGTTACCTTGAATATCCATTTCATTAAATCAAATTCTAGCAAATTGCGTATCAATAAAGCGCAAGATTTAGCGGGTGAAATCGCACAAGCACTCAGTGACTTTTTCTCTCAAGTATCCATTGCAGGGGAATTGCGCCGAAATTGTGAAGTGATTAACTCGTTGGTATTTTTAGTGGAAACAGATGATTTATTTGGAGCTTCTGGGCTGCTGCAATCAGTGGATAGGTTAGAAGAAGATCTGAAGGAATCATCTCCTTTTACTTGGAGAGGTTTCGCAAAGGGTCATTTGATTCCCATCGAAATTCACTTTGCCTCTGCTGGAGAATGGGTGTCAAAATTATTTGCCCTGTCAGCTTCGCCGGATCACTTAGCTCAAGTTCACTTTTATGAACGATTTGAGGGAAAAGAGTTGAAAGAAGAATCAGAAATCTACACCTCCCAACACTTGCCTTTTATCGTACCTGAGATGCGAGAAGGTTTACAGGAATTTGATTGGTTCACTAAAAAAGGGGATAAGTCTCTAGTGGAATACTGTGATTTGCGCGGCTGCTTGCATAACCACTCGACCTATTCCGATGGAAAAAATACCTTAACTGAAATGGCAGAAGCTTGCCGCGACTTAGGACTAAGTTATTTCGGGATTGCAGATCACTCGAAATATGCAGCCTATGCGGGAGGTTTGAAAGAGGAGGATGTGCAACGTCAGCAGGAAGAAATAGATCATTTGAATACGCAGTGGTCTGATTTTCAGATCTTAAAAGGAATTGAATCGGACATCTTGCCCGATGGTAGCTTGGATTATGATCCTTCCATTTTAGCCTCTTTCGACTACGTGGTGGCCTCCGTGCATGCCGGTTTAACCATGGATTTAGAGAAAGCAATGCCACGTGTGCTGAAGGCAATTGAAAATCCATATACGTCTATTCTTGGCCATCCAACAGGTCGTTTGTTGTTAGCTAGGCCAGGATTTCCTTTACAGATGTCCAAGATTTTAGATGCTTGTAAAGCGAATGGGGTTAGTATTGAATTAAATGCCAGTCCGTATCGATTAGACCTAGACTGGCGTCACCTCTATGAAGCGATGGATAAAGGGGTTTTTGTCTCCATCAATCCGGATGCCCATGCCATTGCCGGTTTACGGGATATGGAATGGGGTGTCAAAGTGGGGCGTAAAGGAGGTTTATTAAAAGAGTTAACGTTGAACGCTTTACCTTTGGCAGATATCAAACACTTTTTCGCTAAAAACTAGAAATTCGGTTTCAGTAAATACTTCGCATAGAAGTCGTCGATTACGCGCACGGCCTCCGTGGGAGTGTCTACTAAAGCAAATAGTTCCAAATCTTCTTCGTGGATATTTCCTGCAGCGACCATCGTCTTTTTCATCCAGTCGATTAAGCCACTCCAATAGTCTTTTCCCACTAAAACTACCGGGAATCGACCTATTTTGTGAGTTTGAATCAGGGTCAAAGATTCAAACATCTCATCCAACGTTCCGAAACCACCCGGCATAATGATAAACCCTTGTGAATATTTCACGAACATCACTTTGCGCACAAAGAAGAAGTCGAAATTCATATTTTTATCTGAATCGATGTAAGGATTCGGAGTTTGCTCAAAGGGTAATTCAATGTTCAAGCCCACGCTGCGGCCTCGTTCACTGGCTGCTCCTTTGTTACCAGCCTCCATGATTCCAGGCCCTCCACCGGTGATGACACCATATCCGTGGCGTACTAATTTGGCAGCTATTTCTTCCGCTATTTTATAATAAGGACTATCTGGGCTGGTTCGAGCAGATCCGAAGATGGAAACACAAGGGCCGATTTTAGATAATTTATCGATTCCCTCTACGAATTCACTCATAATTTTGAAAATACGCCAAGACTCCTCTGATTTAATCTGAGCCCAGGTTTTGTCGCCAAAAGCTTGTTTAATTTTCTCTTCTTCCTCTTTCCAGTTATTCTCCGTCATATTTTTAAAAATTGTTTCCTAAATGTAGGACTATTCCTTTTACCTTTGCAAAAAATAAATCACAATTTCATGAATACTCCTTTCAGTTTCGCAGTAGGCGGTGATCACGCCGGTTTTGATTACAAGAATGATTTAATCGCTTTTTTAGAGGCCAAAGGCATCTCGGTAAAAGATTGCGGTACCTATTCTGCTGATTCTGTTGACTATCCCGATTTTGCACATCCAGTAGCTGATGCGGTAGAGAAAGGGGAGGTGAATTTTGGTTTATTATTATGTGGTAGCGCTAATGGTGTGGCGATTACCGCTAATAAACACCAAGGTATTCGCGCTGGCTTAGCTTGGAATACTGAAGTAGCTGCTTTAGTTCGTCAGCACAATGATGCGAATGTATTATGTCTTCCGGTACGTTTTATCTCTTTAGAGGAAGCGAAAGCTTGTTTACAGGTGTTTTTAGATACTCCTTTTGAAGGAGGTCGTCACCAAGGTCGAGTGAACAAAATTTCTTGCTGCTAAGCTTATTTCTTTTTGTACAATTTAGGACTTACTAACACGTATTGTTGCGTGATGTGGGGAAGGTGTTGCCCTATTTTGGCAAAATACCCTTCCGAATCATAAATGTAGGTAGGTTGATCTTTCACAAAATAGTCCTGCACAATAATAACGTTCTTATACGAATCTAGCTGGCTTAAGAGGGGTTTTGCTAAATCCCAATTAACAAAAGGTCCAGCCATTTGATTGTGCAGGTATTCCTGGATTTCTGGCCCTAATATGAGTAACTTTTGACCATTTACCGGAATCTTGTCGGGTGTTTTAGCGGCTATTGCTAAGCTGGACTGATCTTGTTTTGCGGTGAAAAATACCGCGGAGAGTAGCAGAACGAAGGTGAGTTCCTTTTGCCAATTTTTCTTGATAAGGTAAAATAAATTAAGTCCGAAATAAGCTAAAGGAGGTAATAATAATACAAAATTAATCCGATGGTAAGAGGGGAAATTCGCCATCGATATAAAGCTAAAGAAGAACCAGATAATCGTAGTCTGTTGTGCCTTCTGTGCATGTGCTCTAATTTTAGGATTCCCTACGACCTGGTACAAACCCGCTATACCCATCACGATGGCGGGAGCAAAACTGAAGAGTACTAATTTGCTTTCCTGCCAAGAGATCAAATGAAAGGTAAAGGCCGAATTACGATATACTTGCCACAGATAAGGGAGGTTTCCCCGAAAGGAAAAAACTAAACTGGCGATAGTGAGTATAAATAGATAGCCGATTAACACTAAAATGATTTGTCTAATCGAAACACCTGAATAAAATAATAAACTGAGGATTGCCCAAGGGAATAACCAGAAGTAAGCAGGGAAAAAGAGGGTGGCGGTAGCTAAATAGATCCCCACTAAAAATACCCGATCATTCACTAATAGCGTTTTCTGCTGTTGAATAATTTCTTTCCACGCTAATAGGATAAAGGTTAGGCCCATTAAGGCAGGATCAGGTACATGGAATTCCGCGCTTAAATGGAATAACAAGAGGTATACACCGAAGGCAAGCCCTCCTAATTTAGGCATTAAATCAAATTCTGCGATTGTAGTGTGAAAGAGGTAGGCCTGTGTGGAGATGAATAGGAAGGCCACATACGGATTATACGAAAGCGGAATGGATAAAAAATCAAGTAATTGATAAAATCCAGTTGCAAAAGGTCCCGTATTGTCACGAATGTCTTTGTAAAGGCGGAATCCTTGATTTAGTTTTTGGCCAATTAAATAGTTTTTAATCTCCCAAGGGAAATAGCTAAATCCCTGCTGAGTATGCAGAAAAGCAAAAAGCCCACCTAAAACCACAAAGAGTAGGAGAGATAGAAGACTATTGGATTTAATAAATTGTAACATATTTAGCTAAACGAAGCCCTAAATTACGGTGATTCCAATTATTATTATGAAATTTGCAGGTGTTTTTTGAGATAAAAAGACCTAGAAAAATAGAGAGCAAGCATGGAAACGAAGCGTCAGCAAAAATTTGGCCGTCAAATACAGAAAGATTTAAGTGATATATTTCAAAAAGAATTTAAAATGCTTTTTGGAAACGGCATGGTGACCGTAACGGAAGTGAAAATTAGTCCTGATCTTTCCGTAGCCCGTTGTTATTTAAGCTTTTTGCTTATAGATGATCGCGATGCAGTGATGGACCAAATTGAACTTCAAAACAAGGCTATTCGCAATGCCTTAGCGAATCGCATTCGCAAGCAGGTGCGCATTATTCCCAACCTTGTCTTTTTCTTAGACGACACCGCTGCTTATGCGGCTAAAATTGAAGCCTTATTCGAAGGATTAGTCATTCCACCTGCAGAGGAGGGAGATGTTCCTAATCGTGTGGCAGACGAAATTGATTAATTCTGATTCAGATGGGAGTTTCCTTATTTGTTGCGAAAAGGTATTTTTTTTCTCCATTTAAGGCGAGTTTTATCACCTTAATCTCCCGAATCTCGATGATTGGGGTAGGCGTTGAGGTGATGGCTTTGGTGCTTATCTTATCTGTATTCAATGGCTTAGAAGATTTCCAAAAAGGCCTATTTAAAACCTTTGATCCTGATTTAAGTATTGTTTCAGTCTCAGAAACGCGCTTCACATTAAGTCCTTCACAACTACAACAGATCGCCTCGATTTCAGGTGTACGCTCTGTTCAACCCATCCTAGAAGATCAAGCGCTCATTCGCTATAACGGCAAGCAATTAGTGGTCACCTTAAAAGGGGTAGACTCCTCTTTTATCGCCTCTCAACGCTTGAAAAACCAGGTGGTGGAAGGTGATTACCTGTTGGAATACGATGGACATCCTTTCGGGATGGTGGGTGCAGGTGTATTTATGGCAATGGGAATGAATTTTGAAGATATTTATCACCCAATTGAGGCCTGGTATCCGAATCAAAAAGCTTTGGCTAAATTCCAAGTGAATGTGGATGCGGCTAACCAGAAAGGTTTTTTCCCTTCAGGTGTTTTACAAGTAGAGCAGACTTTTGATAATCAGATGATTTTAGTTCCGTTGAACTGGATGCGTGAACTGACTGTAGCGGATTCAGCTACGGTTTCTCGTTTCGAAATCATGTTAGCTGAGGGGGTTCAAGAAACGGAGGTACAATCAGCGATCCAAAAAATAGTAGGTGTACCATTCCAAGTGCAAACACGCGATCAACAGCACGCCATTCTTTTAAGAGCCATTAAGATTGAGAAGTTATTTGTTTTTATTTTGATGGCCTTCATCATGGGAATTGCCTCTTTTACGCTTTTTTATGCCCTTTCCTTATTAGTGATTGAAAAGCGAAAAGACCTTCGTACTTTATTAGCTATGGGAATGACACCCAAGCAAATGATGCAAATTTTTCTTTCCGTTGGACTATTTATAAGTTTCTCCGGGGCGGTTGTAGGAATGGGTCTGGGTTTTGTCTTGGGCTGGATACAACAAACGTTCGGAATTATCCCTTTAGGAATCCCGAACGCTT
>ERZ650308.478-NODE-478-length-21634-cov-4.913805_pt1 | contig 21634 bp, 21 predicted proteins | sample MGYA00376244_ERZ650308 | MGnify/ENA primary metagenome ERZ650308 (study PRJEB26733, sample SAMN07839295) | wastewater metagenome | biome: small river; feature: stream; material: water | place: USA: North Carolina | collected 2016-04-26 ... | reverse complement strand
TTCCGATCTTATCGACATTCTTTCGCTGACGCCCGGCAAAATCAATGGCCCACGCCAAAAAACCCTCGGCCATTGCAGATAGCCCAGTAGCATCACGCATTGCGCGTTTCGCAAAATGAAAATAGGGCGCAAAAACAATTCGACCCAGAGGCTGCGCAAACTTTGGTAGCGCATCCACAAATAAATTCGGCCACCGATCTTTAATATCCAGAATGCTAGATACACCCCGCTCTGACAGCCAATGCGTCATGACGGCTGCGGCCTCGATGGGTGGATAGCCGATGAATGCCACGTCTGGCGGTTGCGTCTCTTGATTAAGTTGCCGCTCAAGATTTCGGGCTAAAACAACATGATCCCAAAGGCGTTCAAGGCCAATATTACGCACATAGCCGGGGCTAGGTATCAGACGAATCTCAAGCTGTGGCGAAACAATAACTCGCTGAGCACTGCGACTCCGATGCCGTTTTTCCTGATGATAAAACGCGGAACTCCATAACACCACCTTGTGACCGGCCTCAACCAAAGCGTTGGCAAGGTTCATTGCCCTCATTGGCCTGGGGTTGCCCTCATCAATATTTAATGGCTCTCCTGTTTGCAGAATCCAAACTCTCATAACGACACCTCCGATATGTTATGTTCTCTTTTCGCTCGATGCTTATGCACTTCCAAACCCACTCCAACAACATAAAATAAAGCAGATAGCGACAAGAAATCAGGCTGCATTAAAGTTTGGACAAATGAACTAATAAAGCACATACCTAGCAAAATATTTAATAAAAGCATTTTTCCTCCATAGTTGAAAAATGAAAAAACAGAAACTGAACAATATTTCAAAATTAGGTATAAAAACATTAATGAAAATGGGAATGAATATGCAAAAAGATTAGCCAGGCTTGAAAATGACATTTTTTCAGAGCACCCAAAACAGAAGCCAAACGACGGCAAAACAGACTCAAAAACATACGCAATCGCCAATATGCGCTCCTGATCACCAGCCAACTCTGTCGCATATAAATCAAGCAAGGATGAACGTCCAGGAACTATAATCTCAAGAATAATTTCATATATCTCTTGAATATAATTGATCACCATAATTGCGAAGCAAAGCACTCCTGCAACCAAAATTTTAATCTTCATTCTTGATAATAAATATATAAAAATAATTGGCGCGGTAACAATTAGCGTTCTACTGCCGAACTGAAAAACCATAAACAACAATATGCAAAGTATTAAAAATAAAATTATATTTGAACTACAGGCCAATTCCAAGCCCTCATCATCATAATAAAAATTATATTGTATTAAATGGGTGGTATACATTATTCCAAATGAGGCAGTTACCAGTCCAGCATAATTTATACTTGCAATGCCAAAATAATCCCCATACAGCAACGGATCATCTGCCGAATATAACAAATACCCACTTAATAAAATATAGAAAAATGCTGAAACTTTGAAGACATTTACTTTATTGGCACCTCTTCCCCGCATTGATATTTTCACCATAAATAGACCTAGCGTTGCTGATGACACATACCCAATTACACTCCCCGGGAGTCCGAGAAATGTCAAGACTAACGTATATGCAAACAATAATACTAATGCATTATTCATGACTCCTTTATTGTAATGAAAAAATAAAACAGCAGGCATTAAAATCAAAAATTGCCCCTTAACAATGAAACTATAAGATGATGGATATATGAATGGAAATAAAAATGACGTCAAGTATAAGATTAAAGACAATTCTTTGATGCGCATGTATTTATTATTCATAATTGTCAAATAGTTTTTTCATTTTATAAGCAGCCTTAAACTAGTTAATCCTTTTGAATAATATTTAAAGCACTATCTGCCCATTATAATACGCCCATTTTTGCAAGGGCCTCAGAATTATAAACTTTATACAGCCATAACCAGTCGCTGCTTGAGTATGATTACGCCCCAGGCAATATTTTGACGGTCGTAGTTGTAAGACCACATCCACCTTGCTGCAAAGTTTTGCACCTCTGCCAAGTCATGCTAATTTTTCTGCGTTAGCCTTTCTTATCGTACCGTCCTGTTGAAGCGTTTTGTTGTGAGTTACCGGGCTTGATGTATGCAGCGTGATGCCCCATTTTTGATGGCCGCACTGATACATTCCGGGCTAATGTCACAACTTATCACCTGAAGTTTGCAACGCAAAGAGATGTTTTGCTTGAGTTCGGGAATCACCCGTTCTCAAGGCAACGTGAAATCAACCTCTATGTCGATCGCTTCTCGGTTGAAGTCGTCAATCTCGTTGATCAATCAGAAGATTCTGTCTTCATGCAACTCGTCGCGCATGAAGTCCATGGGACACACCTGTTTATACCCTGTCGATCCTTCAAGGCCTCAGGCTTTTCGTGCGCTAGCCGGTTGCGAGGCTTGATTCGTAAATTGAGCCCCAGCCCCTTGTAAATGCGGTACACCCACTTTTGATTCCTTTGAAGCCCCTGACGTTGCGCAAATACGGTAGGACAGGCCAAAGCCCCAAATGCGGTAGTTGTGCATCAAACGAATGGCCAATTCGTCACTTCTTCACTTCTTCACTTTCTGCATCGAATCGGCGCTCGTAGCGATAGCACGACTCGCTGATGCCAAACGCCTGATAGGCCTAACCATGCATACTCCTTGCTCGCTCGCTCACTACTCTTTCGGCCAACTCCCGCCGGTGACATGGCCTCACCATTTTTTGTCGAGCGCCTCCGCCACTATCTCAACCTTGAGCTTTTCATCAAGGCACGTCTTCTTTTAACCGCCGTTTTTCTTCTTCAAGCTCTTTTATGCGTGACGTCTTCGAGACGTCCATTCCGCCGTAATTGGCCCACCACTTGCAGAACGTTGCCGTGCTGACACCTAGCTCACGATAATTATGGCACACTGAAAACCCCGCCTCAACAGGTTTAACCGCATCCATGATCTGGCTGTCGTTAAATTTTTACTTCTACATGCAGAACCTCATCCTTTGGAAAAATTCCTCTTCTCAGCCTTTTGACTCTAGTGGAAAATTACTTTATATACTATTTAATTCTTAAAGCAAACTAATTTTAGATAGATTACATGAATCTCTCCAACACTTTCGATGAAAGATCACCCAAATCGGCGCACTGCTTACTTTTATAATAATCATGATACTCAATTAAAGACGAAAAATAGTCATCTTTAATGTACAATACATCACGTTGTCTTAATGATGCTTGAATTAATACTGCAGATTGTAGCCCAACCACCAAATTACAACGATCTATGAAATTATGTATATCTTCATCAAATGGATGACTTACTTCGACATTCATAATTTCAAGATGCTTTTCAAATTTATTTCTATAATTTAGATTAGGATGGGGCCTAATTACAATGCTCAAATATTTATCTATACTGACTATCTGTGTTACCAAAAGACTCAGATCAATACTATTAATAGAAGGCCACAAAATACCAATAGTGATTGTTTGCGAATGCTTTGGCGCAGGAGGCAAACCTTCACATGGGTTATAATATATATGCTCTGCATATTCAATATGCATCGCTTTATGTACATATTTTGGTACAACATCCCACATATAATATTTATCAAAACTAGAAAATGCAGATCTACAACTAATTACTTCTTCACCATGACTGATGTTGGCAATATAAATACCATTGGAATTAAGAAATAATTTTCTAAGAGATGAGTAAGGAGAATACTCGCAATACTGTAGAAGATATTTTGGACTATACAAATCAAGGTACGGGCGTACAGAAGATATCCATAGTATAAATTTCAACATTAATTCCGGATGAAACGATCGATTCCTGGAAAATAATTTAATTACATAGACCAAATCCATCAAAGTAACATATTTAACATTCAGCCTCGCCTCTACAGTATTCGACTTTATGCAAAGTGGTATTTTATAAGCCATATGATTGTCAATCTTCAAATAATGACACTTAACCCGTCCACTCTTACTTATCCGAGCATTCCGAAGTCTGAGTGACGTGAATGGCAAAAATAACAATGCCAATATATTTGAAAAAATTAATATTGGCAACTTTCGTGTAAATGCTTGGCACTCATATTGACAAATTGATCTCCAAAAGTATCGGTCACAACATGCTGATTCGATTTTTAGTTTATATTTTTCATAAACTGTCTCAATCCTGTTAATTTCCACCTGATAATTTGGATCAAAAACAGAGTCCAATAAGTAATTAATAAATTTTTTTAATAAGTCTTGGATAATATTCATAATTTTTCTATCGTCAGGACTGCCTGGTTTATTATGGAAATGGAAATTTTCAGCATGCCCTCATTGCTAATCATAGTACCGACGGTGGAAGCGTCGTTGAAGTCGGAAACACCTTTCGCATCCATCCAGCAAGAATTTGCTCGCACTAGCGAATCTTTCGATAGATCCACAACCCATGTATTGAGTTTCAATTAAACGGGGATAGACTGTAAATTCGTAAATGACTAAGCGCCAGCCTTCATTACCTTACCTATTGTTTCGTTAGATTTAACGAGCGGCGTGAGATCAGGCCGTTTGGTCTTGTCGATCGTGGTTGGTAAGGTTATGACGAAGATATCGCAGTCGTCGATGTCCTCCAAGCGGTTAAAGTACAAAAGCAACTTCGCCGCAACAAGGCCATCATGAGTCACTTCAAGCGCACTCTCCTTGCCATACTGTAATTCACCGATGTTTTTCAAATTAATGACGAAGCCCACTACAGCCTGCAACTTATCGAACTCGACAGCTAGCGACATGCCAACTTAGCTAAGTCCAATAATGGCGATTTTGATATCTTTTTTTATATTTAGTCCCCAGTCTCGGATTCATCTATAAATAAGGGATTATTAACGTCGTTGCCCTTTTGGGAATTCTATCGCGCGACAACCGCACCGGGCGCAGCCAGGGCCGGGGCAAGGCTTCCCTTCGCTCATGCGGTGCAGCGGATGCGCAGTTCGCGCCAGGCAGACCAACCGTCGATCCTGAACCCAAACAGGTCATATACGACCCAGCGCCGCAAGAGACTGGAGCCTCTTTGGAAGAAGCGCGTCACGCAGCACTTGCGGGCCTCAGGCCATAGATGTCGGCACACAGCGCCATTGAGCGCGTCGCCTCATCCAGCGTTGCGAGCGTCGTCGGCACGCCGCCGAGCGAACTGACGATCTGCTCGGCCAAGTGGCGCAATCCGGGCTTGAAGTCCGTGTCGATCGGGTCCGGTGCCACCGCTGTGAGCTTTCGCTCGCCGCGGCGCTGTACGCCGAGTTGCTCTAGCGGGCGCATCTCGAGCCGAACCTGCCTGTTCGTCACAGTCACCGCCCAGGGGCCGGGCCCGTCCCAGACAGCCTGATAGAGACCAGTGTCGCCGCTAGCGAAGCGCACGGTCGCCACGACGAAACCGGGCCGCTGTGGCGTCCAGCGCACATTCGGATCGACGGCGACGATGTCGCCGCGGCCGAACAGGTTGAAGTAGTCGATTAAGTGGATCGAGTTGGCGTACATGTAATTGCGCACGACCTCAGCAGGCTGGCCGATCTCGCGCGCAAACACCATGTCCTGCTGGTCGAGCACGGAGATCAGGCGCGGGCTGTCGTCGACCTCCAACTCGGCGAGCGCCTGACGCGTCGACGCGTACGTGCGCCGGTTCAGCGCGACATAGGCGCGCGTGCCGCTGCGCCGCGCCATGGCGAGTATCGCTTCGGCCTGAGCCAAGTCGACGCCGACAGGCTTCTCGAGCAGACACAGCCATGGGTGCGCGAATACGGCTTCGCAAACCGCGTGCATCGAAAGCTCGTTGACAGCTACGACAACCGCATCGGCCTGCGAGCCGTGTTGCATCGCATCGATGCTGTCATAGGCCTGCGTACCATGCAGCGCGGCCAGTGCCTCAGCGCGCGCGCGCGTGCGGCCGCATACGCCAACGATCTCAACTTCCGGCAGGGAAGCGAAGGCCTTCGCGTGCTCCTGCGCCATGTAACCGGCGCCAACGATAGCAATTTTCCACTTCTTCATGATTGATCTTTCTGACTCAGGCCCAGTTGAACATACGTGCGCCCGGGAGCGCAGGATCATCGAGGCGCACATCGCTACCGCCGGCCTCATGCGAGGCATGCGCGGCGACCAAACAGGCAAGCGCATGCGCGCCAGCGGCGCCATCCGGGAACGGCTGCCCGTCGAGCAATGCCAACCAGACTTCCATCGTCGGCACGATCGTGTCGGCCGGTTCGATCGCGAACTGGCGTACGTTTGCCGGCATGCCATAACGCGTGGTCGGTAAGTCGCGAAACTCGGGCTGGCGCGCCGCGACCCGTATCTCACCGCTCAGTTCGTCAACCACGATTTGACCATGACGGCACGTATAGACAACCTGCAGCCCCCAGCCGGCAGCAGCCGAGAAGTCGATGTACATCGATGGGCCGGCTAAACTGCGCGCGAGCAGGCGACCCGAACGGTCCTCGAACTGCGGACCGCGCGGGTTCGCGAGCTGGCCAGGCTCGAACCAGGCCTGCACCGACTGCACCGGACTGTCACTTATGTAGCGGAACGCCTCGAAGTAATGGCTCGCGTTCATCGCCAGACCGAAGTTCGAGCCAGCAACTAGTATGCTGGCTAAGGCGCCGAATTCGTCACTGCCGATCAGCGCCTTGACTTGGGTGTACTGCGACATAAAGCGCATCTGGTGATTGACAGCCAGCGTCGTACCGGCGCGGCGACAGGCGTCGATCATGGCGTTGGCTTCAGCAAGCGAGCTTGCCATCGGCTTCTCGCACATCACATAGCGAACCCCCGCTGCGGCCGCCATGCACACATATTCGCAATGGCTCGGTGATGTCGAGGCCACCACCAGAGCATCCGGCCTTACCGTCTCCAGCATCCGCTGCGCTGAATCGAATACGACGGAAGCTGGCAGCCCAAACTCCCTCAGGGCCATCTCAACGGATTCCAGTATCGGATCGTATACCCCCGCTATATCAAAACCTAAATTTTTCGCCACCTGTAAATGGCGGCGACCCATCCGTCCCAGACCTACAACACAAAATTTCATAAATCTCCGTAACAATAACAAACCATTTTGGAATTACTCCCTGCTTGATGTCCTGCCGTACACATCATCTAGGCGCTCGATATCGTCCTCACCGACATAGCTGCCGACCTGTACTTCGATCATCACGCAGTCAGTGGGGCCCGGATTTTTAAGCCGATGCGCGGCTCCGGCTGAAATGTAAGCAGACTCGTTCGGCACAATCTTGGTCTCGCGCCCTTCATTAGTTACCAACGCTTCACCGGAAACAACCACCCAATGCTCGCTACGATACCGATGCCGCTGCAACGAGAGTGATGCGCCCGGTCTCACCACAATTCTTTTTACCTTGAACCCACTCCCTTCTTCAAGAACGCTGTAGGTACCCCAAGGCCGATGCACGGTCTGGTGATGTCGTACCGTCGCATGCGACATCAGCTTGAGTTTATCTACGGCAGTTTTTACGTCCTGGGAACGCCCACGCTCGGAAATGAGCAAAGCGTCGGGCGTGTCCACCACGATGAGGTTGCTCACCCCAATTACCGCAATGATTTTCGACTCCGCCTGGATGTAGCAATTCGTGGCGTCAAGCATCAGCGTCTCGCCATTCAAACGGTTACCTTCTGCGTCAGCAGGCGTCAGTTCCGCCAGTGCGCCCCAGGAACCCACGTCTTCCCAGCCGAAACTGCCGGCGACCACCGCGACCCGGTCTGATCGCTCCATAACGGCGCAATCGATCGATATATCCGGCACCATTCCAAAGGCAACCGGATCAAGAAAAATGGGAGACTTTCCTCGATCAGATGCATCAACGGCTGCGGATACGACTCCCCAGACATCGGGACACAGGTCTTTCATGGCGCAGTTGATAGCCCCCGCAGTAAAGCAAAACATCCCCGAGTTCCAGAGGTATTGCCCCGAACGAACGAATTCCCCTGCCCGCTCTATATCGGGTTTCTCTACGAATTCGGTTACGGAATAACCAAGGCCTCCGTCCAGCCGGTCTCCATATTTGATGTAACCATAGCCCGTCTCCGGTCGATTAGGCGTCATGCCGAAAGTGACTAGCCAGCCTGAGGTGGCAAGCGCCCGGGCCGCCTCGACAGCGGCATTAAAGGCCACAAGGTCGGTGACAATATGATCAGCAGGCAGCGCCAAAATGATCGCATCACTGCCGAAACGTTCCTCGACAATCATGGCGGCAGCATTAATCGCGGCTGCAGTATTGCGACCGACAGGTTCAAGCAAATATTCGAATTGGATATTATCTGTCGGCAGTTCCGAATATTCATCACTGGTAAGGAAATAGTAGTTCTGGTTCGTCACAGTCAACACCATGTTCACATCCGAAAGTCCCTGCACACGACAGAGAGCCCTCTGCAGAAGACTCTGCCCACCATTAAGTTTGATAAACGGCTTGGGCAACGCCTCCCTCGAAACAGGCCACAGGCGGGCACCGGCCCCACCGGAAAGTATGACAGCGATCAAAGGTTTTACGGCCAAAGGGTATCCTCAAATATCAAATGCGAGGCTCGGAAATAAGTGGTTTCTTCAGCACGGAATAGCGAACATTCCCGTAAATGACGGGCCATTTCGCAAAAATCGATGGCGGCGTACGATCGTTTTCGACAATTGCGTAATCGAAAGAATAGCTCAGGCGCGATGCTTCCTCGGCGCGGCTGCGGAGCAGTCTTTCTAGCTGTAGGTGCTGTATAGGATCGGTAAGTGCGTTTGAAAGACCGCGAACGTAAGAATGGTATACCACTAACTCTAAAAATATTATCGCATCTGCGTCGGCGCCCCTGTACGGAAGCAGCACTGCTCCCATTACATGCCCCCAATACCCCAGAACGTCTTCCTGCTTAAGTCTCAGCACCGAGGCGAGAAGCTGTTGATCCCGTTCAAACAGCGTCATGTTGTAGAAATAGCGTCGCAACTCGTCGTCTAGCGTTCTGTTCGTAAGACCATACATGGTGTAAAGCGGCTTGGCCCGAGTGTAAATCGGCAGGAGGAACGCATCCTCGATATCGGCAGACGCAACAACGGAGCCGTCCGACAGGTGTGTATCCATCCAATTGAGCAACTCCCATTTGTCACGCGCGACGAAACCCTTCCATGAGCCAACATCAGGCCGTTGCGCCTGGAAAACAAATAAGGCCATCAACGCCACCGCAATCGCCTTCCACAACGTCCGGCCTTGCGCCGCTCCGTCCCCGGATGCGAACCAGCCAAGCACAATGCGTGTCACCACGAAAACCGTGACCGCCCAAGCATAGACGACCGCGCCCCTCAGCCACAGCCGGCTTCCCAGGTGGAAGCTTTCGCAGAACATGCCGATAATCATTGCCGATACCACCAGCGCAGCAACGAACACCCGCTCCTTGCCAAGCATGCGCCATACAAACGGGATCAGCCCAAGGAACAGCAGGAACTGCCATTTCGGCATGAATCCGAGGAATTCACCATGCCTGAGATCCTGGCCTAACGGGGATACCGCGTATGCCCGCAGTTGCAGATAACCCCAGGCGAGGCCGGCAGTTGCCGCTAGCGCAATTCCTACCAACCGCCAGCAGATAGTGCGATTCGCAAGTGCTCCAAAAACGATGGCTAGGCCCAAGGCTAAAACCAGCGTCGCCCCCACACTGATACTGAATAATCCAGTCAAGCCAGCCAGCACGACGGCACCGAAAAAATCCTCCGGTCGCTGCTCGCGAATCCACCGGACAATGAATGCCGCGGCGGCCAACCCTTCGGCCCAAAATAAGGTCGGGTTGACGAGGCGGGTCGGGTTCGAAGAATATGTCAGCAGGTTATTGGCCCAAAAAAGCTGCCCGTAATATGCGCTAGTGCCGAAAGCATCCACCAACACCAGTCCGGCATAGGTAAGTGTCAGATGGAAAAACCACTTTCTTCGGAATGCGCCACCAAGCAAGACCGCCAGAAAAGCCGTGAAACAAATAGCCAGAACGGTAGTATGTAAAATCGAGGTCAGTAGGACGGCCTCGCGCGAGGTAGTTGTTAGGGTGGCAGCCACCCAGTAGAGGGCGTGGCCTGCATAGAGTGATGCGGAGTAGATATCTGACACTGCGTTGATGTTCCGGTGATCGCCGCCGTCGGGATCCTCCTGGCGGGTCGCCTGATGAAACATCCGCTCCGGAGCATGCCGCAGCATTGTGTAATAAAAGTAATTATCTCCGACATAAGTCCGTGGTTCCGATATAAATAGGCCTACTTTTTCCGGCGGGTTATAAAAATGCCTTAGAACCGCGTCTGAATGAAGCAGTACCGCGATAGCAATAGCAGATAATAGAAAAGACACCCATCGCCACTTTATGCTGCTCATTGTTTCACCGTCTTATATTGTTAAAGTGGCCTGGTTACAATGCCAGTGGCGCTGCGGTCAGGGATCCAAAGATATATTACCAACACTCTATTCTTTCGAATTTTTAGAAATTAATAAATTTATAGTTATCATCACATCAGTTTATTAAATAGACACAATACAAAATGTATCTCGGGATGAATCTGAAAATAACAATGCGCAATGTTTTACAGATCGAGGATTCCGTAGAGATCCCAGACACCCAACACTTCGTAGTTGCTGATGTTTTTTACAACATAGAGTATGACGGCGAGATTGATTGATATGGACTGGTTTTTGCAGCGGAAGAACGCCTAGGTTCTCAATCCGCGCCGGTCGAAAAAAGCCTTGATCAGGATCACCGTCGTAGCCAGCATCTGCGGCATGGCCACGATGAAATGAAACGTCAAGGCGCTTGCCAGCGACTGGTTTGGGTCAGCCTGTAAGGCTTGGTGCAGGTAAGCCACGATTGCCGCCTCCACCAACCCGAGACCGGCTGGTGCGCTGGGAATGGCGATCGCCAACGCTAGCACGAGCGTGAGTACGCAAGCGTCGGACAGGGAGAATTGCGGGAACACCGAGCTGAACATCCAGTACACCGAGGCGACTGTTATCGTCCAGATGACGGCGGTCTGCGACATAAGCCGGACAATCCTTACCTTATTCTTCTGCGCGCGCAAGGTTTCAAAGGCATCCACGATCCAGCTGTGGGTTCGTCGACCGGAGCGCTCCCAACGCGCCAACACCATGAAAGCGATGACCAATGCCATCACCAGGCCACCAACGAGCATGGCGACAATAGAGATTCCCCGATTCAGATAGGGCGCGACGACGAGTTGGCTGGCGACAATGCCGAGAATCAAAAGGGCGCACAGATCCATTAGCTTTTCCAATGCCGTGGCGGCGATCAGGCGCGGCGTGGCAATGCCAAAAAACCGTCGGGCGTAGCCGAGCTTGGCTACTTCGCCGAGACGGAAGGGCAGGACGTTGTTCATCCCGAAACCGATAATTACCACTGCCAGCGCCGGTAGCCGCCGCGCCGCGAGCAGCAGCGCCAGGCGGGAGCCATACACGCCGAGCACGGCGAAATTCAGAGCCATCGCTACGAAGATTCCTTTCAGGGGGATGGCCTTTAATTGGCCAATGACTTCGGGTAGAGAAATGTTTTCACGCAGCCAGTAAACAATACTAGCAATAGCCACCAGATTTACGAACCAAAAAAACCGTTTTCGATTTGAGTGCACCGTATCCATGAATCCAGTCTAGTTGGTACTTAAAATTTAAACTGACGGATGCGTCGCTTTAGCCGGATGGCCCCGAGCGTGTATGTGATTAACATACGCGTCCAGTTGGACTTACTCTTACCTTCACTACGAAGCAGATAAGCGGCAGGGACTTCCACGATGGAAAATCCTGATTTCTGCACGAAGTGCAACAAACGAAAATAGTAGTCCCCATAGCCGAAGAATATTTCGTCTAGCGGCAGACTGAGCAAAAGGTCACGCCTGACAGTGTAGTAGCCACCCAGATTGTCCTGTACTTGCGTACGTATCAGCAGGCGCAGCAGCCAGTTGTATCCCATAGACAGTACGTAGTGCGTGGTGTCCACCATGCGACCACCAGCGCAGAAACGCGAGCCGCTGACAAAATCGTAAACACCCCCTACGTGAAGGAGCTTTGGAATCTCGATGGGGTCGTGGGTAAGATCTGAATCCATGATGATTATTTGCTCACCAGTTGCCTGCTCGATGCCGGCGCGGATGGACTTGGCGAAACCTCGGTCCGTCGTGCGCAGAACCGGTACGACGCGTGGGTCATTACCGAAGATTCGGGTGACGGCGCCGAGCGTGTCGTCCGGGCTGTTGTCGTCAACCACCAATATCTGATAATCCCAGCCGGGAGGGATGTTCTCCGCCACGGCGCCAACAAGCTTGGTAATGTTTCCCGACTCGTTATAGGTTGGGAGGATTATAGAAACACTTCGATTGGCCATGCTAACTAGCTTTCCGTAAGGATAGGAAAACCAAACCACCTGCTTCACATTTCTCAGCACCGAGCAATAACAAGCTGCCGAGCAATGCAAAGGGGGTCAGGATGACTCGGCGTAATCGAGGAAATAGAGTCCAGCGGTTTAGGAATTTTTTGGTGAGGTATTCGGGAACGCTAAAGGGCACCAGGAAGTCGTTCAACAGGCAGGCTCGCCGCGGCCCGTAGGTATGAGCCTCGATCACTTCAAAGCCGGCGGACTCTGCTATTTTGCGCCAGTGTTCTAGCGTGTGGTAATGGTAATGAACCCAGAAGCGATTAAAAAACTCGCCAAACCGCCGCCGCAGATTATCCAGACCGAGGGCTGCGAGAAATTGGCTGATCCAAGTGTATTCATCAAACCGATTAGAGGGCACTGTCAAGTACATGCGCCCGCCAGGCGCCAACAATCGATACGCCTCGAGCAGCACCGGCTGAATGTCAGGGATGTGTTCGATCACGCTGTTGGAAAGAATGGTCCTATAGCTGCCGTCCGTCTTTGGTATTGAATCCCCGCGACATTCGATCAACTCTACATAAGCCCCAAGTTCATGGGCGCGAGCGAGTTCGCGCGAATTAGGGTCAATTCCGGTGTCCACCGGCTCGGAAAAAAGTATTTTTGCAAATAAGCCCTCACCACAACCGATGTCGAGCATAGGTCGCTCGAATGTCTGATGGGCCAAAATGCGGCACTCCACTACCCTCTCGAACGCGAGGGCGAGAGGTGCCATTGCGATGTAATCCAAGACTACGTCTGAATTGGTTTTTATCGCTGACCCCATGATGTTGGAGGTGATTGAATTCATGCGTGGCCCAGTTTTGTAAGTTGTAGACAGATATGTTCGATTTCTTGTTCAGTTAGCGTCGGATAACTGGGGAGACTAACGACAGATGCGGCAAGGGCGTCACAAGTTACAAGTGGCTTGCAGTTAAAGTAATCTATCTGGGAAGGAGAATAAAAGCCGGGACGCGTTTCGATACCCACTTCAAGCATTTGCGTCAACACTTTGTCGCGCCCCTGCGGGAAGGCCTCGGGATCAAGCCGGACAGCGATCGCCCAGACAACCGCATGAACTTCGGGACGAAAAACCTGCAGTGCGACACCAGTCATTCCAGCCAAACGCTCTTCGTAAGCTGCGTAGACACGGTGCCGTTCGGCAATGATGCGTTCCAGCTTGTCCATTTGGGCACAGCCGAGCGCAGCCTGCATATTGGTCAGGCGGCAATTGAGGCCGGGCACTTCGTGCCAGTAATGCTTCTTACGACGCAAGCCGTGGCTACGGAATAGTATCATACGCTCGGATAGGTCATTGTCTCGCGTGATTACCATGCCACCCTCGCCAGTGGTTATGGTCTTAGTGGCCTGAAAGCTAAAAGTTCCAATGGTTCCTAGGGTTCCGGCCAACTGCCCTCGATAGCGTGAAGGGAAAGCCTCCGCAGCATCCTCGATGACTGGGATGCCCCGCTCACTGGCCAGCGCAAGAATTGGGCCCATGTCGCAGACGTTGCCATAAGTGTGAACGACGACGATTGCCTTGGTTCTGGCGGTAAGAACAGGTGCAATATCCTCGGCGCGCATGCACCAAGTCTCCGGATCAACTTCGCAGAAAACCGGGCAAGCGGCCATGAGTAGTGCAACGTTGGCCGCGGCGAGAAAGCCGAAACCGGGGACTACTATCTCATCGCCTGGCTTAATATCAAGCGCAAGATAAGCAAGATGGATCGCGGTAGTGCCATTCGATACAGCGAGTGCTTGCGCATCTCCGCACAGGGAGGAAAATCTTTGCTCAAGTTGATCTACAAAGGGTCCGCCAGATATCCATGTTGATTGCAGAGCTTCAACAACATTTTGAACTTCATCACCCCAGAAGTCTGGCTTCGCCCAAGGAAGTATGGTCATGTTATTCATGATGATTAAAAGAACTTGCGTCCACTTTTCAAAAATCGCAGAACCGATGCACGATCCGGCATATGGAAATAGGACTCAGGAAGCGTTTGTGTAAAGGTCGTTGTAGTGCCCGTATCGATGCATCTGATTGCATCGACAAGTCCACATCCACCGATTTCAGTTATCAACTTGTATAAAGATGAAACTGTTGCGCCCTGACTAATGGGAACGCCTTTTTGCCAAATAACCCGTCCTGCGTCTATTCTCTCAGACAGTTCAAATACGCTTACTCCTGTTTCTTTTTCATTGTTTGCAAGCACCCAAAAAAATACTTCGAGCCCTCGATAAGCCGGAAGAATGGAAGGGTGACTTGAAATAGCTCCGAAAGTAGGCAAATTAATGACCTTGCTCTTATAAATTTGCATAGTGAAAAGCGAAACCAGCAAATCAGGCGAAAAACCAAGTATTTGCTGAATTGTTTTATCTGAATTTATATCATGCGTTTGAATTAATTTTATATTTTTCTTGTGGGCAAGCTGCTTTAGAGAATCACCAAAAATCTTGTGCTTAGCTAGCTCTAAGAATCTAACAAATACAAAAATCCAACTTGCTTCTTTTAGCAACTTATAGACCGAAGCTAAAAATGACTTCTTGTAGTAAAGTCCTTTGCTTTCAACTAGTAAGAATTCACACTCCGGGAAAGCAGAAGTGATCATTTCAAATAGTCGAGCAGAGCCCTCATTATCATGGCCAACTAAAACTATCTTTCGGATTCGATTTAAGCTAGGTTTTTCGGTTTCGGCGGATGAAGAAGCTGGTGAAGCAGTGCGCAATAAAGTCATAATTTGATAGCCATATTTTCTAGTGACGAAGAATGGATTAGCAGCAAAAGCCTACCTGCCTGATCCATAACTATTATATGAACGCAGGGTATTGGCATCGATTTTAATAATTTCAGCGAATAGGGTATCCTCAATATACATTTGCGCTCAGACCTTTACGACTTCAAGCTTAGGCAAGGGAAATACCAAACTCTGGCCAGCCAGCGCAGGTTTGAGCACTAAGTAATCCCGGAAGTGCCATGGAAACACAAGCAAATAATCAGGCGCCGATTCAATCATTTCAGACTCAGAAATGATTGGAATCCATGTCCCTGGGGTAAGGGCACCGAATTTATCCGGATTTACATCCCCGATTCCATCAATGTCACCGGCAGTTAATCCGCAATACTGAAGGATTACGTTGCCTTTAGTCGAGGCGCCCAATCCACAAACCCGCCTTCCCTCGCTCCGCGCTTCTGCAAGAAACGTCAACAACGATTCCCTGCTCTCATTTATTTGTCTAGCAAATACTTCATATGGCTCTAGGCTGGATAATTTTTTTGATGCCTCCTCCGCTAGAGTTCGCTCAACGATTCCGTTTGTGTCTCTCCAGGCCGAGCTTTTCAAAGCCGCTACAACAGAAAAACTCCCCCCATTGACGTCATTGAATTCGACATCAATCACCTTTAACCCGGCACATTCCGCGATCCAGACAATCTGTCGCAGTCCATAATATTCAAGGTGCTCATGGCAAATTGTGTCATAAGACCTCTTTTCGAGCATAAAGGGCATATAGCTCTGCTCGAAAACCCAAATGCCATCTGGGGCGAGTGTTTTAGCAATATCCTTGGCAAAATCGACAGGATTCTCAAGATCGTAAAACATTGAAAAGGAAGTGACGACTTTAGCCTTCTGACCTGCACATGCCTCAGCAACTAGATCAGCAGAAAAGAAATCTACAATCAAGTCAACATGCGGTCTATAAAACCCTCGAAATTTGTCGCCAGTAGGGTCAACTCCAAGCAACCTCAGGTCAGGCGAGTACGCGTTTAGTGTGGTGCCGTCATTACTTCCAATGTCAACGACTAAATCGCCACTTTTCAGGGCAACCATTTGAACAATGCGTGCAACCTTATTCTCAAGGTGACGCACCATGCTAGGGCTTAGTCCGGAGCGATAGCCATAGTTTCCGCCATACATTTCGTTGAGATCATAGCTGTGAGCTAGCTGTAGCAGTCCGCAAATGTCCTCGCTGCCCCCACCCTTAGAATGGTGGCATTTGAGTAGTTGTATGGGGCCTTTGGTGACAGACTGGTCCTTGGTGCGCGGGAAGACGCCTGTCAAGGCCTGCTCGCCGAGATCGAGCACCTTGATCAGGTTGGGGTTGCCACAGATTCGGCAGTGGTAGATCGGTGTAGGCATGGATCAGTTCTCCGACCAAAACAAGATTTGGTGGCCAGCTTCGCTCAGGAGCTTATCTTTTTGTAACAGAAGGACGTCGCTGGTGACCATTTCCTCCACGAGTGCGTTCAGCGGTCGCTTCGGTGTCCAGCCGAGCTTCTCGTGCGCCTTGGTTGCATCACCGACCAGGATGTCTACCTCGGCTGGGCGGAAGTAGGCGGGGTCGACAAACACTAACTTACGGCCTAGCTCCAGGTGGGAGGGCTTGCAGCCCGTAGCCAGCTCAAACTTGTTTGCGTCCAAGTCACCAATCAGTCCCACTTCGTCGATGCCAGTGCCTACGAATTCGAGGGTGATGCCAAGCTCTGCGAAGGCCATATGCGTGAATTCACGCACGGTGGTGGCTGTGCCAGTGGCGATGACGAAATCCTCGGGCGTCGGTTGCTGCAGCATTAGCCACATTGCTTCAACGTAATCTCTGGCATGCCCCCAGTCGCGCTTGGAGGCCAGGTTTCCGAGATAGAGCTTATCCTGCAGTGCCAAGGCAATGCGAGCCGCTGCGCGCGTGATCTTGCGCGTAACGAAGGTTTCTCCGCGAATTGGGGATTCATGGTTAAAGAGAATGCCGTTGCACGCAAATAGACCGTAGGCCTCGCGGTAATTGACTGTGATCCAGTAGGCATAGAGCTTAGCGACGCCGTAGGGGCTGCGAGGATAGAAAGGGGTTTTCTCGGTTTGGGGTATCTCCTGCGCTAGACCATAAAGCTCGCTAGTAGATGCTTGGTAGATGCGCGTTTTCTCCTCAAGGCCGAGGATGCGAACCGCTTCCAGCAGACGCAATGTGCCTACCCCATCCGCGTTGGCCGTATATTCCGGAGTTTCGAAGCTGACGTGGACGTGGCTCATTGCCGCTAGGTTGTATATCTCGTCCGGTTGAACTTCCTGAATCACCCGGATCAGGTTGGTTGAGTCCGTCATGTCTCCATGATGAAGGAAGAATTTAACATTCATCTCATGAGGATCATGGTACAGATGATCGATCCGAGCCGTATTAAACATTGAGCTGCGACGACGCAACCCATGAACGACGTACCCTTTGGAAAGAAGCAACTCCGCTAGGTATGCTCCATCTTGCCCAGTAACCCCGGTGATCAAGGCAATTTTTCTTTTAGTCATTTTGTACTTTCATTCTGTAGGCCGGCGGTCAACGCTGCATCCGCAACTTTCCAATCCCACTCAGTATCAATATCCAGCGCTTCTTGTGGAGACTCAATAAATAACGGTATCGTCTTTGCTCCTACAAAAGAACGGCACGCTCGCAACTCCGTAGGGGTTATCAAATTAAAGCTGCCGTTTACAACATACGCTGGGGGAAGTTCTTGCGATCTGGTTCCGAGTCCATGCTCGCGCATAAACGGCACAAGATAGTCACCGTCCATCTTTAACATCCACATCGGGTGGGCATGAGTAGGCGAAACGCTCAGCACTGGTTGTTGACCGCTCTTGCTAAACAGTTCAATGCCTCTACTCAAGGTCTTTGGTGTTCTAAATGGCGATGTCGGCTGTAACAGCAGAATCCCGTCAACTGGACCCTTCTCAGCCTCATACCAATCAAGCGCATGCAATGCTACATCGACTGAACTTGCGGTGTCGGTTGCTAACCAATCTGGGCGCAGCCAAGGCACAAATGCACCAGCTTCTGAGCAAACTGTTGCAATAGTGCGATCGTCTGTAGAGACGAGAATGTCGCAAATTTCTGAAATGCCCTTTGCGGCATCAATGGACCAGACGATCAGCGGCTTCCCGCCAAGTACACGAATATTCTTCCCCGGTAGACGCTTGGATCCGCCGCGTGCGGTGATCAAAGCAAGAATTCTCATTGCAAAATGAACCTTCGCAGGATTTTTAAACCCACTTCTCCACTCTTCTCCGGGTGAAACTGGCAACCCGTTATCTGATCTCGTCCAATCGCCGCGGGGATCAGATGGCCGCCATACACACACTCAGCAATCCGATGCGCTTTCTCCGAAGGAACAGCCATGTAGGAATGCACGAAATACGCCGCTTCACCAGGATTGTTATCTTGCAGTAGTGTTCCGTTCCATCCACGTAATGCTCTTGACGTATGCAGTGCGTTCCAGCCAATGTGAGGGATCTTTTGTATCTCGCCAGATTGCGTTTGGTTCGGCACGGGAATCACACGGCCGGGGATCAGGCCCAACCCAGGCGTGCTGCCAAACTCTTCACTCTCCTCAAGCAGGAGTTGCATGCCCAGACAAATACCCAGCAATGGCGTTTGGCGCTGGGCAAGGTCGCGAATGACCGGAACCAACCCCAATAAATCCAAGGCCTGCATGGCATTGTTAAATGCCCCTACCCCTGGCAGCACGACTCTTGTGGCTGCAAGGATTTGCTCCGGGTCTGCCGTTAAAGTAACATTTGCACCGCAATGTTCAAGACCACGCTGCACGCTTAGCAGATTGCATACACCGTAGTCTATGACCGTGACTTCAGGCGTGCTCATAGTGCCTCACTCCCAAACCTTCTGCTTCTGCCAAGGCCCTGATTTCACCTATGTCAGCGCGTTTGTAGTGCAGTATATCGGCCATAGCCACGGCATCTGCACCACCCTCGCGAACGATCTCAAGCAAATCTTCCGGCTTTCCCATGCCGCCACTAGCTATTACCGGTACAGCAACTTCTGCCGAAACTGCCTTGACCAGTGCAATATCAAAACCCTTACGCGTACCCTCGCGATCCACCGAGGTCAGTAATATTTCACCAGCACCCATAGCCACACCGCGCTTGACCCACTCAATGACATCCAAGCCGGTGCGTTCGCGGCCATTGTCGGTATAGACTTCCCAGCGCTCGGGGCCAATTTGCTTGGCCTCAATGGAGAGCACCATACACTGACTGCCAAATCGCCGAGCAATGTCGGCAATCAGCTGAGGATTAGCAACGGCTGCCGTATTGACCGCCACCTTGTCGGCGCCCGCACGCAGGATCTCGGTTGCGTCATCAACCGAGCGAATGCCGCCACCCACCGTCATTGGCACAAAGATATCCTTTGCCGCCGCCCTGACAATATCGCCCAAATGATTGCGCCCATAAAGGCTGGCTACGCAATCCATGTAGATAAGCTCATCTATGCCCTGCAGGTAGTAACGCAAGGCATGCTCATTGGGTGAACCAATGACACGCAAGCCCTCTAAGTGAATGCCTTTGATCAGATTCGGGCCTTTGATGTCAAGCCTAGCAATAAGACGAATGTTCCGCATGAATTACCACTCGTCAGCTATTAATCAAAATATCATTGATCAATTCCCACTCGCCATTTTTCTTATGCCAAATATGGTCAGATCGCCAGCTATCGATCACTGCTTGCACTTCTTCATCCGTGATCGAACAAAATTCCAAAAACTCTTTATAGTATTTCCTAGGAAATTCATGGTCATAGCGTTTGACTAGCGCCACCCCTTCATCGCGAGTAATTTTTCCGTCGCGTATCTCATGCGCAGCATCTGATGTTGTACGACCAATACCAAATTTAATATAGGAAAGGTAATAGTGGAATCCATCAATTTCATCATCAAGGCTCGCATACTTCGAGTAGGTGCCTTCAGATCTCTCAGTATTCGCTGTAAATCCAGTGTGCTCATGGCAATAATAGTAATTTTCTTGCGGATCCCAAAATTTATAATAACCCAAAAAGTGAATCTCAGTATTATTATTTTTTATTTCTTCAAATTTTGGCGCCATAAACGGATAGAGATCAGCCAGCGATATACCGTGTTCAGCCCAAAACTCAGGCGGAAGTCCTGAAAAATAATGCCTATCGTGATCATTAATATCACGTGTCGGACGCAATGCGTTCTTCATATCGCCGCCGTATTCAACCTCACCGTTTTCACCATACATAATTAACTGAACGCCATGCTTTACCGCCATATGTAGCGGAAAATTTGTCTGTCCGTAAATGAAGGGTTGAAATGGATCGCCAAGATGCTTGAATGATAAATGCGTGAGTTTTTTTGTTACCTGCGGATTGGGCGTGCCCAGTATATGGTTAAAACCTGACGCAATGAATGCATCAAGATTCTGCCGGCCAATGGATGAGGCTTTTAATGGCGCCCATGTCACTGCAAGCGGATTCATTCCATATTTGTATTTTAGTTGGTGCGCTACAAAACTCCCATCCTTGCCACCACTACAAGGCACGACAACATCGTATTCGCCATTCCCCTTGCGATGCTTATCGCAGAGAGCGGCAAGCTCGGCCTCACGCACCTTCCAGTCGATTTTCGTTCTTTTGTATTCCGCATAATTACAAGCTGAACAAATGCCATGCTCATCAAATGTAATACGTGGCCGTTGATTGGATACTGTGCATTTTTTGCAGAACTTAACCTCGTGAGGGAGGTTGTATTGCTTAATTAAATTTCTTTTCATGAATATTTCCTAATTTCGATTATTTCTTACTGCAGCGATAGCTTGTTTTAAATCATCAGGGCGCCCCACATCCATCCACGGCTCATGCATTGGATAAGCCAAAGTTTTTTTTGCCATCGCTTGCAAACGCTCAAACAAGGTGGGCATGTCGCAGTGCGCATCGGCACTCAAAACACGTAACGCAGCCGGATCAAGTGCGTAAACACCAGCATTGATATGGCTGCGGGCCACTGGTTTTTCCTCAAAACCGACAATTTCGACACCTTTGATCTGCACCACGCCAAACGGGTGCTGCCATTCGTGCACACGCACGGCCATGGTGGCGGCTGCGTCGTGGCGGATATGAAAATCGAGCAGTTCGCCATAGCGGATATCGGTAATAACATCGCCGTTAGTGACCACAAACGGAGCATCAGGAAACGGGTTGAGCAATCCAAGTGCGCCGGCTGTGCCCAAAGGGGACTGCTCGCGCAGGTAATCAATCTGCACGCCTAGACGCTCGCCATTGCCAAAGTGTTCCTCAATCATGTGACCCAGATAATGAATAGCCAGCACAAAGTGGCTGAAACCGTCCAACTTCGCTCGATCGATGATGTGCTCGAGCATCGGTTTACCGGCTACTGGTAGCAATGGTTTGGGACAATTTTCCGTGTG
>ERZ650308.477-NODE-477-length-21639-cov-24.207144_pt1 | contig 21639 bp, 17 predicted proteins | sample MGYA00376244_ERZ650308 | MGnify/ENA primary metagenome ERZ650308 (study PRJEB26733, sample SAMN07839295) | wastewater metagenome | biome: small river; feature: stream; material: water | place: USA: North Carolina | collected 2016-04-26 ... | reverse complement strand
TGTTTAGTGATTTCTTGAGTAACTTAAACTTTTGGGGTTGGCAATTAATTATTGTTGCGGCAGCCATTTCTTTACCCTTAGGATATAGTACTTCAAAAGAATATGCCGAATTAGAATGGCCTATTGATATTGCCATTGCTTTAATTTGGGTGGTATTTGGTATCAACATGATTGGAACCATTATTAAAAGAAGAGAGCGTCATTTGTATGTGGCTATTTGGTTTTATTTGGCCACATTTGTTACGGTAGCGGTCTTACACATTTTTAATAGTTTAGAGTTGCCTATTTCGGCTTTAAAAAGTTACTCTGTTTACGCAGGGGTACAAGATGCCTTAGTGCAATGGTGGTACGGCCATAATGCAGTGGCTTTCTTTTTGACTACACCTTTCCTGGGTTTGATGTATTATTTTGTACCTAAAGCAGCTAATCGTCCAGTGTATTCTTACCGATTATCGATTGTTCACTTTTGGTCTTTGATTTTTATTTATATCTGGGCAGGACCACATCACTTATTGTATTCGGCTTTACCTACCTGGGCACAAAACTTAGGAGTTGTATTCTCTGTAATGTTGATTGCGCCATCTTGGGGAGGGATGATCAACGGATTGTTAACCTTAAGAGGAGTTTGGGACAAAGTTCGTGTAGAACCCGTTTTGAAATTTTTCGTAGTAGCTATTACAGGATATGGAATGGCCACTTTTGAAGGTCCTATGCTTTCACTAAAAAACGTAAATGCTATCGCGCATTATACGGATTGGATTATTGCTCACGTACACGTTGGTGCTTTGGCCTGGAATGGTTTCATGGCTTTTGGTATGATCTATTGGTTGATTCCAAGAATGACCAAAACACCTTTGTATTCTTTAAAATTAGCTAATTTCCACTTTTGGATTGGAACTTTAGGAATTATATTATATGCTCTTCCTATGTATGTTGCCGGTTTCTTACAAGCCTCTATGTGGAAACAGTTTAATCCAGATGGGACATTAACTTATGGAAACTTCTTAGAAACAGTGACTCAAATTATGCCAATGTATTGGATGAGAGCTGTTGGAGGAACCATGTATCTTACCGGAATGTTAGTGTTAGTCTATAACATTATTCAAACAGTAAGAGCGGGTCAATCTATCGAAGATGAATTGGCTGAAGCTCCAGAATTACAACCTATTAGCAGCGGAAGATTGAAAGGCGAAAAATTCCACCCTTGGTTAGAAAGAAAACCGATTCAATTGACTATTTTGGCTACAGTGGCGATTTTAATAGGAGGGATAATTCAAATCGTTCCTACGATAATGGTAAAATCAAATATTCCAACTATTACAAGTGTAAAACCTTATTCTCCATTGGAGCTAGAAGGTCGTGATTTATACATTCGTGAAGGATGTGTGGGTTGTCACTCCCAATCTGTTAGACCTTTCCGTAGTGAGGTAGAACGTTATGGACCGCAATCTAAAGCAGGTGAGTTTGTTTACGATCATCCATTCCTTTGGGGTTCAAAACGTACAGGTCCAGACTTGTTACGTGTAGGTGGGAAGTACAATGACAACTGGCATTTCAATCACTTTTGGAGTCCGCAAAGTATTTCGGCAGGGTCTATAATGCCAGCATACAAATGGTTGTTTGATAATGAGGCAATGGATGTATCCAAAACTCAAAAGAAAATGGAAGCCATGGTAACTTTAGGAGTTCCTTATTCTGCAGCACAAGTGGCTAATGCTCAAAAAGATTTAAGAGCACAAGCAATTTCAATTGAAGAAAGCTTGAAGAACGATCCTGACTTTGTGAAAAGTTATGAGGAAAGCAAGAAAAAAGCAGCAGCCAAAGGCGAAAAATTCGTTCCGATGAACGAAAGAGAAATCATTGCTTTGATTGCTTATATGCAACGATTGGGAACAGATATTAAAGTAAAAAATAATTAGGAATCATGTTTGAACAAATAAAACACAATATGGAAACTATCGCGGGAGTTGCGATTTATCCCATTCTTTCGTTATTGATTTTCTTTTTATTCTTTGTTGGATTGGCATTATGGGTGTTCTCTTATAAAAAAGAGAAAATCGACGAGTTAAGTCAAATTCCTCTGAATGATAATCCTACAGTATAATTTTTAAACCTCTAAAAATGAAAAAAATAATCCCCGTATATGTAAGAGTACCCATTATTTTCTTTGCTGTTTTTGGCGCAATGGAATTTTTTATTGACTCTGGAGATCGACCTGCTTTTCTCAAGTTTCCAATGGTCTCTGTTTTCTTATTTGTTTTTCTATTTCTATTAATTGCAATTGAAATTACTGTAAGTGCTATTGATAAAATTACCTATCAATTATTAACTGAAGAACAAAAAGCGAAGTTGGAAGAAGTCGCACAAATAAGTTTTAAAGAAAGTCAATGGTATACTAAACTGGTAAAAGCATTGACGAAGTCTGAACCAATTGAAAATGAAGGGCAGCTTTTATTGGATCACGATTATGACGGAATCAAAGAGCTAGACAATAATTTACCACCTTGGTGGATTTATTTATTCTATGCTTGTATTGGTTTTGCCGCGATTTATTTAGTTCGTTTTGAAATTCTTGGTGCCGATGATCAAGAAATGGAATTGAAAAAAGAAATGGCGCAGGCCAAAATTGAAGTGGCCGAGTACATGAAAACTGCACCTGATTTAATGGATGAAAAAACGGTGACTTTGTTAACGGATGCTCCTTCATTAGCAGAAGGTAAAACTATATTTACAACCAATTGTGCGGCTTGTCACAGAGCCGATGCTGGTGGTCAAATTGGGCCTAACTTAACTGATGATCAATGGATTCTAGGTGGAGGAATTAAGAACTTATTTCACACAGTAACAAATGGTGGTCGTGATGGAAAAGGGATGATTGCATGGAAAGGAACTTTGAAACCTAAAGAAATTCAGAAAGTAACCAGTTATATTATTTCTTTAAAAGGAAGTAATCCTAAAGATCCAAAAGCTCCTGAAGGAGAGGTTTGGGTTGAGGAAGCTACAGCAACACCTGCAAAATAAGCCAACTAACTAAAAGACCAATTTCCTATTCGAAATTGGTCTTTTAAAATTACAATACCATGTCAAATAGACAAGATGAATCTTTTAGAGACAGTATAGGTACTATAGATGAAACCGGGCATAGAAAATTTATTTTTCCAAAAAAACCTTCCGGGAAATTGTATGAATACCGTAAAATAGTTAGTTATTTCTTATTGGCTATTTTGATTGCCAATCCATTTCTGAAAATTAACGGGAATCAATTCATGATGTTCAATGTTTTGGAGCGTCGTTTTAATATTTTTGGATTTCCATTTTGGCCTCAAGATTTTTACTTGTTTGTTTTGTTTATGATTTTGGGAGTGGTATTCGTCATTCTCTTTACGGTTATTTTTGGTCGTATATTCTGTGGATGGATTTGTCCGCAAACTATTTTTCTAGAAATGGTTTTCCGCCGAATTGAATATTGGATAGAAGGAGATAGAGGGGCTCAAATTCGATTAGCTAAACAAGAATGGAATGCTGAAAAAATTAGAAAAAAAGGATTGAAATGGTTCGTGTTTTTAATTATTTCATTTTTCATTGCCAATGTATTTTTAGCCTATTTAATTAGCAGTGATGAACTATTTAAAATGATCGAAGAGGGACCTGAAAGTCATCAAAGTACTTTGATCGCTTTGTTGATTTTTACTGGAGTTTTCTATTTTGTATTCGTTTGGTTTAGAGAACAAGTGTGTATCATTGCTTGTCCGTATGGTAGGTTGCAAGGAGTGCTTTTGGATAACAAATCGATTAATGTAGCCTACGATTTTGTTCGCGGCGAAAAAGAAGTAGGTAGAGCTAAATTAAATAAAAATGAAGATCGTGCCACTTCGGGAAAAGGCGATTGTATTGATTGTCATCAATGTGTACAGGTATGCCCCACCGGAATTGATATTCGAAACGGAACGCAATTGGAATGTGTCAACTGCACCGCTTGTATCGATGAATGTGATTCGATTATGGAAAGTGTTGGTTTACCAAAAGGATTGATTCGCTATGCTTCAGAAGACGAAATAGAAAAGAAATCGAAATTTCAGTTTACAGCCAGAATGAAAGGTTACACTGCAGTTTTGGTCATTTTAATTGGAGTTTTAACAGGGCTTTTGTTTTTAAGAACCGATGTAGAGGCTTCTATTTTACGTTTGCCTGGACAATTGTACCAACACAAAGGCGATAATATCAGTAATGTGTATACTTTTAAAATTATCAATAAAACGAATGACGAATTTAAAGACATTCACTTCAAATTGGTCGGAATTAAAGGAATATTAAATGTAGTAGGACATCAGGATTTTAAAGTGCCAAAACAAGGGATGAATAGCGGTACTTTATTTATTGAAATCAATCAGTTTTTATTGGAAACCGATAAAACAAAGTTGGAAATAGAAGTCTATAACGGAAATGAAAAAATTGAAATAGCAACGACTAATTTTCTTAGTCCAAGAAGTTTCGATTAATTAAATAAATAGAATATGAAAATTAAATTCAATTGGGGAACAGGTATAGTAATAGCATTTGGCTTATTCATGACCTTTATTTTGTATTTTGTTGTTGAGGTCCAATCCAATTCCAAATACGATAATGATTTGGTTGTAGACGAATATTATAAACACGATGCCCGTTTTGGAGAAGAAATGCAACGTTCCCAAAATGCTCAAGATTTGGAAGTTAAACCAAGGATAGTATTGACAAATAATGGTATTCAAATCATTTTTCCAGCCGCTTTTGCACCTAATAATATAAAAGGAATAGTATCCCTCTATAGGCCATCTAATAAGAAATTAGATTTTGAAATTCCAATTTCGATTTCTGAATCAACTTTGCTCATACCTAATAAAAGTTTGGTAGGTGGCCGCTGGGATATTAATATGGAATGGCAATACGATGGCAAATCGTATTTAACTAAGGAAACCATCTATATTCGTTAGATAAGTATGTTGTATTCGGCTTTCATTTTTGGTTTAATTAGTAGTCTGCATTGTATAGGTATGTGCGGACCAATTGCCTTGATGATTCTAGTAGACAGAACGAATCCAACTAAAAAGGCTACTCAAATTATTACCTATCATTTAGGAAGATTATCTGCCTATGCGTGTATTGGTTTTATTTTTGGATTAGTAGGAAAAGGGTTTTTTCTGGCTGGCATACAACAACGGTTGTCTATATTCATTGGTGTCGCCATGATTATTACGATTCTAACTCCCGAAAGAGTTTTGGCCAATTATAATTTTTCAAAACCAGTTTATCGTTTGATTTCAAAAATCAAATCGTCTTTAGGAAAGCAATTTAAAAACAAAAGTTATAAATCCTTATTTACTATTGGACTTCTCAATGGTTTCTTGCCATGCGGGATGGTGTATGTAGCACTATTTGGTGCTATTGCTATGCAAAATGTACCTTTTGGAATTCTATATATGCTGCTTTTTGGTATTGGTACCATTCCAATGATGAGTAGTGTAACCTATTTGAATTCGATTATGACAGTTTCATTTCGAAACAAAATACAAAAAGTGATTCCGTATGTAGGAGTCGGTATTGGGCTATTGTTTATTCTACGTGGATTAGGATTGGGTATTCCATACGTCTCTCCAGCCAATATGAGTTTGTTCGTTCAAGAAACGCCTAACTGTCATTAGAGTAATTAAACTGTCATAGAAAACAGAGCGGTATCTGGCGCTTTTCGCTTTAATAGCAAATCAAAAGCCATACAAATATTGCGAACAAATGGTTTACCTTCTTCAGTAACTTGTATCCCGTTGGGAATGAAATGAATCAAGCCATCTTTTTCCATTTCCTTTAATTGTACAATAACTTCCGGAATTTCTTTGAAGTAGTATTTTGCTTCAGCCCATGAAGTTTCAAATTGGCACATTAAATTCAAAATATGTCTTCGAATGATTAAATCTTCCTCCGTCAAAAGATGACCTCTAAACACAGGAATAGTATTCGCATCCAATAGTTGGTAATATTCTTCAATCGATTTTACATTTTGAGCAAAACTGTACCAACTGTCACTAATTGAAGATACTCCTAAGCCAATCATTAATTGTGTTTTTGAAGAACTATATCCCATAAAATTACGGTGCAGTTTGCCTATTTCAAAGGATTCAAATAAACTATCCGTTGTTAAAGCAAAATGATCCATCCCAATTTCGTGATAGTCATTTTTGTATAATAACTCTTTGCCCGTTTCGTATAATTCTCGTTTGGCGGCATCTTTAGGAATGTCCTCGTCGTTGAATCCACGTTGTCCATTTCCTTTGATCCAAGGCACATGCGCATAACTGTAAAATGCCAATCGGTCGGGCTGTAATGATTTGGTTTTTTCAATAGTATCAATCACATCTTCTTTTTCTTGAAACGGCAATCCAAAAATAATATCATGACCAATAGAAGTATACCCAATTTCTCTAGCCCATAAAGTAACTTTGGCCACATTGATAAAAGGTTGAATACGATGAATGGCTTTTTGTACTTTTTCAGAATAATCTTGAACACCAAAACTCACACGTCTAAATCCTAGATCGTATAGTTTTTGCAATTGTTCGCGAGTCGTATTATTGGGATGCCCTTCAAAACTAAATTCATAATCAATAGCTTTTGTTGCTTTTGCAAAAATTCCGTTGATCAATGCTTCTAAATTTTCAGAAGAGAAGAATGTAGGGGTTCCACCACCCAAATGAATTTCTTTAATTTTAGGTTTCTCGCCCAATATGGAGCAATATAAATCCCATTCTTTCAGTACAGCTTGAATGTACGCATGTTCTACTTCGTGATTTTTAGTAATTCGTTTATTACAACCACAAAAAGTGCACATGCTTTCGCAAAAGGGCAAATGGATATACAAACTGATTCCTTCGGATGAATTACTTTCTATAAATGATTTATTGAGTGTTGCTAGCCAAATTCCATAGCTAAAGTCCAGCTCATTCCAATAAGGAACAGTGGGGTAGCTGGTGTACCTTGGACCTGGAACATTATATTTCTGTATCAGTGAATGAGTCATAACAAAATCATTTGAATGATCAAAAGTAAGTCTGCATTCCATCAATTAAAATGATATTTATCATTCCTTCAATTAATTGTATAAAAAAACCTCAATCTTTAGAATTGAGGTTGATTTTTTTAATTCAGAAAATTATTCCTGTTTCAAATTTCGTAATTGTTTTAATTTATCTTTCCAAACTTCAAGACTTTCTTTGTGCATGGCGATGTTCTTTCGAACTTCCAATACAATAGAATTCTCTTTTTTTGCATTTTTAGTATTGGTAAAAAATTGAATATTATTTTCTAATTGGAAAATTTCGTTTTGTACTTCTTCAATTTTACGAATTAAGAATATTTTCTCGCTCTCTAGTTTTCGAGTATCATTACTTTCTGATAATTGATCCATTCGATTGGTAAATCGCATCATATCAGAATCTTTTTTACTTAAACTTAACTTTTCAAAAAGGGCATCTAATATTTTATTGAATTTCCCTTCAATATGACGTCTAGCAAAAGGAACTCTACCAAAGGCTTTCCAGTTTTGAATATGTAATTTGATACCGTCCAAATCAGTTTTATGGTCTCCTGTTAGTTGGAACGCTCTCAACGTTTCTAAATAGGCTTTTTTGTTTTCAAATGCAGCTACTTCGTCGCTATTTTCTTCATTTTTTTGTTCCTTTAATTGGTCAAAATAATGATTACAAGCGTCTTTAAATTCTTTCCAAATACTATCAGAATATTTTCTAGGTACGTGACCAATTTTCTTCCATTCCTCCTGAATCTGCTTCATGATTGGAGTAGAGGCGGTAAAATCAGTACTAGCTTGTAACTCTTTGGCTTTAGCTACCAATGCTTGTTTTTTGCTCAAGTTCTCGTTCTGATCTTTCTTGATATCTTTATAAAAAGAATTCTTAAACGAATTGAAGTTACGAACCGCGGTTTTAAATGCTGCCCAAGTAGCCTCATTGACTTCAGTTGGAACTTTTCCTGCTGCGAAAAATGCGGCTCTCAAAGCTTCTACTTTTTCTATTTGCGCTAACCATTGTGTGTGAGCATTTACTTTTTCTGTAGCTAATACCTCAATTTGAGCTATGATGTCTTGTTTTTTAGCTAAGTTATCTACTTCGGCTCCTCTTAGTTTTTCAAATAACAATTCACGTTTGTCGTGCATTTGTTTTGTTAAATCGCTAAATTGATTCCAAATTTCTTCACGGTGTTCTCTTGAAACAGGACCTATATCTTCTTTCCAAATGCGATGTAAATCTTGCAATTCACGAAATGCTTTGTTAATGTCTTCTTCTTTAACTAATTCTTCTACACGAGCTACAATTTTTTGCTTTTGCTCTAAATTGTGTTTGAAATCAATATCTCTAGCTTCGCGATCTAAGTGCAAATAATCATAGAAATTTTCAACATGAAAATGATAGTTATTCCAAACGTGGTTGTATTTATCTTTTGGAATTGGTCCCGCATTTTTCCAACGGTCTCTTAACTCATTAAAATGCTTTAAGATGTCTTTTATATTGGCTTGCGGATTAATTAATTCTTTTAACTCTTCAACTATGGCCAAACGATTGTCTAAATTGTTTTTTAGACTCGTTTGTAAGCTTTTGAAGTGTTCGTTTTTATGGTTTCTGTAAACAGAATAAATGCTGTCAAATTTTGATTTTAATGGGAAGTGGTACTGAAATTCTTCATTTGGATCTTGATTTTCAGCAAGAAATTCTTCTTTTTTCTCCTCTATAAGATGATTGTATTTAGCTAAAAACGCTTTTTTAATCTCTTCAACATGCTCTTTTATCGATGCTACTTTTTCGTTGGAAACCAAAGTATTTAATTCTTCAACTAGAGATTCCATCGATAAGGCGTCATAGTCTTGCATCGGAATTTCATGGCGCTCTTTCAAACTTTCGTCTTCACTTTCCTCAGCATTACTATCTGCAATTGCCTCAATAATAGTCTGATTTTCATCAGTTTCAGTTGTTAGCTCTGCAGTTTCAGTTGCAATTGTTTCAACTTCATTTGTTGTAGTTGTTGGTGTTGATTCTACTGAATCTGTAGTGTTTCCGTCTGCATGTAGCAGGTTATCATTCTTTTCTTCTAACATTTTTTCAATGTATAAGGTTGCTAATTAATCAAGTCGAAAGATAGTAAACCCCAATTGAATTGCAAAATAAATCCCTTATTTATCATCGTTTTACGTTAAAATAAAGATGTATTTAGAATAGGTATTTCTATTCATATGAATAGCTTTAACCCTAGGTGAAATTAATTTACTGGAATTTAATTGAGAGATAAAAAGGAATAGTTTTTTATTTATTCCAAATCTTCCATGCTTTTTCAGCTTGAAAAATTAACATGTCCAAACCGTTTTTAGTTTTGGCACCTTGAAGCTGCGCTTTTTTTAAAAACTGAGTTTCTGATGGATTGTATATTAAGTCGTAAGCGATGTGTTTTTTTGTAAAAAACTCATATGGTATCTCAGGATAAGCTTCCGTATTTGGGCTTGTTCCAACCGGAGTAGAGTTAATTACAATTTGGTATTCGTCAAAGATTAAATCAGTTATTTGGTTGTAACCCAAAACAGTTTCATTCGTTTGTCTTGAAACAAAAGTATAGTCAATTCCTAATTCTTCTAAAGCAAAAGCTACGCCCTTGGAAGCGCCACCAGTTCCTAGAATTAAGGCTTTCTTGTGGTGCGACTCTAACAAAGGTTCTAAAGATTTTTGGAAACCATAATAATCAGTATTGTATCCTTTTAGTTTGCCTTTTTTGGTAAATTTGATGGTGTTGACTGCGCCAATTTTTTGCGCCTTTTTGGATAATTTATCTAAGAAGGGAAGTACTTCTTCTTTATAGGGTATGGTGACATTCATACCGCTGAGGTGATCATTGTTTTTAATCACGTCTAAGAAAGAGCCGATAGTGGGAATGTCAAAATTCTCGTAAGTATATCCTTCTAGATTTTCTTTTTCAAATTTCTCTGTAAAATAACCTCTTGAAAACGAATAGTTGATATTGCGTCCCAGTAAACCGAAGCGCTTTTGGATAGTTGTCATGCTTATTTTTTGTGTTTCGCAATATAGTTTTGAACTGTTTTTTCTTCCCAAATCATTGGAAATAAATCTTCAATTAAAATGTAATTGTCAAAGTTCAAACGCAGGCCATTGCTCAAATGGAATTTTGCTTTCGTTTTATCTTGGATCATAAAATACAATCCAGCCAAACGATATTCGATTTCGTTTTCTTCAGGGAAATATTCAGTGGCTTGCAATAAGGTTTGAATGGCACTATCAAACTCACCTAAGAACTGCAAAATATCCACCCAAAACAACCAGGTATCTAATTGGTAGTCTCCAAATTCCACTGCTTTACGGTAACCAAATTCAGCTTCTTCAAAGAAATTCATTTGTTTGTTTATCGTCGCATAACGCTTCCAATACAATTGATTTTGGTTGTCAATAGCTAGCGCTTTATTGACATAAAATAGCGCTTTTTGGTAGTTTTTTTCGCGTACGTAAAAGTCGGTAATCGCAATCCAACCTTTGTCTAATAAAGGATCTTCATGAACGGTTTGGTTATAATATTTGATGGCTAACGCAGTATTATCTAATCGTTCGTGGCATTTACCAATACGAAGTAAAGCATAGGATGTAGCATCGTCTAATTCGATGGTTCTTTCATAACTTTCTATTGCTTCTGCATATTGTTTCAAACGCTCTAAGGCTTTGGCTTTTTCCATAAAAGCCCCCATGAATTCGTCGTCAATTAAAGTAGCATAATTAAAAGCACGTAAAGCATCTTCGTATTCTTTTAATCCGTAATGTAAACGACCTACTTGGTGCCAAGCAATTTCGCTGTAAGGATTTTTCTCAATGTATTGATTCAAATAAGTAATAGCCTCTTTGTTTTGGTCCAAAAACTCAAAACAATATACTACGTTGTATAATGCAGATTGATCTTCTAAATCTTCTTCCAAACATTTGATAAAGCTCTCTTTAGCCATTTCTAGATTGTCCATAAAAAGATATTCCATTCCAATTAAGTTATAGACATCGGCATAATCATCGGTATATTTTAGGGCAATTTTTAATAGTTCAACCGCTTTTTCGTGTTGGTCTCTTTTAGAACAAATATTGGCTTTTTGAATGTATATTTCTTCGTTGTTAGGCTCTATGGCATACAACTCGTTTAGCATTTTATCAGCCAAATCCAATTGGTCTTCATACACTAGCATTTCTACTTGAACTAGTTTCAAACCAGTTGATTTCGGGTGTTGTTCCAAAGCTAATTTTAAAGCTTTTTTTGCCAAAGAAGTTTTTCCAGAATCAATATAGTGAAGGATAATTTCTTCAAATTCTTCTGAGTCAAAAAACAAGACTTTATTGGTCTTTAACATCGACTCAAATTTGGAAAGAGATAAGTTGTACTCTTCTTCTTCGTTGCTTAATTGCATGCTGTTTTGTTTATGATTTTGGCCTAAATAAAATTAGGAAAATAGAATCGTGATCGAAGAAAAAGTAATAATTGTTGTGAACAATTTAATTAACAAAAAATAAGATGAAATGTTGCTATTTCTTTTGAATTATTTCGTCCATTACTTCAAGTAATATGGCGCATCCTTCTCGTATTTCTTCTTCAGAAATAGTAAGTGGTGGTGTTATGCGAATCGCACATCCTTCAAATAGTAACCAAAATAAAATTAATCCTCTGTCCTGACATTTTAAAATCACTTCATTAGTAATATCGGCACTTTTGGTCATAGCGGCTAGCATTAATCCTTTTCCTCTCACTTCTTCTATCAAAGGATGCACCAAGAGAGAACGGAAGAGTTTTTCTTTGGCTAAAGCATCCGACATCAGCGAGGTTTCAGTAATCTCTTTCAAAGTAGCCAAACAAGCCGCTGCAATTACGGGATGTCCGCCAAAAGTAGTAATATGTCCTAGTTTTGGATTGTGACTTAATAGATCCATCATGGCTGTGGAAGCAGTAAAAGCTCCTACAGGCATTCCGCCCCCCATGCCTTTTCCCATCACCACAATATCTGGAATAACATCGTAATTTAGGAAGCCAAATAGTTTTCCAGTGCGTCCAAAACCAGGTTGTATTTCGTCCAAAATCAGTAATGCGCCTACTTCGTCACAACGTTGACGTACTTTTTTAAGAAAATCATTTTCAGGTTGGATAAATCCTGCGCCTCCTTGAATTGTTTCAAGTAAAATACCTGCTGTTTTTGTAGTTATTTTTTCTAAATCAGCTTCATTGTTGAAAGTAATGAATTCAACATCAGGAATTAGGGGGCGAAAAACTTGCTTTCTTTCTTCAAAACCCATCACACTTAACGACCCCATTGTATTGCCATGATAGGCATTGTGACAGGAAATCAATTGGCTACGACCCGTTACACGACGGGCTAATTTCAATGCGCCTTCAATTGCTTCGGTCCCTGAATTCACTAAATAGGTTTTGTCTAAAGGAGCGGGCAGGAGCGAAGCCATTAATTTACAGTATTCTACTGCAGGACTTTGCGAATACTCACCATACACCATCACATGCGAATACAAATCCAGTTGGTCTTTAATAGCTTGATTTACTCTGGGATGTTGATGCCCTAAGGAACATGCTGATACACCCGCTACAAAGTCCAAATAGCGTTTGTTATTGGAGTCGTAAATATATGATCCTATTGCATGAGAAACTTCCATTCCCAGAGGGTACGGAGAGGTTTGTGCTTGGTATTGTATAAAATCGGTATTCACTTTATTTTGTATTGAAATTGATATTTGCAATTGAATTTTGCTATTTCTTCTTCTTTTTATCGTAGTCCAGAGTTTCCTTTCTCACTTTCATGGGAACATTTTTCTTGTCCTTTTGCGCTTTGGCTTGCTTTGCAATTTTTTCGTTATCCTTATTTTCTTCCGGAGGAAAAATATCGTCTTTGGATAGCATCCGTTCGTCGCCACGCCATATAAACCCTTTTAGTTTTCGGTCATTCTCTGGTAAGTCTTTTTCAGGAAATAAATCTCCGTCAACTTGTTGGAAAAAAGTAATCTCATCTACTTCATTTTTATTGAATAAAATATTGATTTTACTACTTTTATTTTTGTTGATACCAATGAGTTCTTGAGCATCGTTTCGCATATAATAAATGACTTCTGTGTTTTTGATAATATCCACATCGTGCAGTTTTCCCTCTTCAAATTTACCAAAGAGGTTTTGTCCTTTAATCTGATTGTACCCTGAACCAAGTGTGTCTTTGGAAACGAGAAAGGTATTGTTCAGTACTTTTAGGGAATCTAATTTTTGCGTTGTATTGTTGCCAATAAGATGCATAATATCTCCAGTAATTTGGCTCTCGCCGTTCCAGAGAATTGGGTTTCCAATTAATTTAGTTAAAGCAGTTTTGGCACTAGAATGTATGGAATCGCACTTTCCACTCATGTCTTTTTTGAAGAAACGTACATTATTGAAGGCGCGAATGATTCGGTTTCCTTCTTTACCAGTTACCATTAATTTTTTTCCGTGAATGTAAACAGAGTCATTTTCGACAAAATTGATAGCAACAGCTCTTTTGGTTACAAAAAGAGAATCTTTTTTCTTGTACATTTCGGCATAATGTCCTTTTACAATACCACGATTGATGGAATCCGTAATCTTAACATTTCGTGAAGCCGAAGCAAATTCTTTATTTCGGTCGTAATACAAACTATCACCTCGAATGATTCGGTCATCGTATTTGATATACGATTTATTCAGGAAATGTGCTTTGTTTTTCTTGGTATCGTAAAATCCTTTTTCCGTATAAATATAGTTTGCTTTACTTGTAATTGTAGACGGACCTAATAAGTAGGAGTGACCTGAATTACTGTAATAATCCAAATGATTGGACTTGATAACGTATGTAGGATTCGTAATTGTGACTTCAGTTAGGAATTGAAATTTTTTCTCTGGAACATAGTATTTTCCTGACTTACTGATTAAGGTGTTTTGTAAGTTGGTGATTGTTCCTTTAGTGTTGTAAAAAACTTCTTGAGTATTTCGGTCAAAATTAATAGTATCAGTTACCAGAGTTGCTTCAGGAGAACTCATAACAGCATCACCTGTTGCAAATGCTTTTTTTACATTTCCACTGTATTCGGCATATTTACTATTAAGGAAGAGTGTGTCGCCTTGAACTAACTGTACGTTTCCGAAAGCTTTGATATAGTTTTCTTTTTGAAAATAATAAGCTTTATTACAGGTTAAAACCACTCCGTCATGATTAACACGTACATTGCCAGTTAGTAAAAAAGCATCCGGAATTTCTACTTGGTTTACGTCGGCAAAATCAGAATGTTCTACTATGATTTTTTTAGGTGTTTGCCCCATTACTTTTGGAGCAAATACTAGAAACGAAACAAAAAAAAGTGCTAATCTAATTTTTTTCAAGATGAATTATTTTGGGTATAAAATTAATCAAATTGTATGAAGAGCAAGGGGATTTAAGAAATAATTATAATGCATTTAATCTGTTCTTGATCTCAATTAATTCTAAAACTTGTTATAGCCTTAAAATAATTTATATTTGTTCTTACTTTCTATTTTGAATATTATGAAATCATTTATACTTACGGTTACTTTTTTTACTACATTTTCGGTAGTTGCACAATCCAATTCAGATAAACAACAGCTTATTAATTCAAAGAATACAAAACAAAAAGCAGTTGTTTATCAAGTTTTTACAAGATTATTTGGGAATAAAAATTCAACGAATACACCCTGGGGAACCATAGAACAGAATGGAGTTGGAAAGTTCAATGATTTTACTGACAAAGCGTTAAAAGAAATTAAAGATTTAGGTGTAAGTCATATTTGGTATACCGGAATTCCACATCATGCCGTGATCAGAGATTATTCTCAATATGGTATTGCAAACGATGATCCTGAAGTGGTTAAAGGAAGAGCAGGTTCGCCTTATGCTGTAAAAGATTATTATAATGTAAATCCAGATTTGGCTTTAAACCCTGCCAATCGATTACAAGAATTTGAAGACTTAATAGTTCGTACACATAAAGCCGGATTAAAGTTAATTATTGATATAGTACCCAATCACGTTGCCCGTAAATACGAAGGAAAGAATAATCCAAACGGAGTTAGAGACTTTGGTGCGGATGATGATCTTACAGTAGAATACCATAAAGACAATAATTTCTATTACATACCTAATACCCGTTTTCTTATTCCTGATGGGATTATTCCTTTGAATGGCGAAATCAATCCGTTGATTGATGGAAAATTTGATGAATTTCCTGCCAAATGGACTGGAAATGGTTCTCGTTTGGCTAAGCCAGACAAAAATGATTGGTATGAAACAGTAAAAGTGAATTACGGAATTCGACCTGACGGGACTAAAGATTTTGCTACACTTCCTGCAGGTTTTGAAACCAAAAGTTGTCAAGAACATTTTGATTTTTGGAAAGATAAAGAGGTGCCCAGTTCATGGAAGAAATTCCGATCTATTGCTGAATATTGGCTTGCTAAAGGTGTTGACGGATTTCGCTATGATATGGCAGAAATGGTTCCCTATGAGTTTTGGAGTTATATGAATTCGGCTATAAAAGTACAACGACCGGATGCGTTTTTATTGGCAGAAGTCTACAATCCAAAAGAATACAGGAATTACATTCATTTGGGTAAAATGGATTATTTGTACGACAAAGTAGAATTGTATGATAAATTAAAAGAAATTGTACAGGGTAGAAGCAATACAGAACCAATTACCACTATTCAAAAAGGATTGTCTGACATTGAACATCATATGTTACATTTTTTAGACAATCATGATGAACAACGTTTGGCAAGTCCTGAATTTGCAGGTTCAGCTGAAAATGGCAAGCCATTAATGGTGGTTTCTGCTACTATTGGTACTTCACCTATGATGGTTTATTTTGGACAAGAAGTTGGTGAGGCAGGAAATGAATATGGCGGTTTTGGAACTCATTCTAGAACATCCATCTTTGATTATGTGGGGGTGCCAAATCATCAACGCTGGATGAATGGAGGTAAATTTGATGGTGGATTATTGTCTTCATCTGAGAAATCATTGCGAGATTTCTATAAAAGACTTTTGAATTTTACTTTAAATAGTTCGGCTCTATTAGGTGATTTTAGAGAGTTGCATTCTGCAAATACTAAAATCACAGACGGCTATTTACCAGAGATGTATTCGTTTGTACGTTGGTCAGATAACCAGAAATTAATTGTAGTTGCTAATTTTTCTTCCACTAAAAGCAGCCAATTTGAATTAATTATTCCTAAAGAGATTATTCAAAAATGGAATTTGAAAGATGGTAGATACACGATTGTTGATCAATTGTTTCAAAAGAACCAAGCAACTTTAAAAGTAGTCAATGGTCATGGCAAAGTGAATATTGATATGAAACCGTCGGAGTCTTTTGTATATCAATTAAATTAAGAGAACTATTGAGCAATAGCTTCTTCGTAATTTTCTTCTACTTTTCTCCAATTAATTACTTTAAAAAAAGCATCAATGTAGTTCTTTCTTTTGTACTGATAATCAATATAATAAGCATGTTCCCATACATCTAAAGCTAAGATAGGTTTACCTTGTACTTTGGCATTTCGCATTAACGGATTATCTTGATTAGATGAGCTAGTAATTTGTAATTTTCCAGAACGATCTACAATCAACCAAACCCAACCTGAGCCAAACAATTTAGTTGCCTCACCTTTGAATTGAGTAGTAAAATTGTCAAAAGAGTCGAAATCTTTTTCTATAGCGCTCGCTAAGGAATCTTTGGGTTGACCTCCAGATTTAGGTCCGATACATTTAAAATATAAAGAATGGTTATAGAACCCTCCAGCATTGTTTTTTTGTTCTTCATTGCTAGTATCTAATTGCGCCAATACTTCTTCTATAGTAAGGTTTTCAAGGTTAGTGCCAGCAATCGCTTCGTTCAGTTTGTTGGTGTACGATAAATAATGTTTAGAATAATGATTTTCTAAAGTTATTGCAGATAGATGGGGTGCCAAAGCATCGTAGCCAAAGGCTAATTTTTCCAATTGGAATGAACCATCGTTTGCTTTAACATCATCTGGAATTCCCATTGTAATCTTTTCTTCTGCACTTGGTAAAGGAACTTCAACTACTTCAGTTAGTTTTTTCTTGTTGCAAGAGAATAAAATAAATAAGAATATTACATAAATAACTTTATAAAAGTGCTTTTTCATGACTTGTTTATTTTTTCAATAAAGAATTAATGATTGCTATGTATTGTTCTTTAGATTCGTCTATCGACAAATGACTTATTTGCATCCAAGCATTAGTTTTGAAAGCATTTCTCAAATCAAAATTGTCAGATTGGTTGTATTCTGCAGAACCAAAAGTAGCTTGTTTGTAAAAAGCATACAATCGCAATTGAACATCTTGAGGTAAAGAGGCTTGCGTCATTTTTGAAGCTGCTATAACAGCTTCTTCAAATCGTTTATCTAAATCGTTCTGAATCATTATGCTTTGGTTGCAATAACTGTTTTTCCGCCGGTGGCCTTTTGATTTAAAACAACATTAATTGGAGTGCCTAAAGGTAAAAACAAATCTACTCTTGAACCAAATTTGATAAAACCAGCATCAGTTCCTTGAATTACCTGCATTCCTTCTTCGGCATAGTTAACAATTCGCTTCGCTAATGCGCCTGCAATTTGTCTATATAACACTTGTCCGAAAGAATTGTTTTCCACTACAATAGTGGTTCTTTCATTTTCTTCGCTAGCTTTTGGATGCCAGGCTACTAAAAATTTACCTGGGTGGTATTTGCTAAATTTCACAATACCTCCCATTGGATAACGAGTTACATGTACATTTATAGGCGACATGAAAATAGAAACTTGGATACGTTTATCTTTAAAATATTCAGCTTCATATACTTCTTCAATAACCACCACTTTTCCATCTACTGGAGATAAAATTTGATCTTCATTTAAGATAAAAGTACGTTTCGGGTTTCTGAAAAATTGAAGAATAATTATTAAAAAAAGGATTGCTATGATTTTGATTGTCATCTTGATCCAGTCAGTATCGATTAAGCTATCACTTGCTAAAACAACTATGGCGGTAATAAATGTACCTAATAAAATTGACGGGGTTCCTTCTTTATGAAACATATGATAAAATTTGATAAAATAAATATACAATTGGTGCTACAAATATAACACTATCTAGACGATCTAGAATGCCTCCATGTCCAGGCATTATTTTTCCGCTGTCTTTTACTTCTGCGATACGTTTAAATTTGGATTCAATTAGGTCGCCAATAGTTCCAAAAACACCTACAATTAAAGCTATCATAGTCCAAATTAAAATAGAAGTATCACTAAAATTTGGATTCGGTTTGATGTATAATTTCGAAATTAAATAACCAGCAAATACTGCAAATACTACTCCTCCCAAAAAACCTTCAATTGTTTTTTTTGGAGAAATACGTTCGTATAATTTGTGTTTACCAATTGATTTTCCAACTAAATAAGCAAAGGTGTCATTGGTCCAAATTAGAATAAAAAGACCGATAATAATTTTAGGATTATAATCATTTATTCCGAAAGAAATTTTAACAATAAAAATGAAAGGCAATAGAATATATCCTAGTAGATACAAGTATTTCCATATAGGAGTAACTGTTTGTTCTTTATTGTCAAATAAAAATACCAAACACTTTATAAAAATCAACAAACAAATTATTAAAAGACTTACGTTCAATTGATCAATATCAATACCAAGTTGGATTGGTTTTTCTTGAAGATTGGAAAGATAATTGTCTGTTTCTGTTTTATAATAGCTGAATAAGCTAATTACAGTATACGATAGCGATACAAGTGATAATGGTAAAATTTTATGTAGTTGCACCAAATTACAAAATTCGTAAGTGGCAATAAATAAGAAAATTCCAAATAAGAATATGAAACTTTCAGTTGAGTAGAGGATGGAGAATAATAAGAGTGTAATGTATACTACACCAGAAATTAATCTTTTAAGCGTTTCATTCATTTTAAAGATCTTCTAAAAGCAATAAATATAGATTCTTAGCAGAACTTCCGTATTGAGTGAAATCTTCTTCTTTCGCTTTCTCGAAATATTTAATGGTAGTAATATTGGTTGGATAGTCTCTCTCGTATTTCTTTTTTATAGCACTAAGTCCATCGCTTTTAGCTCTAAGAATTTGGCTTGTAGTAGCAACAACAATTATGTTTACAGGTAATTCAAATGGTTTTAGTTGTTTTATTTGTTTGGAAGAAAATAATATAGAACCTTCTTCTGCAATTAAATTTTCACAACTAGCTAATAAAAATACAGGATTAGTTGGTTTGTCAAAAGATAGTTTGTTTTCTTCAAGGAGGTCAAAAAGATTCGAATCAAAACATAAAACCTCATTTTCAAACCAATCGTTTTCTTCTAGAATATTTTCAAATTGTTCATTAATTTCTTTTTTGTTTTCGCAGTAAATAAATTTTCCGCCATTCTTTTTAAAATGATAAATAAATGCTTCATCCACAGCCATCGTTACCTCTGGAAGGAACTGGCTTTGTTCATTATCTTTATCTTCGTCAGATGCCGGTTTATATGAACTGAAAAATTTTTTAAAAAGACTCATATTCGATTTGAACTACTTAAAATATTGTTTGAAAACGTTCAAAGATAAAAAAATCTTAATTCAAAAGTGTTTTTTGAATTAAGATTTTATAATTTGTTGATAATTTCAAATTAGGAAACTACTTCTTCTAAATTTTCGTCAAAACTTCTTTTGCCAAATATTGCTTCCAAATCATCTTTAAATATTACTTCTTTCTCAATCAGAATATCAGCTAATTGATTTAATTTTTCTTTGTTTTCTTCCAATATTTGAATGGCTCTTTGGTATTGACCTTCAATTAAACTAGAAATTTCTTCATCAATCACTTTAGCAGTTTCATCTGAATAAGGTTTTGAAAAGCTGTATTCACTTTGTCCTGAAGAATCATAATAAGTTACATTTCCAATTTTTTCATTCAATCCATAAACGGTTACCATTGCTCTAGCTTGGCGGGTTACTTTTTCTAAGTCACTCAAAGCACCAGTTGATATTCTGTTAAAAATTACTTTTTCAGCAGCTCTTCCTCCCATGGTTGCACACATTTCGTCTAACATTTGGTCAGGGCGAACGATCAAACGCTCTTCAGGTAAATACCAAGCAGCACCTAAACTTTGCCCTCTTGGAACAATTGTTACTTTAATTAATGGCGCGGCATGCTCCAACATCCAACTTACTGTGGCGTGTCCTGCTTCATGTATTGCAATTGCTTTTTTCTCCTCAGGAGTTACAATTTTATTTTTCTTTTCTAATCCGCCAATGATTCGATCTACAGCGTCTAAGAAATCTTGTTTATCAACTGCAGTTTTGTTATTTCTAGCAGCAATTAAAGCCGCTTCGTTACACACGTTAGCAATGTCAGCTCCTGAAAAACCTGGAGTTTGTTTGGCTAAAAAGTCTACATCCAATCCTTCTACTTTTTTCAAAGGCGCTAAATGTACTTTAAAGATTTCTCCGCGTTCGCGAATGTCTGGTAGATCTACAAATATTTGTCTATCAAAACGACCAGCACGCATTAACGCTTTATCTAAAACGTCTGCACGGTTAGTAGCGGCTAGTACTATAACATTCGAATTGGTTCCAAAACCGTCCATTTCAGTTAACAACTGATTCAATGTATTTTCACGTTCGTCGTTACCACCTGACATATTGTTTTTTCCTCTCGCTCTTCCTACTGCATCAATTTCGTCAATAAAAATAATAGCAGGTGCTTTTTCTTTGGCTTGTTTGAATAAATCTCTCACACGAGATGCTCCAACTCCTACAAACATTTCCACAAAATCAGAACCTGATAATGAGAAAAAAGGTACTTGTGCTTCACCAGCAACTGCTTTGGCTAACAAGGTTTTACCAGTCCCCGGAGGCCCAACTAGCAATGCTCCTTTCGGAATTTTACCTCCTAAATTGGTATATTTTTCAGGATTTTTTAAGAATTCTACTATTTCTTGAATTTCTTCTTTAGCACCTTCTAAACCGGCTACATCTTTGAAAGTAGTTTTAATATCTGTTTTTTCATCAAACAATTTGGCTTTTGATTTTCCGATATTGAAAATTTGCCCACCACCACCGGCTCCACCACCAGACATTCTTCTCATGATGAAGATCCATACGGCAATGATTACAATTATTGGTAATAGGCTAACAAAAATATCGGTCCAATTGCTTTTTTGTAAGAAGTTGAAATCTTTCAATTTTCCTTCTCCCACTGCTTTTTCTAATTTAGTTTGGAAAATTTGGTCGTTACCAATTTCTAAAGTGTAGTGAGGACCAGCATTTGGACGATCGAAAACATCTTTCGCTACTTTCGAGTTAGATTTGTCCTTTAAAGCTGCAGTTGTTAGGTATACTTCTGCTTCACTTTTGTTGTATACAATTACTTTTTCAATTTGTCCTTTTTCAAGTAAATTATTGAATTTAGACGAGGTTAATTGGGCTGGTTCCTCAAAATTACTTCCGCCAGTCGCAAAACTGATGAAAAGAAAAATAAGAA
>ERZ650308.476-NODE-476-length-21692-cov-4.726995_pt1 | contig 21692 bp, 10 predicted proteins | sample MGYA00376244_ERZ650308 | MGnify/ENA primary metagenome ERZ650308 (study PRJEB26733, sample SAMN07839295) | wastewater metagenome | biome: small river; feature: stream; material: water | place: USA: North Carolina | collected 2016-04-26 ... | reverse complement strand
TAACTTCCTGCGGCAACGCCTGTGAACGTAGCACTTGATTGGTACGTTGTTCCATCTATACTGTAATCAACACCTGATTGTGTTGTAAAGACGATTGTTCCAGTTGTTGTTGCACATGTTGGTTGAACCGTTACACTTCCTACTGGTGTGCTTGGTGCACTTGGTGTTGCATTGACTGTTACTGTTGAACCTGTTGCTGTACATGTGTTATCTGTTGTAGAACGTACTTTTAATGTATAACTTCCTGCTGCAACGCCTGTGAACGTTGCACTTGATTGGTAAGTTGTTCCATCAATGCTGTATTCTACGCCTGATTGTGTTGTGAATACGATTGTTCCTGTTGTAGTTGCGCATGTTGGTTGAACTGTCACACTTCCTGCTGGTGTGCTTGGTGCACTTGGTGTTGCATTGACTGTTACTGATGCTCCTGTTGCGGTACATGTGTTATCTGTTGTTGAGCGTACTTTTAATGTATAACTTCCTGCGGCAACGCCTGTGAACGTAGCACTTGATTGGTACGTTGTTCCATTAATACTGTACTCAACACCTGATTGCATTGTAAAGACGATTGTTCCGGTTGTTGTTGCACATGTTGGCTGAACCGTTACACTTCCTACTGGTGTGCTTGGTGTTGCAGTAATGGTAAGTAGAATACTATCTTTCACAATTACTGAAGAACAAGTTCCAGTTCCAGTATTGGTCAAAAATATTTTAACTGTACCATTTGTTACATCTGTTGCACTTGGTGCATAAGAAGTTGTTAAAGCATTTGCATTATTAAATGTCCCCGTTCCTAAAGAGGTCCAAACCGAGGTTCCATTTGCTGCAGTTCCATTAAGTGATAAATTATTTCCAGAGCAAACAGCTGCAGAGGTATTACCTGCATCAACAGTTGGAAGAGGAGTAATTGTAACAATGATACTATCAACAGCAGAAGAAGAAGTTCCTGTTACTGTTAATTTTAATTTTACAGTTCCTGCAGTTTTATCAGAAGCACTTGGCGTATAAATTGGATTACTGATTGTATCATTACTAAATGTTCCAGAACCCGAAGTTGTCCATAACAACGTTCCGTTAGATGCAGTTCCATTTAAAGTTAAAGTAGAATTTGCACAGATAGTTGTTGTGGCTAAACCAGCATCAGATGTTGGTGAAACTAAATAAACAGTAATATTAAAATTTGCTGGTGTTTGATCCTCAGCACCATCATCATCGATAGCTGCATAGGTGAATACATCACTTCCAGCATAATTAGTATTTGGTTGATATTTTAATGATCCAAAGTCAGCAGCTGCAATCGCTTCATTTGCTGTCATTGGAATTAAACTCAATCCAACTTGTTTGTATAATGTACCATGAGTTGGTAATGTAATAATTCTGTAAGCAACTACTATACCATCCGCATCTGATGAAGAAGCATCATCTAAATCTGTTGCTGGCGCATTTAAAGGCAAAACAGCAGCGTTAGTAACATCATTTGTTAATGGATATTGGTTTGGGTTAGGATTAGATGTAGTAATAAACAATGAATAATCTTCAATTTCACCATCCATCAACAATCCTAATGATCTTTCATCCACTGCGGTTGTAGATAAATTATCCGTTCTAGAATATGTACTTAATCGAATACGAACATATCTCCTTCCATCAGCTAACCCAGATAATCCTGAATATGAAATTGTTTTTGTTTGAGAAGAAGCACTAATTGCAGCTGTAGTTGATTGAAATTCAGATGCTTCAAATTTTCCATTGTTATTCCAGTCAACCCAAGCATAAAGATTCGCTGGCAATGTTGTATTATTTAACAAGGATACATTAAATGAAAAAGTCGTTGCTGTATTAAGTAACGTTGGAAAAGAAACGATACCATTTTCTTCTAACCCATCACCATTTGTACCATTATTGTCAGTTGCAATAATTACACTATGAGGGTTATTATCATTTTGTGATGGTGCTGATGCTCCTAAGTATAATTTAGTACTATTTTCAATGTAAAAATGTTGTGCATAATTACTTCCTCCACCATTTTCATATACTACTGGTGCGTCACCTAAATCCCAACCTGTTGACCCACAAATATTAATAACAGGTGTCGCATCACAATCAAATACATATGGATTTGTATCAACAGAGGTCCCATCACCCATACTACCTGCAGTTTTATGACCTACATAACAGAATTTTGCACTGTTTTCTTTTAAATAAACACTCGTATGGCCCCCAATTTCTAAAACTTTTGCAATATCAGTTCCTGAAACAAATCCTCCAGGAAAAAATGGATCTGTGGCAAGATCAGCAGTTGGACCTGTTCCCAACATGTTTCCTCCATTTTGACCCCATAAGTACAAATCACCAACAGTAGTAATTGCACCACATGCTGGAAATTTTGCATCGTGTTCCTGAGCACTTATATATTTTACATTAGTTAAGTTTAATGAAGCAGTTTTCTTTACATTAACCCATGAAAGTCTTTCTGTTGTTGTAAAATCACCAAGCTGTTTCATATCATTAGCACCTAATGCATACAAATCACCACTATTTGAAAGTATAAAAAATGAATTATTTCTAGCTGTTGAACTACCTCCAGTAATTGCAATCATTTTTGGAGTCATGTTCGCAGGTAGTGTCATTTCAGTTGCATAATTATATAAAGTTGCTGCTGAACCATCTCCTTTGTAAACACTCATCCCCCATGTATATGCTTTGTATGTAGTGCCATCATAAGTTAAAGCCATAAATCCACCTTTAGTAGTACTGGATACTTGACCTCTTAAGGCAATAATATTTGAAAGATTAACGCCAGCACTTATTTTAACTTGGTGCCAGTTATTATCAACTGCTGAACTACCATCTCCATAACTACTTGCTGTTGTTGCACTGGATGTATTTGAATTTAAAATATATGCAAATCCTGCTTGAGTTCGAATAATTAAATGTTTGTTAATCGCTACTAGTGAAACAACATCTGAAGGAGAAACACCAGTTGGTAAACCATCTGTTTTAGCATTAACTGTTAATTTTTGGAAAGTAGCACTAGATGTTATCGCGTTAGGAATGGTTACACCTTCAACACCCCACGCAAACAATCCAGTAGTAGTTAACAAAACTGATTGTTCAGATGCGCCAGCACCTGCAGAAGCAGTTGAGGCTAAAATTGGCGTTCCAGTAAGCCCTGGGTAGTTTGTTGCATCAATATCTTGAGGGCTTAACACAGAACCACCGCTACTTGAAATTAATGCTCCCCATGCAGACCATGAACCATCACTTTTTTGAGCTACTGATTGGTGATAAGCACTCACAATTACATCATAAAGTGATTCTGAATCACAACCGCCTTCAGAAACTTGAGGAGCAACGTATGCAATTACAGTTAAAGAAACTGGATTTGAAACACAACCTGATGTATTATTCTTTACGGTCAGCGAATAAGTCCCTGCAGATAGACCTGAAAAAGTTAAGCCTGATTGATAGGTCGTACCATTAATACTATATAAATAATTTGCCCCAGTTGGAGAAGCAACTGTAATTGTTCCTGTTGAAATTGAACTTGAAGGTTGAGTAGTTACTGATGCACTAATATTAGATGGTGCGGGATTAATTGTTAAAACTACATTGTCAGAAACAGTCAAGCCATTTCCAGAAACTGTCATAGTTAATGTTACTGCACCAGCTGCTATATCTGCTGCACTCGGCGTATACAAAGTTGCGCCTAAGCTTGCGTTTGCAAATGTTCCTGTTCCTGAACTTGTCCAAGCAATCGTTCCATTTGTTGCAGTTCCAGTTGTTGTATAGTTCCCATTTGAACAGATTACACCCGTCACTGGTCCTGCATCTGCTGTTGGAATAGGGTCGTTATCTGTAATCGTAACAATTCCTAAACCATCGGTTATCGACGCATTAGTTGGATCAGACAAAATAACTTTAAAATATTCAGTCGGCTCATTGATGGCATCATTTACTATTGGAATAGTAATATTCTTGGTAAGTAAGGTAGGTTGAGATGCTAAAAATGTAAAATATCCAGCTGCTGGAATTGTTGGTGTCAAGAAATCTGATGTTAAAACTGCTGAACTATCACTCACAGAAAAATAAACTTTAACATCAGCTGTTGGCGCAGCACTTAATGTTACTGGAACTGTTATTGTTGCTGTACCTTCCGCCACAGTTGCATTACCAATCGTTAATTTTGGAAATGTAGCTAAATAGTTATTTAAAACATCTAATAAACCTGATGTTGCTGCATTTCCAGAAACTGTTCCTGGGACTCCAGTAATGGATAATGTTTGTCCGTTAAAAGTTAATCCAATATATTTTGTGTCTGTAATTGTATATGTTGAAGCACCGTTGGTACCATTCGTAGCTAAAGTTATATTTGTACCTGTTGTTGGCTGAAAACACATAGTAGTAACAGTTCCACTTGGGGCACGCCATTTGATAAAGCCATTAATTATTTTTTCACTACCACTTGCATCTGTAACAACTACACTACCAACGATATCGTTCCCTTGTAGTGTAAAAATGGATGCAGTTGAATTTTGAGCAAATTGCATATTTGACCAACCTAATCCAACACCTGCAACACCTGATGTGTAATATGCACTTGTTGATTGATTATTGGCTGCGTTATCTCCAACAAATCCATTTGTAAAAGGAACAGTTATATAAAATTGAGCTTGGAGGTTGCTAATTGAAACTATAAAAGCAGCGAAAACAATAAGGCTTTTTAAGGAGTAATATTTTTTGGAAATAGTAAAAAATCTAACCATAGTTGTAAATTTTGACTCAGTTGTATAAGAAATTGCAAAATAACAACATTATCTATTAAAAAATGATGATATTTGTCATGTTAGGGGTTTAAAATGAATTATTTATTTTGAATTGTGACATAATTCATTTCCATTTTTAAAAAAATTAAACATATAAAATATTCAATAACAGTGTTTTAAAATTATTTTTTTCGATAAATTGACAAATGATGATTCCTATTTGAAACCGCTTATTTAGGGTTTATTTTATCAAAAAAATAAAAATTTGATGGTTAAAAGACGAATATATCACTTCCCGATACAAAACTTACTAAAAATATTTCCCAACAAATCATCCGTGGAAATATCACCTGTAATCGTGCCTAAATCATTCATGGCCTGACGAATATCCATCGCCACAAAATCTGCTGTAATGCCAGTTGCTAAATTATCTTTCGCCTTTTGTAAAGAAGAAGCCGTTTTGATTAAGGCATCATAATGACGAATATTCGATACAATTGTTTCATCGGATAAACTAAAATCACCGATAACAATTTCAACTAATTTTTCTTTTAAAACATCAATACCTATACCTTCTTTGGCACTAATAAATATAGCTTTTTCGCTAAATTCAATTGAATTAACAGAAATATCTTGTTTATTGGCAACAATCACAACTTTTTTATCAGGGTGCGTTTCTTGGATTTCTTCCGCCCAATTCAATACTTCTTCAATGCTGTTTGGAACAGAACTATCTGCCATACACAAAACAATATTGGCTTGAATGATCTTTTCTCTTGATCGCTCAATTCCCATCGCTTCAATTTCTTCTGCGTTCTCTCTGATTCCAGCTGTATCAATTAATCGATACAAAATCCCATCAATGTTCAAGGTTTCTTCAATCACATCGCGGGTTGTTCCAGCAATATTACTTACAATCGCTCTATCTTCTCCTAACAATTGATTCAACAACGTACTTTTACCTGTATTTGGGGCGCCTACAATCGCAACTGGAACACCGTTCTTAATTGCGTTTCCTAATTCAAATGAGGCTGCTAATCGTTGAATGTAAGCCAGAACTTCATTTACCAATGTTTTTAATTCGCTGCGATCCGCAAATTCAACATCTTCTTCTGCAAAATCCAACTCTAACTCTACTAAAGAAGCAAAATGAATTAACTTTTCGCGTAAATCTTTTAATTCTGACGAAAAATTACCCCTTAATTGCTTCAATGCTATGCTGTGTGCGTTTTTAGTTTGTGCAGCAATTAAATCTGCAATGGCTTCAGCTTGCGATAAATCAACTTTACCATTCGCAAAAGCACGCATTGAAAATTCTCCTGGATTGGCCAAACGACAACCAACTTCAATCAAAGCTAGAATAATTTGCTGTTGAATATAGGGCGATGCATGACAAGTAATCTCAACACTTTCTTCGCCTGTAAAACTCTTCCCTTCTTGGAAAACAGTCACCAACACCTCATCTATGAAAACACCAACAGGAGATTTAAAGATGCCAAAATGAACCGTATGCGAAGTTTTATCCGCTAAATCTTTAGAAAAGCAAGCCGAAACTTTTTGATAAGCTTCTTTTCCTGAAACACGAATAATCGCAATTGCCCCTACTCCATTAGGTGTTGCAATCGCACAAATGGTATCTGAAAATGTTGAATTCATAAAGCAAAGTTACAATTTATTCTATGGTTATTTATTCGAAAAAAAGCAGAATTCACAACATTTTCTTACACCAAACTAACTGCTTGATTTAGAAAACAAATAAAGGGCTGTTTTATCAGCCCTAATTTGATTGTTTTTTAATTTTTTTAGGTTTTTACCTTACTATGTGCTTGCTTGCGTGAAGCTCTAATTGGTTCTCAGCTAGTGCAAAAGTATAAACGCCTGGTGCTAATTGCACATCGTTTAATACCAATTGTGTCGTGCCGCGTTCAATTGTACGTGTTGCTCCATAAACTAAGCGCCCTAATTGGTCTTTTAATACGATTGTAGCCTTATCAATAGCTTTGTCGCTTTCTATCATCACGTTCACGTAATCTGAACTTGGGTTTGGATATGTAAGTACGCTCAAGCCTCCAAATTCGCAGTTAGCACTGATTGGACCATACATTTTTTGATTGCCATCTTGGTCAATTTGCTGTAATCGGTAATAACTCAAACCATTCTTTTCGTTATCTGTGTAACTGTAATTTTGTAATGATGTACTTGTTCCTGCTGCTGTTTGTGTGGATAATTGTTGCCAATTCTCACCATCACGTGATTTTTCTACTGTAAAGAGCTCACTGTTATGTTCAGAAGCGGTTTGCCAGTTGATATCAACTCCTGATTCTTTACATTCACTTGAAAAAGAAGTTAATTCTACTGGTAAGGCTTGATCGTTCCATGTTCCAATATTAAACCAACTAAAGCCTGTACAATTCGTGCTTGAAATCTCTGCAACTGTTGCATTGGTTGTTGCATTCGGTGTGTGAGTTCCTGCTCCTTGCCAAGAAACGTGGTGATTCGCTAAGGTATTTGATCCTGCAGCTTTGATGATTCTTACCGTACTTGGGTTATTGAAGTTGGTTAAATTATTTGCATTCAATGTCAAGTTGTATGGTGTTGTACAAATCGTTGATGCATAGTTGTTATCAGTTGGATCTATTTGCCAGTAACCATCGGCTGAATACACTTGTACGAGTTGTCCCGCTATGGTTGTTGGTAAGCCTGCATACAATGGTGTATTAGATGCGTTTAACGGAGCACCTGTTTTGTATTCAACTGTTAAAAACTGATTCGTTCCTGGTGAACTTGTAAAATTCACTTTTGCAAAACGATTGTATGTTGCTGTTCCTACTGGAAACAATCCGCCTGTTGTTGTAGTTGCTGACGCACTGAAATAACGCTTCATTTTACCTAAAATTGTTCCGCTAGTATACGTTAATGATCCTGGTGCAGCTGAACTTGATCCTAATGTAACACTTCCAGCTGTTGAAGTTATTGAAATATTATCAAAATTAACACCTGTAGAAGCTGTACTCATGTTATTATTAACAAATCCAATATACGTGCCGCTTCCTATTGCGTTAACACCACTATTACCAACTAATACATTGTTTACATACCATTTTGTTCCGCCTACAGTTCCATTATCTGTTACAATTTTAATGGTATACCAAGTTCCTGCAACAAACGTGTAGGTATTGTTACTCGCATTTTGATATAAGAAATTCTGTGTGTCACCTAAACCATTGGTTGTTTGTGTTCCAACACCCAAATTTAAACCAATACCACCACTTCCACTGATGGGTGCTCCAAAAGTAACTCCCGCGAAACCAGAACTTCCTGTTGGACGGTAATCAAATTGAATAATTTTGTTTTTAAAATCTTCACCAATATCTTTAATCATGGACATATTGTTCCAACCTATACCGCCAATTTTAAAACTAGAACCTGTATTTCCTTGCGAAGGATCAACTATTACATGACCTGTAGCTGAGATTGTCCAACCTGCCAAACTTGTTCCGTCCGCATTGACATGAGTAGTTGGGTTTGACGCATTGATTACACCTGAAGTTAGTGTTAAGTTATTACTGACCTTAATTGGACTATTCAACGATAAACCAGCTGAATTATTCATGGTCAAATTGTAAAAAGATGTTGACCCCGTTAAGGTTTGTAGAGCTGATCCATTGAACTCAACTGTTCCAGCTCCAGCAGTGAATATTCCTTTATTCGTAAAATCACCTGCTACATTTAATGTTCCAGATCCCAATGTCAAAGTAGCTCCAGATTCAATAATGATAGAAGATGTACTTACTGTTCCAGACGCTAATGTTGGTTGATTTAATACACATATTCCGTTTAATGGTACGATGGTATTTGCTGAGGCTGTTGGGATTGCTGTGGCTGGCACTAAAGCTGTTCCATTATAAGAAGCCCAATTACTGACTGTAGACCAATCAGTTGAAGTTGTTCCTAACCAAACAAAGTTTCCTGATGCTAACGTTGTATTAAATGATGGCGCATTGACAGTAATAGTTTTTGTTACAGCTGCATTTGCACATGCTCCAGTCATAGAATAAGATATAACAACTGTTCCTGCTGCAATAGGTGTAACAACACCCGATGAATTTACGGTGGCGATGGCAGTATTAGAACTTGACCAAATTCCTCCTGAAGTTGAATTAGCTAAAGTAATTGTTGAACCTGAACAAACGGATGAAGATCCAGTGATCGCAGCCAACGTTACAATGGTATTTCCTGTATAGGTATAACCAGCAACACCAGAAATATCTGTTCCATTACCTGCAAAACAATTCGTTCTTACAGTTGCTATTGAATTACTAGAAACTCCATTATAAACTGTTGTTCCATCATTCCAAGAATTACCCAAATTAATGGCCGTAGAATTATTTGAAAAAACATTGTTTTCAATCAATTGATTTTCTGCACCCAATGACCAAGTTGTTGGAATCCAAGCACCAGTAACAATAGCTGTTCCATTATTTGTAAAAGTTGATGTATAAACTTGATAACGGTTAAGCCCCTGAATCAAAGCCGCATAACTAGTATTGTTTGTAAATATACAATTTGTAATTTTTGCAAAACGGTAATTATAAATACCATTTGAATTACTAGTAAATGAGCATGAATTAAAATACATACGATTCTGATAATCTAAATCATTCGTACTCATAGGAGCAGGTGTACTACCATGGTCAGACTCTGTTCCTTTGTTTAAACCAGTAAACAAACAGTTGGTAAACGTCATAACTCCTACTTGCTTTTGAAATACTGCAGAACCAGCAGTCATTTCACAAAATTTCACATTCGAATATGTTAACGTTCCATTTTCATTGTAAATAATGCCTCCTGAGATGCCATTCCCTTTTTTCAAGGTGATATTTGAGAAATTTATAGTCAAAGCAGACAAATTATAAACCGTACGGTACAAATTATTGCCATCAATGGATAAATTATTTTGTCCAGGACCAGTAATCGTTAAACTTTGTGTAATTGTTGGCAATTGAGATGTCAAAACAATTGTTCCTGTTACACTGAACGTGATTTCATCGTAAATCCCACCTGCTGTTGCGTTTGCTTGACCAATTGCCCAACGTAAGGTGCCTGCACTACCGTCATCTGCTAAACTGTTAACTACAATAGAAGTCTGACTTTTTAACCCATTTTGAAATGAAAACAACACTACGAGAATTGCGAAAAGCTGTTTAATTTTTTTTGAATTGTGTACTTTTTTTTCCATAAAATATATTAATCGTTAAGATTAAAATAGCTTGGAATAACATGATGATTTTATTAGGCAGTCTGAAGGTACGCTTAATAAAAATTGATAATTACTATGAACTAAAAATTCAATTGAATTAGTAAATCATTTCTGCATATTAATAAAAAAGAAATAAAAAAAGGGCAGATAAATCTGCCCTTTTTAATTTAATGAATAACTAAATTAAAAACGATACTGCATTCTAAACGTAAACACATCATCTTTTAAATCTGAAGTATAGCCTGAAAGACCTTTTGCTAATTCATTTTTAACTAAGTTATAATAAACCATGAATTTAACATTTTCGGTTGCATAAAAATTATAACCCATTCCAAGCATTGTATATTTTAACTCTGCTTTTGTCATGCCATTCAAACCATTTAAATCAGCACCTGTAACGTTTGTGTTTGGGTCATACCAATCATATTTTAAAACGATTTCATGTTTTGATTTTCCTAAGCGCTGAATTAAATAAACATATCCTCCGTTAAAATCACGAATGTATGAGTCTAATTTTGATGGCATGGCAGATGGACTTTTTGTTTCATCGATCATACCAGCTTGTTGTCCCATAATGTATTCAGCACGGATAGTTGTTGTTCCTAATTTTGTTTTTAATGCGAATTGAATATCTGCACCATAATAAACTCTAGGAGCTTTTTTCCCTTTAAAACTGTTTGTTGTCGTATCTGATAACATCCAAGTTTTCATTCCTGCGCCATCGGTTGTAATCGATGAAAACACACGATTATTTTGGTAAATAAATCCACCATTGTAATGAGATAATCCCAATCCTAAATTTATTTTATCTTGTTTAAATGACTTTTTATACGCTGCTCTTCCAATGAAATCTTTGAAAGAATCAAACTCAACTACTCCTGCACCATTCAAACTTGTAGTGCCTGGTACAGCAATTCCTGTTCCATTGTAAAAACCAGCATCAACTTTAAATCCTGCAAACTTCGATCCTTTAGGCGCTTCATACGTAATCATAGCGCCTAAATCACGCTCATTTGGCAACAATATTTGTGTAAATCTTGCGCGCTCTGGTGTTTCACGATCTGCTGAAGATTGTTGAATTTCATAGCCAAATGGACGATTCATTATTCCTGCTGTCAATGAAAAAGAATTCAACCATGGTTCTGTAATTTTACCATACAAATCCACTATGTTAACTCCTCTTTCAGTGGCATTAACTTGTAAAACATATTGTCCAATTCCTTTTGTATAAGTAAATTTAACACGCCCTCTACGAATCATAAAGCGATTGTAAGTGTTAGCTGAAAAATCTCCACCATCGAAGTTCTTCGTTCCTTTCGATTCAGCAGTTTGAAATTGTGCTTGAATCCAGCCTGAAATTTTCAGATTTTTGAAATTACTTAATTCAGTTGACAATTTTGAAAGACTCTTTAAAATAGAATCATTTACTTCACTTTGTTTTGTAGCTTGTTGAGCAAACACTGTTGACATAAAACCACATACAATTAAACTTAATAGTCCTTTTTTCATTTTTATCGTTTTTGATGGGGCAAATCTAAGTGATTAATATTCGCTTAATACTGGCTTATTCATAACTTAAGATTTTATTAATTTTCATAACGTTTTGGTAACATGATAAAATCGATAAAAATTATTTATAATTAATTGATTTATAGTATTTTATGTTTATAAATTGACAAAAACTGTTTGTTATTGGTTAACACATCGTTAACTTTAAAACCAAAAAATTATTACAATTAACTGATTTTCAGTTGTTTATATTAGTTAATGATTCCTTAACAAATACCAACGTTATCTTTACGTTAACAAATGAGTCAATTGTGTTTTCATCTTAAAATATAAAATACATTTGCCAAAAAATAATTGATTTAAAACAAGACTATTATGGCATCAGGTATTTTAAAATTCTTTTTACCAAAAGACAGAGTGTTTTACACACTTTTTGAAAACGCAAGCGCTAACTTAGAAACGTTAGCAACTAAATTAGTGCAACTTGTAAACGAAGCAGACTTCAATAAAAGAGCCGCTTTAATTAAAGAAATGGAAGATTTAGAGCATCAAAATGATTTATTGACGCACAACATTTTCCTAGAATTAGGTCGTAATTTTATTACTCCTTTTGACCGTGAAGACATCCATAGCTTAGCTTCTGCCTTAGATGACATCGCAGATTATATTTATGCATGTGGTAAAAAAATCAATTTCTATAAAATTGATCCAACAACAGATTCTGGTATTCAGAAATCAGCTGACGCGATTCATCAAGCAGTCTTAGCTGTAAATAGTGCAGTTGTTGAATTAAGAAATTTGAAAAACACACAAAAAATTGTTGAATGCATCATCAAAATCAACAGCGCAGAAAACAATGCGGATGATTTATTCGATTTAAGCATCGAAAAATTATTTGAATCAGATGTAGACGCGAAAGAGTTGATTAAAAAACGTGAATTATACATGGTGTTAGAAACTGTAACAGATAAATGCGAAGACGCAGGGAATGTTATTGAATCAATCGTAGTAAAATACGCATAAGTTATTTACTTAATCGAATAAAGATATGTTTACTTTATTAATAGTTGTTATTGTCATTGCGTTGTTGTTCGACTTAGTCAATGGTTTTCACGATGCAGCAAATTCTATTGCAACAGTGGTTTCAACAAAAGTTTTAACACCTTTCCAAGCAGTAGTTTGGGCGGCAGCCTTTAACATTCTGGCTTTTTGGGTGTTTGACATGAGTGTTGGAAATACAGTCGCTAAAACAGTTGATAGTAGCGCAATTAACTTATGGGTTATTTTAGCTGGTTTATTGGCTGCAACGTTCTGGAATTTATTAACGTGGTGGTTAGGAATTCCTTCTTCATCTTCACATACACTAATTGGTGGTTTTGCTGGTGCTGCTGTAGCACATGCTGGATTTGATGTGATTGAAACAGGTGAAATTTTAAAAGTAGTATTGTTTATTTTCTTAGCGCCATTTATTGGTGGAATCATTGCATTTATTATTGCGCTGGTCACCATAAGCCGCTCATTCTTAAAGAAAATGACAGTCATTTTAATTCTTTCAGGTATTACATTCTACTTCATGAACTACATGATTGAATTTATGGATATGAAACCAATTATGTTATACATCGTTGTTGGAATGGTTGCTGTTTTCATCTTAGTTTACATTTGGTTCGAAATAGTTCACGGCAAAAAACCGTCTGCAATGAAAGAATCAAACATGCACAAACGCTTACAATTGCTTTCTTCAGCAGCCTTTTCATTAGGACATGGTGGTGCCGATTCTCAAAAAGTAATGGGTATTATTTGCGCTGCATTGATGGTATACGGAAACTATGCCCGTCAAAATGACATTTCAGTTCACAAAGATCTTCAAGTTACTGAGTTAATTCAAATTGAATATAAAAACGAAGAAGGGAAGAAAGAAAAATTCAAACCAGAATATGAAAACGAAGAGAAATTATTTGTCTACACAAACGGTAAAAAAATCTACGATCAAGCTTCAAATGAATTAATCTTTGACGATAAAAAAATCAACCCAAAATATTCACACGCAGCTATCTTTAAAGACTTCGTAAGCGAAGAAGGTGAATTATTGAAAGATCATAAAATCAAAGCGAAAGTTCACTCAGATACTATGCCTTTCTGGATTTCTTTTGGCTGTTATTTCATGATTGGTATCGGAACTTTAATGGGCGGTTGGAAAATCGTTAAAACGATGGGTACTAAAATCACGAAAGTAACACCATTAGAAGGTGTTTGTGCTGAAACAGCAGGTGCTTTAACTTTGTTCACTGTTTCTCAAATGGGTATTCCTGTTTCTACAACACATACCATTACTGGTTCAATTATCGGTGTTGGAGCAACAAAACGTTTAAGCGCTGTAAGATGGGGCGTAACCATCAACTTATTATGGGCGTGGGTTCTTACCATACCTGTAAGCGCTGGTTTAGCAGCATTATTCTACTACATCATTTTGATGTTGAAATAAAAAAATAAGTTCTTACAAAAGGCTGTCTGATATAGGCAGCCTTTTTTTATTGACCTAGGTCAAGGAATCTTTGCGAATCTTCCATTATTTTTACATACAATTTAGTATTTTTAGTCCATGAAAAATAATGTGCCCAGAAGAACTTTTCTTCAAAAGTTTACACTTGGAATTTCATCACTCCTGTCATTGCCTCTTCTAGGTAATGAAAACTATTCAACGAAAAAAAATATGGAACCAAAAAAAAGTATCTTGAAAATTAAAGCACTCGGATTTCAATGGGAAACGAATGACCCGTTCTTGTTTTGCGTGCACCATGAAGATAAATTCCCTGCAGGAAATGAAAAAATGGGGCCAATTTCAAACTTAGAAGGTCGTTATTTAGGACAAGATTTTATTGTGAAAGATGGTTTTAGAATGTACCACGGCATGGAAGTGCCCGGATTTCCGGGTCATCCACACAGAGGCTTTGAAACAATTACGGTTGTAAGAGAAGGACTCGTAGATCATGCTGATTCTACTGGTGCCGCTGGACGCTATGGGAATGGTGATGTGCAATGGATGACGGCTGGAAAAGGCGTGCAACATTCTGAAATGTTCCCACTGATTCATACAGATAAAAACAATCCACTGGAATTATTCCAAATTTGGCTCAACCTTCCAGCGAAAAGTAAAATGGTAGAACCTCATTTTAAAATGATTTGGAACGACCAAGTTCCTCGTTTTTCCGAAAATGATGCTTCAGGTAAAAAAACAGAAATTGAAGTTTTAGTTGGAGAACTTGGAAAATACCACGCTTCTACTCCTCCTCCAAATTCATGGGCAGCGGATGCCAATAATGAAGTGGCAATTTACAACATTCAATTAGAACCAAACGCAACTTGGATTCTACCTGCTACACAAGCTGGAATTAACAGAACAATCTATTTTTACGAAGGAAATGAAATCTTTCTAAATGATCAAATGATTCCTCATTACCACGCTGCAGATGTGGATGCGACTCAAGATATTCGCATTAAAAATGGCGGAGATCTAGGTAAAATATTAGTGCTTCAAGGTAGACCAATCCAAGAACCAGTTGTGCAACACGGTCCATTTGTTATGAATACAAAATCTGAAATTTACCAAGCTTTTGAAGATTATCAGAAAACTCAATTTGGTGGTTGGCCTTGGCCGAAAAATGATCAGGTACACGCACGTGAACGAGGGCGTTTCGCCAAGCATTCCGATGGTAGAGAAGAAATTAAAGGATAAAAATTAGTTAAGAATGTTCTTGTTTTGATTTAAAAAGAACAAACGATCCAATTGCTGCTATAAACAAAAATACACTTGAGAATATTATTGCGTTATTTGGATTATTATTTAAAATTAATTTATAAATCGGGCCAAATGATAACGTCTGAATAATCATTGGAATAACAATCATCATATTTATAATTCCCATATAAACACCATATTGTTTTGGTGGAATATCTTTCACAACCATTAAATATGGCACACCCATTATACTGGCCCAAGCAATTCCTAACCCTACAACACAAACAATTAAAAGCGCTTTGTTTTCAATAAAAGAAAAAGAAAACAAACCAAATGCAGCTAAAATAAGACAAATAGCATGTACATTTTTAGGTGAGTTTTTTGCTAATATACGCATCAAAAATATAGCGAATACAAAAGTTATAATGTTATAAATTCCATTCAGAAGTCCAGTAAAACCGACTGCTAATCCATATTCTTTAGATTGTAAATCTACTGTATGAAATACGTTTTTGGCGACAGATAATGAAGAATACTGCCAATAACAGAATAATCCATACCATTGAAAAAAGTAAATAACAGCTAGTTTCCACAACGTTTTAGGCATGGTGCTTAATGCATTGTAAATTGAAAGGAAAGGGGTTAAAAAAGTAGTTTTTTCTGATTTTAGTTCTTCCAATTCCTCATCAGAAGGTGGGATTTCTTTGGTTTTTATCATCGACCAAACAATGGAAGAAATAGAAGCAAAAGCTCCAACAAAAAAAGCGGTAAAAACCCAATAAGGCAAACCGTTAAAGGCTTTTTTTGAAAGCCAACTATTCTGTTGCAATAAATAAATACAAACATTAGCAAGCGTGATTCCAAGCCCCGTAAAGAAACTTTGAATCATAAAGCCTCTTCTCTGTTCTTTAACGGGTAATACATCTGCCACAAAGGCTCTATATGGCTCCATTGCAGTATTATTGCCAGCATCTAATATCCAAAGTAAACCTGCTGCCATCCATAAAGAAGAACTAAATGGAAAAAGGAAGAGCGCCAAACTACATAAGATGGCTCCAACTAAAAAATAAGGCTTTCTTCTGCCAAAGCGTTTGCTCCATGTACGATCACTCAATGCGCCAATAATAGGCTGTATTAATAAACCTGTCATAGGCCCTGCTAAGTTCAATAAAGGCAAAGAATCAGGATCCGCACCCAACATAACATAAATTGGGCTAATTGCTGTTTGTTGTAATCCAAAACTATATTGAATTCCTAAAAAACCGAAATTCATGTTCCATAATTGCCAAAAAGTTAACTTAGGTAAATTCATAAGACAAGTTGTTTAACAGAAAAATCTGAGCAAATAAGTAAATCCGCTTGATGAATAAAAGGGGCAATTAATTGGTGTTCTTTCTCAAGTACCTTCTCAACAAAAGGATCATTTGCTTCATCGCCTCGATTACGAGCTATTCTAGATGATCTTGTTTGATTAAAATCCCTTTCCATAAATATTTTCAAATCTACATTTTCAGTTAAAAAGGAATAAGTTCCTTCTACAATAAGTACGTCTACATCTTTAAAATGCATGATTTCTGTTGTAATATAATTTTCAATGTAGTTAACTAATGGCTTCTCAATAGATTGAATGTTTGACTTAAATTGGCACACTAGATCTGACAGTTTTTCAATAGCAACTTCCTTAAAACCAACATTGTCAAATGAAGCAATGCGATTCATGTGATTTGTATGAGGTGGTAAATGAAAATAATCATCCATGTGAACTGTTTTCGTTAAAATATCATGATTTGAAAGCACACGCTCAAAACATTTGGCTGTTACAGATTTACCACTACCTGATTCGCCAGCAATCGCTACAACTAATTTAGTTGGTGCAGGAAATTTTTTTATAAATTGCTGATACAATGCCAATGACGTTGCATAATATTCTGAAGCTATATTTAATTGATCGCCAATCATTTTAAAGTATTTGTTTTATTGCAAGAGGATTTTTTACAGCTGTTTCCAAAAATAAATAACCAGCTATAGAAAAACATAAATCGTTCATTCCTCCAAATTGATTTGTAATAGGATTGATGTATTCAGAAAAATTAATTTCTTCATTTTCAGTGATCTTAATTAGATATTCATTATAAATTAAAGTTGTCAAACTTTGCTCATTAATAAAAGCAAAACCCATACCCAATAACCCAAACATAACCGGCCAACTTCCTCCATTATGAAAGTGGTTTGGGTAATTTTTAAACGAATAGTTATAATTTTCTTTTAAAAGCGGCCAATTTTTATCAGATTCGTTGATTACAGGATAAAAAGCGGGAACTAGATGATGTCCATAATTTTTTGCAATAGTTTCATACGCTTCAATCGTTTTTTCAGCTGGAAATCCAAGTAATAATAATAAGGCATTTGCTGCTGTATCCCACGTGCATTGATAGCCAGAGGGATCAAATGACATCGGCCAAAAAGCGGAACTATTCGATCGAAAATCGTGATGTATACGAGGATGAATAGTAAGATTATTTGTAGATGATTCTGGATTAAAATTAGCTAAAATAGTTGCCTTAACTAATTCAGATTTTTCTGCTGTTTTTTCGTCTTCATAAACTTCTGCTACTAGCTTTAATGACCAATACCTTAATAAATTATCATACAGTGTATATCCTGAGATTACATATTCATCAGCCCAATTTCCTCCCATCGGAGTGTAGATTAAGTTTCTATTATTAAATTCCCAACATTCTAAAACTTTTAGTGCATTAAAAACAGCTTGCTCCATTTCATTTTTTAATGCTGTGTCGGAGGTTTTTTTAATGAAGTTCATCGCCATTATCAACCACCAAGTAGTTGCATCAACTCGACCCACCAATGACCCGAAACTTGGTTTCTGACTTATTGATTCATTTTCAGGTATATTTGATGGTATTGCACCTGTTTCAGATTGGTATTTTTGAAGACTTGTAATTGATTTTTTGATATGTTCAAAATAATTTGATTGATCAGAAACGATTAAGGCAATCGACAAAATAGCACTATCTCTCGCCCATACACGACGGTAATTATCGCTTGAATGTGCTGTCGCCAAGAAACCATTTGGAACAGATACTTGATCAAGTATTGATGCTATTTTTGACGAGATACTCATGATTAATTCAAAAAAAAGTGAGGCGCATAAGCACCTCACTAAATAATACATATTACAAAGATATTAGAATTTGTATTTCAAAGTAATAGAAGTTGAACGTCCAGCAATTGATCTTGCACGTACAACATTAGTTGCATTGTTCGTAATCGATCCTTCTTCAGATTCAGTCACTCCAATTGCATTCAAGACATTATTAGCTTGAATTGAAATAAAGAAGTTTTCTGCTGGAGAATAGCTAATGTAAGGGTTTAAATAAACATATCCATTCATTACTAAATCATTGTTATCTTGAGCGTATGATTTTGTCGTTCCAATAATACTTACACCAACAGATAATTTTTTATTGAAATTATAACTAGGTGTGATTGTGTAAATTAAACCTGCTTGACGGCGAGGTGTTTTACCAACATTAGCAGGTGTAATAACATCTTTTGAAATTGTTGCTTTCGTTAATGTTAATCCTCCAAATAAAGCAAATTTATTGATCGTGTAACGACCTTCTAATTCCAAACCAAACGCTTGGTAAGTTCTATCTAAGAAAACTTGATTTGTTGCTTCATAGTTTTTTTCATCTGTTTGTGCAAAAAATGCTGTAGCATTCAAAGTTAACTTTGTTGAACGGTATTTATAACCTAATTCTGCTTGTGATGTAAAATCAACTACGTTATTATCACTCGTTAAACCACCTTTGTTGTTTAAATAATTACTAAATAAAACACGATCTGCTCCTGCGCGTCCACCTTTTGAGTAACGAGCAAAAAGTGCAGAATTCTCTTTCAAACGGTAATTTGCTCCAACTGAATATGATAAATAATTCCAAGAATAATTTACGAGTGATGGATGATTATTGTTAATTGTTGCAACATTACTTTCTATTGGTGAGATTGTACCATTATTGTCTACATCAACTGGTGTAACAACAGCTCCACTGTATGTCCCTTTAGCTCTTCCCATGTCATAACGCGCTCCTAAAGAGAATGTAATGTTGTCATTTACTTCAATATCAATATTTGTATTAGGCGCTAAAATTGAATAATTAACATCGTAATTACGTTGACAACAATTACCCCATGCAGGTACACCATATGCAAGTAATCCGTTTTCAGATAAATTTGTTGTGTCATTTGTTGAATTAACACTTGCAATGTTCACTAATTGATTATGTGATTTACCATCATTGTTAACATCCATTAAATATGAATTCCACAACCATGACATGTTGATGTTTTGTGTTGATTGATAAACCCCTACATTTACTTTAACACGTTTGAAGTTTTTATTCAAACTAAAATCATTTGTCATATTATTGAAGTTATTCAATTTTGTGTTGAATAAATGCATAACCATTAATAGGTCATTTCCAGATTGACCTGTATTAAAAGCAGTACCATCAGCATAAGTTAATAAAGCTGTATTTCCTGCGCCAACTAATCCTGAGGCAATTGCTGAAGATGTTCCAACATTTGCTGGGAATGGTGCTAAGAAACGACCATTTATTGTAGAAAATCTACTTTTCCCTAAAATTGACCAATTGTTAGCCAAATTCACTTTGAATTCTGAACCAATTGAATTAAGATTAGATGTTACACCTTCGCGTACATTTACCAATTCTGGCTGATTTGCTTGGTTTAAAGCTGTTAATGAAGAAATTAATGGCGTTTGTAACGCTCCATAACTTGCGTCATAACCATTTACTGATCCCCATGTAGGAGAGTCATTTGTTCCTGTAACTGACATCGGCATTGGCATATATCCAGCTGTATGGTCACGCAAAGATTTTACATAAAATTTAATATAACCACTCGAAAAGTCTTTTGTTACATTTAACTTGATTTGACCTCCATCATTTCCTAAATAACCGATGTTTCTTGGCCCTTCACCTTGACGGTAAAAACCTCCAACATGCATGTATAAACCATTTCCAATTTTTGTACCATATTCAACGTCAGTTCGTAAATTACGATAATCTAAACCTACAGAACTAGTAATAGAGCCTCCTTCTTTGCGACCGTCTTTGCTGATAAAATTAATTATACCAGCTGGAGAATTGGAAGCCAATATAGAAGCTGACCCACCTTTTACTGCTTCAATTCTACTTAATGTAGCATCTGCACGAATAAATTGATCCTGTGTAGCAAATGCAATATCACCAAATTGTAAAACTGGCAATCCATCTTCTTGTAATAATAAATACTTCGAACCTCCTGTGGCTAAAGGTACACCACGTACTGAAATATTAGTGTTTCCTTCACCTGCAGAAGATTCTGTTCGAATTCCAGGTATTTGCTTGAAAATTTCAGCGGTCGTTCTTGGTGCTGTTGCTTCTATTTGTTCCAATCGTAAAGTTGAAACGGAAATAGATGATGAAACAGATGCTTTTGGATTACTTACTCCTGTAATAATAATTTCATCAATTTTTTTCGCTGTAGAATCTTCCTTTTGAGTAGGAGTTAAATTTTGTGAAAAAGCTTGTGAAACAATTGCTAACTGACTGAAAGCCAATAACGCAATAAATTTTTTGTTTTTTTGTCTTTTCATAATTCATAGTTTTAGTTGGGCTAATTTATGTAAAAGCAGCGTTGGTTTTTACATATTAATATGCATAAATGGCAATTTGACTTTCGCAAACGATTTCGCAAACGTTTGCGGTTAACATCTTTTTTGACTTTAACAGAAATAATAATGATATTTGCTTTACTAGTTCAACCTTGACACTTATGAAAGTTATTACAATTAAAGATATTGCACAATTGGCAAATGTTAGTCCTTCAACGGTGTCACGCGCCCTAAAAGACCATCCAGACATAAGTTCAGACTTGAAAATTAAAATTAAAGGTATTGCCGATGCATTAAACTTTAAACCAAACAGCTTTGCTTCCAACTTTAGAAAACAGAAAAGTCAATTAATTGGAGTAATCATCCCTAAATTTTGTAATAGTTTCGTTCCGGATGTTATTTTTGGTATTACTTCTGTAGTAAACGAAAGGAACTTTCAAGTAATTATTCTTCCAACAAATGATGACATTCTAAAAGAAAATGAAGCGATTCAAAAATGTTGTGACTACCGAGTTGACGGTATTTTAATGTCGCTTAGTGTTGAAACTTCAAATGTTGAACACCTTAAAACAGCTGATGCATACAATATCCCAGTAGTAATATTTGATAAAGCTGCAAATACGTCAAATTACCATCAAGTTGTAATCAATGACAGATTAATGGCTGAAAAGTGTGCACAACAATTAATCAATGTAAATAGAAAAAACATAATCGGCTTTT
>ERZ650308.475-NODE-475-length-21707-cov-4.570756_pt1 | contig 21707 bp, 26 predicted proteins | sample MGYA00376244_ERZ650308 | MGnify/ENA primary metagenome ERZ650308 (study PRJEB26733, sample SAMN07839295) | wastewater metagenome | biome: small river; feature: stream; material: water | place: USA: North Carolina | collected 2016-04-26 ... | reverse complement strand
CCAACGTGATGTATTGCACAAGCATATTATCAACATCATGAAGAAGTGGGATCCACGCATCTGCTCCCCGGTTTCTGCTTGCCAGCTAATTGGCACCAACCGTATTGACACGTATGACGGCCAGCACCGCACTATTGCCAGCGCCATCCTGGGCTTTGACTCTGTGCCTTGCGCTGTAGTACAAACTGACGACAAGAACTTTGCAAGCTATGCATTTGAAATGCTCAATGATACTGGTGTCAAGCGTCTAACACCCGGTGACTTGCACCGTAATGCATTGGTGCGTTACAAGAACGGTAGCCGTGATGTTAAAGTTGTTAACGCTCGCACCATGCAAGACCAATTTGATGCACAAGGTATCGACTTGCAAGACAAAGGTTCACGTGCTAGCGACAATCTGCGTGGCGAAAACGACTACTTCTTTAGTCACTTCAAGTATGCACAAAAGGGCATCGAAGTTGATGACAGCGGTAAAATCCTGCACGAAATTCTTGGTGCAATTAAGGATGTATTCCCCTTGCAAGAGGAAATTGATCAAGGTGTGTTTATTGGCTTGTACGAATTGCAACGACTTGCTGGCACCACACCCAATGTCAAGCTGCCCGAAGGGTGGATGGAGACATTGCTGACCAGCGTTAAAGAAACATTCAAGAGCTCAGCTCTTGTGCATGCCAAGGCCAAAGTGCAATGGGAACACAAGAACCCCGGATCTACATGGAGTGCGCCAAGTGCAATGAGTAACTTCATGCGCGAACTGCACATCCTTAACGGTGGAACTTTGCAGTTGCCTACACACGGTGCTGGTGCAAGCATGGGCCTTACTGCTGGCAATGCTGCTCCCGGTTTGTTTCCTGAGGCTTAATATGTTGAAGGAATCTCTAGAACAATTCATTGCCCCAGTCTACGGTAAGACCAAGCGTTCAGCTGAAACTTACAAGACTGTGGCAAAGCATTGTAGCTCACATCTAGACCGGCTAGTAGGCGAGTACTTGATGATCAAAGACGATCAGCAATGGATGCGAGAAGTGCGTAACGACATTGATTATTATCTGCGCCGTTACCACGAGTATTGCATTGAACAGCGTGATGGTATGAAAGCACACTATCACGAAGTTGGTGCCGATGATGACTGTGATTTTGAACACTTGATTCCGGCAAGTCGTATTCGCGATTTGTTGTTAGCAGGTGCCATTACTACAGAGCAGGCACTCAATGCCCCAACTGTGCGCTTGAGCCGTGCTAAACACATGATGCTAAAGGATGCAGGTTGGGCTAGCAAGACTCCGAACATGTGGTTGCCGTTTATACGTTACTCACAGGTTTTCACCGCAGAATTCCAAACACATGATGGAACTGCGATCAATCAGGAGACATGGACTCTTGAACAACATTTCTCTTACTTTAAACATTTGGTGATCTAAATGGAAGACGAAGAACTAATTTTTAAACGTTTCGCCGCAGACAAGCAGGATCAAGTGCGGGCATTGGTAAACTATGCCACACTGATGGGACTGTCAGGTAAGGATCTTGTCAGCATTGGCGGCAAGCTGGATCGCATTAAAGCTAGCCGTGAACGTAAGCAACGTATTGCAATCGTTCAGGGCTATCAAATCAAGCCCATTGGCAAGGATGCCAACAAAACCAAATACGATCAAGCACATGCAGTCAACCGTCGATTCAAATTGGAAACTGCCACTGGCGCTTACTACTTTGAAAATCACTACGAAGGCTGGAAGATCTCTAACCCTCGCACCAAAGCGACGATTAGGCATCACTGTGAGTACTACGATTGGGGCAGCGTATCGTTTGATTTGCGCGAGCGTTACAACGTGCTAATGGACTATCACGAAGGTCTGTTACAACTAAACTTTTAAAACAAAAGTATTAGTTTTGGGCTGTTGCGTAATTGCAACGGCCTGTTGCCTTGATTTGTCCAAAAATGGTAAAATCCATTATAATAGATACATAGCAAAGCAAAACAGGAGTTAGCATGTTTCAAAAGTACATAGACGCACTGGCATTGATGGACGCCACAATCGCTGTTAATGATGCAGTCATTGCAGCCAATGGTGAGTTTGGTACATGGTACTACAGTGATCGTGGCACAGAGATCAGTGCTCCTATTTGCACCGCATGGGACAATCTGTATACTTTTGTACACAGTAATTTCCCTGCTCCGGTTAGCTTTGGAAATTCTCCTTACGCTGATCCAGACAAAGAAAAGTATGTGTCGGATGTCAATGAAATGATTGCGATGTTTAGCAAGGACCGCGAAACCCTGGAAGAAGAATTGCGTAAGATTCCTCCTGTAATTGCAGAAGTGGCTTTTCCAGTGTACATTGCACGTCACCTCTTGCGTGATCAGCGGTTGGCTATCAGCCCAAACCGTTTAACTACGTTTGACGAATTTCACAATCGTTACGGCTACATGATCATCGAGGGATCAGATCGTCGCCGCAAATAATTGCAGATTTTGGTTGGCCCGAAATGAAAGATCGGGTATAATAACTACATAGCAAAGCAAAACAGGAGTTTAAAATGGGTTTTGAAACACGAGTTCTCAACAAAGTGTCCGACATTCTGGGCAACGACAAATCAGCTTCTTTCACTAGCGGTACGCTGTTTGTTAACTGCGATGCCAAGGAAGCTGCCAAGCTGGAGACTGCATTGATCGCTATCACTAACGGTGGTGTGATTGTTAGCAAGACTCCTGCAGAGTTTGCATTTGACTTTGTTGCTTAATTGCAACACAAGGCAAAAAGAGTTTTGCCAATAAAGAAAAGAGTGTTACAATACACTCATAGCAAGAAAACAACTTGCTAGCAAAGTTCAAGGGTGTTGTGTAAAAGCAACACACTATATGACAAGAAAAGATTCCTGTTGTATAATAAGTTTTTAATGTGTTAGTTAGTCCATTTCAAAGGAGTTAAAAATGGCAGTTACCGAGTCCCGTTCAGTCACCCCAGGTGAAGCCCGTAGCCGTGTGTTGCGAGCATTTAAAAACAAACGTCCCGTGTTTATGTGGGGCCCTCCTGGTATCGGTAAGTCCGAGCTCGTGCAAGAGCTGACTGACGAACTTGGTGGTCACATGATTGACTTGCGTTTGGGCCAGATGGAACCCACCGACATTCGCGGTATTCCTTTCTTCAACAAGGACAACGGCAAGATGGATTGGGCTCCCCCAATTGACCTGCCAGACGACGAGTTGGCTAGCCAATTCCCTGTGGTTGTTTTGTTCTTGGACGAAATGAACACTGCTGCTCCTGCTGTTCAAGCTGCTGGTTACCAGCTGATTTTGAACCGTCGTGTAGGTAAGTACGTGCTGCCTGATAACGTTGTTATCGTGGCTGCTGGTAACCGTGAAAGCGACAAGGGTGTGAGCTACCGTATGCCAAGCCCATTGGCTAACCGTTTCGTCCACTTGGAAGTGCGTCCAGACTTTGAGTCTTGGCAGACTTGGGCTGTGGGCAAGAAGGTTCACAAGGACGTTGTGGGTTACTTGTCTTACGCCAAGCAATTCTTGTTTGACTTTGATCCAAAGTCTTCAAGCCGTGCGTTTGCTACTCCACGTACATGGAGCTTCGTGTCAGACTTCTTGTATGACGAGGACGCTACTGACGCAGAGTTGATGGACTTGATCGCAGGTACTGTTGGCGAAGGCGTTGCAGTGCAGTTCATGGCTCACCGCAAGGTTGCTGGTCAAATGCCTAACCCAGTCGACATCTTGGCCGGTAAGGTCAAGGAGTTGAAGGTCAAAGAAGTGAGTGCTATGTACTCTCTGACCATTAGCATGTGCTACGAGTTGCAAGACTCGTACAAGAAGTTGGGCAAGGACAAGATGGCTGACTGGCATGCCCAGGCTGACAACTTCCTGAGCTTTATGATGGCTAACTTCACTACTGAGTTGGTTGTTATGGGTGCTCGAGTTGCGTTGACAACTTACAACCTGCCAATGGTGCCAGGCAAGATGCCGAACTTTGACGAGTTCCACAAGCGTTTTGGTAAGTACATCATCGCAGCTAGCGGCAAGTAATTGCTGTTAACAAGAAGGGGCTTAGGCCCCTTTTTTCACTATGTCACATACCCAATACCGTATAATCAAAATGGACAAGCGCCACAAAGGCCATGGCGTGTTCACTTATTACGTTGATTTCTGGAAAACAAAATCACATCTAAGAAACCCAAGTGAGATGATGCAGGATTTCAATACCCGTCGAGTGTGGTGTTGGGAGAACTTTGGTCCAGGACTTGAGTTGGATTACACTACATGGGGCACAGATGCAAGCTGGGCATGGTGGCGTGATACTAGTCATATGCAACTCTACTTCGCGGACGCCAGTTTAAGTGCATATCTACTGTATTGGGACTAACGTGGTCAACTTGACCAATAAAGAAAACAGTGTTATAATACACTTAGTTTAAAAAGGAACACAAATGTCTGAATCTACACAAGCAGAAAAGCCAAAAGTCAAAACAGTTACAGATCCCAAAGTGGACGCATCTGCTCGCGAAAAGCTGATTACTGCCCGCATTGGCTTGCTGTTGAAGGCTCCCTTCTTCGGCAACTTGGCCACACGTATGACACTCACTAACGCAGATGAGTGGTGCGGCACTGCTGCCACTGACGGTCGTAAGTTCTATTACAACAGTGAGTTCGTGAACAAGATGCCACTCAAGCAAGTTGAGTTCCTTGTTGGACACGAAGTGCTCCACGCTGTGTACGACCACATGGGACGCCGAGGCGACCGTGATCCAAAGATCTCTAACATTGCTGCTGACTTCTGCGTTAACGCAGACTTGATCGACCAGAAGGTTGGTGAAAAGATCACTGTGGTGGGTATGCTGTACGATCCCAAGTACAAAGGCATGTCAATGGAAGAAGTCTACGACGACTTGATGCAAAACGCTAACAAAATGGACATCAGCAAGTTGCTGAGCCAAGTGTTGGACGAGCATTTGGACGGTGAAGGCGATGACGAAGATGGCGACGGTGATGGCGACAAAAATAGCAATGGTCGTCCCAAGCTGAGTGCTGCTGAAAAGAAAGCAATCAAAGATGAGCTGAAAGAAGCTATGATTGCTGCTGCACAGGCTGTTGGCGCAGGTAACTTGCCCGCAGGCGTTAAGCGTCTTGTTAAGGACATGCTGGAGCCACAAATTTCTTGGAAAGAGCTGTTGGAGCAACAAATCCAAAGCACTATCAAGAGTGACTACACATTTGCACGTCCGGGACGCAAGAGCTGGCACATGGATGCTATCTTGCCTGCACAAAAGCCCGGCGAGACTATTGACGTTGTGATTGGTATTGACACTTCTGGTTCTATTACCGACCATGACTTGAAAATCTTCTTGAGCGAGATCAAAGGCATTATGGAATCGTACGACGAGTACAAGATCCATGTAATGGGTTGGGATACTCAAGTACACAACCACGCAGACTTTACAAGTGAAAACTTGGAAGACATTGCAGGCTTTGTGCCAGGTGGTGGCGGTGGTACTGACCCAATGTGCGTATGGGAACGCTTGATCGAAGAAGGTATCGAGCCTAAGAAGTTGATCATGTTTACTGACTACTGCTTCTTTGGTTGGACTCCAGACAAGGTTGCTAACTACTGCGACACAGTGTGGATTATCAAAGGCAACCCAAGTGCCGAACCTGAGTTTGGTGTTTGGGCACATTACGAAAACGCTGCGAAAGGCAAATGAGATGACACAGGCAACTAACACAACCGAAGTGAGCGATGACGGTATGACTACTGAAAAGTGGGAGGGCATGACTGACGCCGAAAAGGCCAAGTATGCCCGTAGCAAAGAGACCTATCTCAATGCTCCTGCTGACATGCAAGATGCTATCGACCGCATCATGGAACTTGAGATGCGTCTCGAGGACCTGGCCCGTGCAAGCGAGATTGTTGAGATTACTCGACAGTTTGAATTGTTTGAAGGCTTCCGTCGTGATGCCGAAGCTGCATTGGAAAAGAAGATCACAATCGACCGTCCTATCCCAACAGAGAAGATGAAGATTACCATTATCACCAACGACGAAGCTGACACAAAGGAGAAAGCATAATGTTTGCAACTGGAATTTATCGAGATGCGGCAGGCATCAATCAAGCAATGGGTCGCGTGTATTTTTACATGATGACTGCTGTGCTTAACAGTATGATTGTTAGTTTCCTAGTGGGACATAATCATGAACTGATGCAATTCTTTTTCACAGGTGCAATGAAATGGGTTGTGCTGTTTGCACCACTGGTGGCGATTTTCTTTATCACTCCCGCTATTGCTGCTAACCCCCCTGCATCAGTATCAGTTGGACTGCTGCATGTATTTGCTGCACTAATGGGACTGAGTATGTCGGCTATCTTTGTAGTCTACTCAATGGGCAGTATCTTTACCGCGTTCTTGGGCGCTGCTGTGCTGTTTGGAGTGATGAGCATTTACGGATACTTCACTAAGAAGGATCTAAGTGGCATGGGACAGATGCTGTTCATTGCTCTAATTGCTATCATCATTGCTAGCTTGATTAACTTGTTTATTGGCAGCACTGTGATGCAGATGGTTATTAGTGCTATTGCGATTGTGATCTTTTTGGGATTTACTGCATACGACACTCAACAAATCCGCGAAGCAGTTAGTGTCGAAGGAGAAGATACTACCGCAGCCGAAGTACTCGGAGCACTAAATCTGTATCTGGACTTCATTAACTTGTTTGTTAACTTGCTGCAACTGATCGGTGTTGCCCCGGGCAAAGATGACTGATGCTAAAGCATAACGAAGTCAATCCACTTGCTGTTTTTGGATTGCGGAGGGTAGAACACTGTCCTCCGCATTTCACTAAGGTAACGTTTGATCTTGCAACCCAAGAGAAAACTATTACCGACTGGATTTGGGAACATTTAGATGGTCGCTTTTACATGGGCGACTTCTACGTCGAATCCACTGGCAGCGGAGTTAACATGCAAAAAATGGTTGCATTTGAAACTCCCGGAGAAGCCAGCTACTTCAGTCTAATACTGGACACCATTAACCAGTACCAATCAGACTTCTAAGAAATTTTTCGTCTCTGTTATCCTATCGTAAATAACTATAGTTATTACGCATAGGATATACAATGAGTACCGAACAACCACAAACCCCCGAACAAGTACAACCAGAAGCACCAAGTTTGCAATTAGCAGACATGGTTTTAATGCTTAAGGTTATTCAAGCCACTGCACAACGCGGTGCAATTCGCGCTGAAGAAATGGCCGAAGTTGGTGCATTGCACGATAAGCTAGTTAAGTTTTTAACTGCTACCGGAGCACTACAGCCTGCACCACAACCACAACCCACTGAGGAGAATCAAAATGGCTAAGCACGTAGGTAAACATAACGACCGGAAAGTAGTTATTCTATTCCGTGAAGTTCCAGATGAAGGACACATGTGTCTCGTAATTTATAGTGACTTGCTACCACGCATGATCCACGATGACTTGATGCGAGCTGTAGAAGGCGATGCTGGACAATCTGCTAAAGAAATTGCAGAAGTATTGCACAGAACATATATGCAAGATGGACGAATCTTATTGTCAGTGTTGCATCAAGAAGGCATGATCAAGAAGGTTCCGTGTAACCAAGTTCTAGTTACTCCTAACGCCAAATCAAGTGTGCGTTTAGATGAACTAAACAAGATCTTAAATGAAATGGCATTGGGAGAGGATGCAATCAAGCGTCTATCAGAAATTGATGCTAGTAAAGGGATGACTGGCAAGCGTGGACAAGCTGCCGAAGCCCGTGAAGTAGGTATGCCTGCTAATAGCAGAGCAAATGCAGGAGTCGAAGGCTCAATGAGTGCAGAACAATACGTAGCAGGTGTACTATCTGATGCAGATCTAGCACAACAACGTCTGACACAAGCGGCCGACATGAAACGTCAAGCTGAAGCAATGTTAGCCGAAGCTGCTCGTCTTGAAACTGAAGCAAGCACACTAAATCCTACTGCACCTACTACAAATGGCACAAGAAAAACCACAAAAGCCAAAGCGACCAAAAAGCAAGCGGCTTAATTTAAGCAGCAAGAAACAATGGGAGGCCATCCTCAAAGACGTTGAGAAAGAGGATGTGCCCATTGAGATGTTGGAGTCAATAGTAGTGAACCTAACAGACGGTACACAGGTTGTTATTGATATCCAGGAAATGCTTGCCGAAGGGGCTGACCCTGATGCACTTCGTATTCACCTCGAAGAGCGATTAGAGACCCTAGACGACATCATCGATGATGTTGATTTTTACATTAACATCGAGCAAGTGCGCCTTGCGGTGCAACCAGCAACAGACAATTTACTAAAGAACTTATGATAAACGCCCTTTTTGCCGTAGACCAATACGGCGGAATGGGGTTTAATGGCACACTGCCATGGCCCCACAATTCCGAAGACATGAAACACTTTAAACGACTGACAGATGGTCATGTAGTCGTTATGGGGCGCACCTCGTGGGACGATCCTAAGATGCCTAAGCCACTTAGTGGTCGTACAGTATATGTCGCTACCAACAAGCCAGTATTCCATGCAGCCCAAATCAAAGGCGATCTCAAAGAAGAGATCCTCGCATTGGAAAAGCGTCACCCAGATCAAATCATTTGGGTAGTAGGTGGACCCAACGTATTGGAACAATGCGATGGCATCTTTGATAGAATGTACTTGACTCACATCAAGGGTTCATATAAAATAGATACTAAGATAAACTTAAAATCTCTGCTAACAGGATGGAGCCCAGTTCGTGCTACATCAGACGCAGCAAACAATTTCACTTACGTAATTTATGAACACCTATTTGGCCGCACTACAGGAAGTACTGAATAAAGGTACTGAGAAAACAGACCGTACCGGAACTGGCACTATCAGCCATTTCGGTATGCAGCAACGCTATAATCTAGCAGAATCATTCCCCGCAGTAACAACAAAGAAACTAGCTTGGCGCAGCGTAGTGTCAGAGTTACTGTGGTTCATTGAGGGATCAGGCGACGAACGCCGACTTGCTGAGATCCTACACGGAACTCGTGACCCCAGCAAGACAACTATCTGGTCAGGTAATGCTGGAGCAGATTATTGGACTCCCAATGCAAAGTACGAAGGTGATCTCGGTCGAGTCTACGGAGTGCAATGGCGCAAATGGCGCACACCAGTAGAACACACGCAAGAGACATTTAGAGATGATTTTGGCACTACATATAATAGACAGGGTAGTGTCCATTTCAAAGAAGTCGATCAACTTATGCAACTGATCGATGGTATTAAGCAAGATCCACACGGACGAAGACATATATTATCAGCATGGAACCCAGGCGAGTTAAAAGCTATGGCCTTGCCACCGTGTCATATCTTGGCTCAGTTTTACGTATCAGATGGCAAGCTAAGTTGCCAGATGTACCAACGAAGTTGTGATATGTTTTTAGGTGTACCGTTCAATGTCGCCAGCTATAGTTTGCTTACGCATCTGATAGCCAAAGTGTGCGATTTAGAGGTCGGCGAGTTCGTTCACGTGCTAGGCGATGCACACATATACCTAAATCACGTAGAGCAGGTAAAAGAACAATTGAAGCGTGAACCCTTACCTGCGCCACAACTATGGATCAATCCGGACATTAAAGATATTACCAAGTTTACAATGGACGATATTAAACTAGTGGGCTACGAAAGCCATGCGGCCATTAAAGCGGAGATGGCAGTATGAGATTTATCGTAACAGGTGGCGCAGGCTTTATTGGCCACAATGTAGTTAGACAGTTAGAAGCACAGGGACACGAATGTTTCGTAATCGACAGCGTAACCGACTATGGGTTTGTTAACCGAGAAGAACTTGACTACTTGTACAAATCACGTAGAAGTCGAATGAAGGCAAGCGTTCATCACTTTGATCTGTGCGACAGAAAAGCAGTTGAGGATTTCTTTAGAACCTTTGCAGACAAATGCGATGCAGTGATTCACCTTGCTAGCTTTCCGAGACAAAAGGTTGTAGGAGCTAACCCTGTGTGGGGCAGCGAAGTAATGGCCACTGCTCTTGTTAACTTATTGGAGCAGACAAAGATTAACAAGATTCCCAAGTTTGTTTACATCAGCTCTAGTATGGTGTACGGTGACTTTAAGGATGATGTTACTGAATCGGCTATCTGCAATCCACAAGGCCAATATGGCATTATGAAATATATGGGAGAACACCTTGTTAAAGACTATACTCGTCGCGGCGTTTTTGATCACGTTATTATACGCCCCTCTGCTGTTTATGGTGAATACGACGTGGAAGACCGAGTCGTTTCCAAGTTTATGCTCTCAGCTATGCGCGGAGAAACTCTTAAGGTAAACGGCGCAAACGAAACGTTGGACTTTACATACGTAGAAGATGCTGCTGCCGGAATCGTTGCTGCTACCCTGAGCAAACAAGCTGTTAACGGAACATATAACATTACCAAGAGCCATAGCTGTAGTTTGTTACAAGCTGCTAGCCTTGCTATTAAGATTGCAGGCAAAGGTAATGTAGAAGTTCGTGACAAGGATGCAGACTTCCCATCACGTGGTGCATTGAATATTGATGCTGCCCGTAGAGACTTTGACTTTGATCCCAAGGTTGATGTTGAAGAAGGATTCCAGAAATATCACGACTGGTTTAAATCGAGTCCATTTTGGAAATCAAGAATCTAATACCTTTCTTTGGTATTGACCGTCAATACCTAACCATCCGCGACGAGTTGCTTAACGCAAGCGACGAGGTTTACAGGACTGGTCAGGTACTTGGTGGGCAACAAACATTCAATTTCGAATTGGCTATTGCTGAACGTTGCCAAAGGCGCTACGCTGTTGCAGTTGGTTCATGTACACAAGGCTTGATCTTCTCGCTAATGGCAGGACCAAAAGCAGGGGAGAAAGTAATGATTCCCACTATCAGCTTTGCCGCCACAATCAACAGTGTGCTCCTAAGTGGGCACGAACCTGTATTCTGCGACACTGATTACAAAGCACTAATTGATCTCGAAAGCAGCGACTATGCACTCAAAGGTGCAGGCGTTGGTGCTATCATGTACGCCAACTTGTTTGGTAACACCATTGACTACGATCGCTTTAGAGTCATGACTGAGTTTTTCAATCAAGACTTGTTTATCCTAGAGGATGCTGCACAGAGCTTTGGTGCAAGTTACAAAGGTATCCCTAGTGGCAAGCTAGGTACTGCAAGTGTGCTGAGTTTTGATCCCACTAAGAATCTTCCCAACTATGGCAGTGGCGGGATGATACTAACAGACGACTACGAGTTCTTCTGTAACGTGGTGGACTTACGGGACAATGGTAAGACAAGTGGGCATCAAATTCCCGGGACTAACAGTAGAATGAGCGAAAGCGATTGCGCTCAGATGCTGGTTAAACTCAAGTACTTTGATGCGTGGCAAAAACGTAGAACAGCCATTGCAGAGTACTATATTGAGAACCTTGTGTCTTACGTGGATGTGCTACTGCCCAATGAAGACGTTGTTCACGCATGGCACAAGTTTGTTATTCGCCTGAGTAATAGACACGCATTGATGCAGTATATGCGCGATGCAGGAATTGAAACAAAGATGCACTACGATAAACCACTGTTTGAATTGCCAGTGGGATACGAGTATACAGATTACATGAATGAGTTCTTCAGGGAATCAAGCGCATACACACGTGAATGTATGAGCTTGCCTATCTATCCCGAAATGACTGATGCCGAAGTCGAACACGTAGTTCGCACAATCAAACAGTTCTTTAGTTAGCAGGAGCAGTTAATATAAACTGTTTATCGGTTTGTGTTAACTGCCACGTTGGTAACAAACGTTTGGCCATTCTAGCATATAATGACTGGCGCGACTGTTCATCTGCTGTGAATGTAAGTGCAGTTACTTTACCTTGATAACGCTGCAAGAACTCGCGCATAATATCAGTGACTGTAGACATTACTTCAGCTGAATTTCCTGTACCAGTTAGACCAAATTTGCCGTAACGGGTGCGTCCACGCTCAGCGTTTTTAAATTCCACGTCCCATGTACCATTCGCTTCTGGGTAAGTGTACGCATGGAATTGAAACGGGATCTCCCCGATGTGGAATACTGCTACTGCCTCTTCGCTGCCAGTAAAACTCCATTTGTAGTCTTTGCCGGGCTCAAATAGTTCTGTGATGGTTGCAGCAGGTAATACCTTAATGTGGCGTGGGTCAAGTACTGCAAATTGGACACCGTCTGTCCATGCCCAATAACCTTCTTCGCGTGCGTACTCGGCAATTTCTTCACCGCCTGCAAAATCGTCTAAGTCATCTGGTAGGTCGTTGTCATCTTCTAAATTAAGAATATCATCAACGGGTCCAGTAATCTGTGCTCTAATTTCTGTGCCACCGTAACCACCACCGCTGTAGTTTGCACCCTCAACATTAAAGAAGATGCCGTAAGGGCTAGGCTTAAATCCCGTCTTCATAATAATAGCTGCGGCTTCTGGTGTAGTCTCGTGCGTCATTACTTTAGAGAAGGTACCACTGGCTTCATCTAATTCGTGATAGCCTTTATGACCTTTAGGTAAGATGTGCTTAGACTGTTTTGACTGATTCCACGAGCGCCACATTCTGTTACCGTCATCAGTTTGGTCTGGGTGTGGCATAACATCGTTGCCCAACATCTTAGCATACGCATACATGGTAGTAGCAACGCCTTGTTCGCGATAATCTTTGTGTACCCAGGTGCTTTGACTTTTTAGTGTAGGTGGGTTAAAGTAAAAATTAAACAAAATATCGCCAATTAACTTTTTGCCATCGTAGGCTTTAATTGCTAATCCAGCACCCTGGCTAGCCGCAGTATATGTATAGTCGCCAATTTGTTGTGTATGTTTAAAACGACGATGGGCAATGTCTGGGTTAATAGCTTCTGTGATAATTTCATTTATTTTCATGCTAGTATTTAGCATTGTAGCGGGCACGGAGCCACGCCCATTCAAAGCTCAACTGTAGCTTTGCTAAATCACCCTGCACTTCTTCATAGTATGCAACTGCATCATTAGCACCGTCTATGCTGTAATTGCTGTAATTGCCCACTGCAACTGTGCGCCATGTTTCAAATCTATGTTCGGTTTCAAGTGTAGGCTGCGTATCCATAAACAATCGCAGCTTTAACACCTCTCTAAATGCTGTGCGCCATGTGGTCCAAGCGTCTTGGTTATAGTGTGCTACCCCGCTAAGAATAGGCACCGACTCGTGCGGTTGTGACAGTGTAAAGTCTATTCCTGGGTCGTTATTTGCTAAAACAAGGCTCTTATTGTAGGCAATCATTCCTTGGTGTCCGTATACTAGTCCATTGACAGGATTCTTTGCGTTAAAGATGTAATGCTTGGGACCTTGCCAATAGTCTGGGCGGAACTCCCAAATATCCCTGTTACCAAACACTTCTAACTTGGCAAACACTGCTAGAAACCAATCTGTTGTGCTGGCATGCGCCGCTGCTTGATATGCTGCTACACGCCCATTGACACCACGGATCCATTTTACATCACGATTGCTCATGTACTCAGTATGCTCAAACCATTTCTGTTCGTCTGGTTCGCCATTGCTGATAAACACAATGTCCAAATCTTTTACTGCCTTCATATTGCGCAATCGGGGATGCTCTACCAGATGCGGGTAATCATATACTTGAGTCTTGATATACTTCTTAATATCACGCGGAATCAAGCTGGTACTTTTGTCTGCACCGATGTCAATAGCAACGCGATCTTTTTCAGTCCACAGGCACGTGGTATACCCAGTCATGCTAGTGAATTGTTTTTCCTTTGTAAACAGTGCGTAGGGTGTAGCAAAGTTGTGATTCTTAATAGCGTTGATTAGATTGTCATGATCGTAGTGAACTGCTGGGACTGGGTAACGTGTTACTTCGTGTCCGTCTATATAGTTGATCACATTAAACCAATCCAACAACTCCAGTTCAACCATTTGCTTTTTAAATGACTCAACGTGAATGTAGAATGTATCGCCTCTCAACTCTTTTGAAAGCGCCGAGCTGCGCTCATTAGCAAAACAGTGGATCATTTCGCGTTGCCAAGGCTCTGGTTCCCATGTAAAGTCAAAGTCCCTGTAATCGCAAATGCTGTTAATGATCCACACATACTCAGTGTCTGCATTTTGCATGATACGCTTAAATGTATCAAAATATGTGTTTGCAAATCGTGTCTTGACCATGTCCGGGTGTGTGAGTAACATGGCTGTGTAGTCAAGTTCGCTTTCTGGATTTCCGTGATCCACGAAGTACATGTTGCAGTTGGTATCGGGTTTGGTTACGCTTTGATCAGATACAAAGTTCAAGTTAGGAAACTCTTCTATTCCTTTTGCCCACTCAGCATGACGATTGAATTCCCACTTGTTGATTAGGAATGTGTCGCTCCATTTGTTATGCTGACTTGGGAATACGTGAGTCATGTACTGTTGCCACGGTTCAGCGTGCCAGTGGAAGTCAAAGCCAGTGTAGTCATACTCGCTGCTAACTACCCAAAACTTATTGGTCTTGCTGCGTGTAACACAACGCTTGATTGTGTCCATCATGCTGTTTGCATAACGAACCTTGGTAACATTGTGTACTTCATTAAGTCTATCGTAACGTACCTGTGCCGTTGGGTTACCCTTGTCAATAAAGAAAATATCCAACACTTGCATTGCAGTAAATTTGTGATAGCCGTGCGTGGGCATGGGTCCTGCAAAACTAATGTTAGTTGCACCGGGTACAGTATAAGTCAGGCCGATACTTTGTTGATAGTCGCTACCAAAATGATACACATAAGGTGGATCGAGTGTATTGGGATGCCAGCTGAAGTCCACAGTGGATTCTTTAATCTCTTCGGGAATGACCCAATGTGTTTTGTCTGCCACTGCTGTAACCGTAAACGCATTGCTGAACTTGATGCCAGTTGTATGCAACATGGTGTAGTAAACACCGCTAGCACTTTGATGCTGACTAGGAAAGTGATATGTGTAATTGCCTTCTGTTGTATCTGGATGCCATGTTAGGTCTACAGAGTCTGGGTCAATGTGATCAGGTATTGTCCATCCCGGTGGGTAAGGCAAGCGTTTAACTGACTGCTCGGTTCTAAAATGCCATTGCTTGTGCGCATGTGTATCTACATGTGCTAGAAACACATCGCCACATCGTTGGTGTTGGCTAGGCCAAACATGCAGATGGCTGTGTTCCCATGGAGCTGGGCGCCAATTGAAATCAAACCCGGTGTAATCATTGCCCCCATAAATATACCAGTAGTACCCAGTTTTACACTTGGCCGCTGCTGCTTCTATGCTCGGCGCATATTGCTCAAATGCAAATAGGTTTGGCTTGCGGCCATAATAAAATACGTCAAACATGTATAATCTTAACAGTCATTACGAAAACATCTATCACTTCTTGTCTACTATTGTAGCACAACCAAGGGTGTTATATCTACACCCATTTGGGTCAAGTCAACCAGAAAATATCGAAGTGCTGGCAAAGGACATGAGCCATTTACCCAATAGCGGCGATCCGTTGTTTATCTTTTATGACCAAGAACCCATATATGGAGAATACAATTTTAGGTTGTTTGATTACATTAGGGACAACATGAGTGGGCCGTTTGTGCTGGTTACTACCGAGCGAGACAGCGACGGGGTTAATGCTGTTCGCAATCGCTACGGCTGGGAGGTTGTGTATTACTTCCATCATGTATTTGCCGCACACGATTGGTTCCGCGGATACAGTTATGACAGTAGGTTAACACTACCAATAGATCGAACAATAAAAAAGAAGTACGTGACATTCAATAGACTCACTAGTAATGCAAGAGTGTATAGAAGTTTGTTAATAAGCGAACTTGTTGAACGCGGCATTCTAAGCAAAGGTCATGTCAGTTACAATGACACATGTCCAGATGGCGGAACATACGTGGATAACATTTCTGCCGCTGCATCAAACTGGTTAATCTCATGGGATGTTGCTAATCGAGCCATTGCAAACATTTCAACTGCACCATTACCGTTGCGTGTAGATTACAAGGACCGTGATTCAATTCCTAACCACAGCTTTGTATTGAGTGCAGTGCCCGAGACCCAAGAAAGTTTTGTATACGTGGTAACAGAGACCTGTTTCTGGGAACGCAAATGCCATTTAACAGAAAAGATCTTTAAACCTATTGTAAGTCAGATGCCATTCTTATTAGTTGGGCCTGCACATAACTTAAAGTATCTACGCGAATACGGATTTGAAACTTTTGGCCAATGGTGGGACGAGAGTTACGACGATATTGAAGATCCAGTGCTGCGTCTAAAAGCTGTTACAGATGTGCTAGAGACTATTTGTAAAAAGACTGATAAGCAGCTAGAGCGTATGCTTAAAGAAATGCAGGATGTGCTCGCCTACAACTACAATCGTTTTTACAGCCAAGATTTCCTAGATGCTGCATGGTGTGAGCTAACTGACAATCTACGATTCGCTATTCCCATTTAATGCTTCATATACTTTGCAACTACTTCGGCTAGTTGCTTGTGCGTATCATCAAACCAAGAGCTAACATGGTAATCGCAGTGTGCAGGCTTTTCAAACATTTTATTCGTGTCTTCGAATCTACTGTCATTGATGGTATCCATCCACACGGTAAACTCTGCATCAAACTCTGCTCTTGCTGCTTCGGTGGGACACACAAAGTCAGCTACTGCAATCTTGCCAGCTTTAACTACACCATCAGCTAGATACTTCATACGCATTGCCTGACGCATACGACCTTCTGGAGTAAAGTCCCAGTCGTTGTATTCATTGCGTACTGCATCTGCATTAAGCCATACGCCACCAATTAGCTCTGCAAATGGTTTAGCCAACGTGCTCTTGCCACTGCCCGGTAACCCAAATATCAATATCTTCTTAGTCATTATGAACAAACCTTTACGCCGTATAACTGTTCGAATCGATCTGCATCTGCGCGATCGTTTACCATAGGTTCCCCGCGTATGTTAAGACTTGTGTTTAACAACATAGGGCATCCGGTCATTACGTACCACTTTTCGAGCAGCTCTCTAATGCCGCTTCCATCTTTCGGCACTGTCTGGACACGACTAGTCCCGTCAGCGTGAACGATAGCAGGAAATAGCTCAGGAACCCTGCAACGAGCGACTGACTGCATGTACCTACTATGCTCGAAACCACGAGGCATATCAAAGTAAGTATCAGCCAGTTCCTCCAAAATAACGGGCGCAAATGGTCTGAATTGTTGTCTACGTTTAATGTCATTTACTTTCTCCTTAATCTCGCTGCCTCTAGGATCTGCAAGCAGGCTTCTGTTTCCAAGTGCCCTTGGTCCGAATTCGGCTCGCCCGGAAGCCACTCCCACAATCTTCCGAGTAAGTAACTCGTCCAGAATGTTGTTAACAGGATAAGGGCCAGGAATATTGTGCCCGAGATAAGCGTCTCTCCAGTTAACGGCACGCCCATAAGCCAAAGCGGCAGCACCAAGGCTACTGCCAGCGTCACCAGGGTTAGGCATAATCCATATATTCTCAAAGTAGTTTCCTATACGTGCATTTGCTGCACAGTTTAAAGCGCATCCGCCCATGTAGACCAAGTTATCGCTCCACTTAAATTGCTTTGCGCGAAGCATGACATTGAGAATTAAATCCTCTGCTAGGTCTTGTGCGGCGGCCGCAATATCCATGTCACTAAAGTTAGACAGATATTTTGTACTCATTCCCGTGTGCAAGTTTTCTTTAAACTCGATGTCCCACTCGTTGGATACCAAGTCCAGCTTCATTATGTCTTTAGCATACCCGCCACCATAAGCAGCCATGCCCATTAGAATGTATTCTTCATCTAGTGGGCGTAAGCCAACGAGCTTAGTAGCTCCACTATAAAAGAGTCCGATGGAATGTGGGTAATTCTGTTGCCAAAGTCTCTTATAAGTTGCTTTACCGTTGCTATCATATTCTGCTCCCCAAATTGAGATAGTTTCAAACTCGCCAATGGCGTCAATGACTACTACTGTGGCCTTGTTAAAACTGCTGGTTTGGAATCCTGCGGCTGCATGGCTTAGATGATGATTGTAGTTCTTGTAATACTTTAGGTCCCACCACTTGGCATGTCCAATCTGCTTATGCACAAGTTTCTTAACGCTGAGCTTATCCCACTCGAATCCTTGTCCTGCATAAGCCTGACGGAGCTGCTTATATAGAGGACGTTCGTAATAAGCCACGGTCTGGATGGGATTATATTCCTCGAGCTTACGAATAAGTGGACTACAGAAATTAGCATCTGACTTTGACTTACTATATCTTTCGGAATGACTGGCGAAAAGGATGTTCCCATCTTCGTCTAATACTGTTGCGGCTGCATCATGATAACCAGCCGAGATGCCTAATATGTTCATTGATTTTATCTGCTATTCTTTGATGACCTAGCTCCAGCGGATGCCCGCCAGGTCCTTTAGGGCAATCGCCCATCCACTCTACTATACTGCCCGGCATCCAATTGCCTACATTACAATTCGGAACGTCAAACGTTCTTACAAATATATAAGGTACATTGCGATCACGCAAGTACGCATCTAACATCACCACTTGCGTTAAAAACTTTGTTATGGCCCATTCTTCATCCCAATCCAAAAATACATGATCGCATATTGATCCATACTTTCTATGACTACTAGGAGTAAGGTGTTGTCCGTTTACTTCTATTCTATTTGGAGTAGTCCAAGCAATGATTGCATAATTCGGTTTATTATTCTCTACAGCAATCACAGTAGTTTTGACTATTGCATCATTGCTGTATCCCGGCTGGGCTCTATTTGTAACAGGGCAGTCCAACAACTTCGGCCACGGTTTCTGGTCAGTTGGGAGTTCTTCCCCATATGTAAAGCTGTCGCCGTTGACTAACATCATTTGTAGATAAATGGATCTCGTTTACGTAGTTCTTTTAATTTCTTGCGGTAACGAATCTCTAACCGGATTCGATTATACAGGCTTTTTAACCAGTTCATTGAATTGTTCTTTCATTAATAGGGCTGCGTCACTGTGCGCTTGCTCTAGCGGATGTGTAGTACCTATAGGGTATTTATTTTCCTTTGCCCACTGATAGAAACCTCTTGGATTGCATGTTTCGTTAGCTTTAGTTCCAGCCGGGAACCAATACCATTTAGTCATATCAATTTGATTCACAAGGCTCTTTATCGTACTATCATGTTGGCTGACTGTGTAGTTATAGATTAAGCTGTTGTCTGCACAAGCAAACATGTAAGGGATGCCCTTTACTCGAAGGTAATTTTGAAGGTAAACAATTTCTTTAAGGCTTGAATACACTTCCCAGTATTCCGTAGAACCCACGTGTGCGTAGAACGTTTTTGCGAAATCTGCAACACCAGTCGTCTTCGCTCTTTCGATGGTCGCCAGCTGGGCATCCAAAATAGCCGTATCCTTGGTCGCGAATTCTTTTTCAATTTCTCTTGCATCTTGTTTTATTGTCCACGAATTGATACTGTACCAAGGACTTTTGCGCTGCCGCGTATCGTATGCAAATCTAAACTCGTAACGCCCGGGAAATGTCCAGCTAACGATCACACCAGAAACTCCACCTTGTTCACAACGTTCGATGGCAGTACGTGCAATAGCATCATTGCCATAGCCTGGCCATGCAACGCACTCATCTGCACCCAGTAATGCAGTAAAGGTATTGGCAGGGCTTGCTAGCTCGCTGCCATAAACAAAGCTATCGCCTGCTGCTATAATCATATCCGGGCTTTAAACGGTCGATTTGTTGTTGGTAGTAGTCTGGGTCGGTCCAAGTGTAGGGATATACGGCGCGTAATACGTTCCCGTGCCCGTCATCTGTAGTGATCCCCTGTATGTCAAGGTACTTTGAGAGTATGGGCCACACGTCACTGTAATTAGTTGTGCCAAAGCTCTCTTGCAACGAAACTTGTCCGACCGGGTGGTACCCATAATTGTATAGCGTATCCTCAACATCGAATCCGTTGCGGCCGAGCCAATCCCTAAATCCTGACAGCTCTCGGGTGTGCCAAGGATGAGGGCCATTAAAGCATACATCTCTCGCCCACTCGACGTCAAACTCCCCGCTATAGTAACGTAGGTGAGTAATAGCATCACAAGTGGCCTGGTCAATATCGACTCCCGCCTCATCTCTATAGACTTCAAACAGTGTTTTGCCAATCTGTGTCCAATGTAAGTAGACTTCCCCAAAGCGTCGATCGTAGTTATATTCGCTAAAAGCAGTTTTACATATTCCTGGGAATTCATATCGTGGTGCGTTTAAGAATGTTGTGATTTGACTAGGACGGACCCATTGTGGATCTGTTGCCTTCTTACGTTGACTCAGCATTAAACTTTCTGCTTCGTGGCAGAGATTGTTTAGCTGTCTGATTGCAAATTTTGTTGTGTAGTCTGCACGTTTGTAATACTCGCTCAATCCCCATACTGTACCTTGCAGTATCTCGAAGTGATTGTGCAACTTGTTCATTAAGTCTTGATTTGGGTCAAGGCCATTCCGTAATGTAGTATGAGTATATAGTTCTTCAATATGATAGTCATCAAAGAAGCTGTTGATTTCATTTACAGCCCAAAACAATTCTTGACAGATAAAACGCAAGTCACGTTGACTATCAGGGAATCCTAAAAAGCAAAAGTTCTTTTCGAGGTACAAATTACGCTGCAACACATCCTGCAATGCTGCAAACCACAACTCACCCATTGGAGTGTCATGTACATTGATATAGTAATCAAGTGTATCTGTTTTGTCCAGCGGGTTCTGTAGTGTAACCGTTACTTTATTCATATTTCAACATAAACCACGTTTCGTCTTCTGGGCTGTCGAATTTTAAACGCAGGTCCCATGTATGCTTTTTATTGTTATAGTATTCTTCAACTATGTAGTTGCCGGGATATTTTTGTTGCATACGTTTAGTTGCTGGTTCGTAACTAGCATCTGCCATGTCTTTAAAATATGTACCACGTTCCCTGGAGAGCACATCACGCCATGATTGTTTTGGTATTTCCATAGTTTCATCCCAAACAACTGTCCAGTTAGCTTTTAACTTTCTAGTCTGGGCTTTTAATTCTGTTTTTACGATTTTAAGTTTCAATCGAATCCCACCATTCTAATACCTCAGGTCTAGCTGAGAGTATATCACGCATAGTATACGAGTCTTTTCTGATTAGTTCAAGTTTTTCGATACGAGCTTTACCACGCTTAATACCATCTTGATATTGGTCGGGCCATTGCTCTTCAAATGTAGGACGAGATTTTAGCTGGACAAGTATGTCATGCAAGGCGCTCCCAGTTCCAGTGGCAAGCTGTTCGTCTACCCATGGCTCTAACAGTCGTCTGGGTAGTGCAAGCGGTGACATAACTATGTCCGGGCTAAAACTAAAAATTACTTTTGCGAGGACGTCAACTCCGAGTTCTTTGGACAAGTCGTTAATCCGTTGGATTTCAAACATTCCTGGCAAGGTAAGGGTGAAGTCGATTCGCATCTGGCGACGATGAGTTGCATACGCAAGTCCCTCACAGAAGTTCTCAAGCCAGGTAGCGTAGTCAAGGCCTGTTCTAATGTATTCGCCAATCGCTCCCGTACCGTCGAGCGACGCACATATCTGCCAATCACGAATCCCGCTAAGAATATCGCGATAAAGGCTAACACCTCTATACTCAGTTCTAC
>ERZ650308.474-NODE-474-length-21768-cov-4.779395_pt1 | contig 21768 bp, 21 predicted proteins | sample MGYA00376244_ERZ650308 | MGnify/ENA primary metagenome ERZ650308 (study PRJEB26733, sample SAMN07839295) | wastewater metagenome | biome: small river; feature: stream; material: water | place: USA: North Carolina | collected 2016-04-26 ... | reverse complement strand
TCCGAGTTCATTGTTAACTGTTGGTCAAAATTACATCACCGACATCAGAGTAACTCCAGAAGATATTTCACTGCCAAACAGCCAGACAACACGTGCTAGATGGGTACAATTTAAAATACCCGTATCGCAGTATACCAACAAAATTGGAGGGATTTCCGATTTCTTGTCGATCCGATTTATGAGAATGTTCATGACCGGATTTTCAGATAAAGTAACGCTTCGTTTTGGCGAGTTAGATTTGGTTAGAAGTGAATGGAGAAGGTATACCAATTCGATGGATATCACCGACCCAGTTGCCGATGATGACGGAACCACTTTTGAAGTACAATCGGTAAATATTCAAGAAAATAGTCAAAGAACACCAATTAATTATGTAACGCCTCCAGGAGTAGTTCGTGAACAATTGTTCAATAACAATACACTAATTAATCAGAATGAACAATCTCTTTCATTAAGAGCCTCTGGATCTGGTTTGGAACCGGGAGATTCTCGTGGCGTATTTAAAAGCGTAAGTGTGGATATGCGTCAGTTCAATAAGTTGAAAATGTTCCTGCATGCTGAAGCTTTGCCGGGAGATCCGAATTCAATGCAAGACGACGAAATGGTCGGATTCATCCGATTTGGAAATGATTTCACTTCTAATTATTACCAAGTGGAAATTCCCTTGAAAAAAACCAGTTTTGGTGGGGTATTATCAGCTGAACAAGTTTGGCCAGAAGCCAACGAACTTGATTTGGACTTGGCCTTATTGACCAAATTGAAAATACAAGCCATGTCAATTGATCCATCAACATTAGTGGACGGAGTTTATTTTCAAGAGGAAGACGTATTAGATCCTTCAAAAGCAGGTAAGATCAATAAATTAAAATTAGGGATTAAAGGAAATCCAAATTTTGGATTGGTTCGAACGCTTATGGTAGGTATAAAAAACCAAACAGACGGTTTGCGAACAACTGAGCACCCATTTAACCCAAGAGATATTGCAGGAGAAGTTTGGTTCAATGAATTGCGTATTGCCGACATGGATAACAAAGGCGGTATGGCCGCTGTGGCTAGTATGGATACGAATTTTGCCGATTTAGCAACGGTTTCTGCTACAGGTAGAATGAGTACATCTGGTTTTGGTGGATTGGAACAAGGTCCGAATGAACGAAGTAGAGAAGATGTAAAACAATATAACATCGTAACCAATTTGAGTTTAGGTAAATTATTGCCTAAAAAATGGGGTGTAAATTTACCGATGAATTACTCCATTGGAGAAGAATTCATCACGCCAGAATACGACCCTTTTAATCAAGATATTACAATTCAACAACTTCTAGACAATACAACAGACGAAGCGGAAAGACGTAATATAAAAAATAGAGCAACCGATTTTACCAAGCGTAAAAGCATCAACTTTATTGGAGTTAAAAAGGAACGAAGTGAGACACAAAAGCCTAACTTTTTTGATCCTGAAAACGTAACTTTATCGTATTCTTATAATCAGGTAGACCGACATAATTATGAAATTGAATCATTTATTGATCAGCAAGTAATGACCTCTGCAGATTATACGTATGCTTTTAGTTCGAAGCCTTTGGAGCCTTTTAAAAAGGTAAAAAAATTCCAAAAAAGTGGGTACTGGAAGTTGCTACAAGATTTTAATTTTAATTACTTACCAGCAAGTATTTCATTTAGCTCAAATATTACAAGACAATTCAATCGCCAGCAATTTAGATTGGTAGATGTAGAAGGTATTGGGCTTGAAAACTTATATCAACGTAATTATTTGTTCAATTATCAGTATGGATTTAATTATAATTTGACCAAATCATTAAAATTAAACTTTACGGCTTCTTCTAATAATATTGTAAGAAATTACATCAACGAAAATAATCAAGCCGATAATGCCAATACCATCTGGACCGATTTTTGGAATATTGGAACACCAAATCAGCACAACCAACAATTGGTGTTGAACTATGAATTACCCTTTAGTAAAATTCCATTTTTGAGTTTCATCAAATCGAATTATACGTATACAGGAAATTATAATTGGCAAAGAACCTCCGTTGCGTTGTCTAGTTTTGTAGCAGAAAATGGCATCGAATACAATCTTGGAAACACCATTCAGAATGCAGGTTCGCATAAATTGAATGCAAGTTTAAGCATGACGAGTTTGTACAAATATTTAGGTTTGACCTCAGATGCAACTACTAAAAAACCTGTGGCAAAACCTGCTCCACCAAAACCAGGTGAAAAAATTACGGCGGTTCGCCCTCAAATTACAAAAGAGCAAGGTGTATTTGTAAAAGGACTGATTGGTGTGTTAACCAGTGTCAAAAACATTCAAGTAGATTATACCCAAAGTGGCGGAACGGTATTGCCCGGTTATACTCCAGGACTTGGGTTCTTTGGAACATCCAAACCCACCCTCGGATTTGTTTTTGGAAGTCAGGATGACATCCGATTTGAAGCCGCTAAAAATGGTTGGTTGACCGATTATCCAGAATTCAATCAAAACTTCACGCAGGTAGTAAACAAGAATTTAAAATACAATGCGACTGTAGATTTGTTCCCAGATTTCAAAATTGATATCACGGGAGATCGTTTGTATGCGTCTAATTTTTCTGAACAATACGATGTGTCGAATGGAGTTTATAATTCGAGATCGCCTTACAGCTTTGGAAATTTCTCTATTTCGACCATCATGCTTAAAACTTCTTTCAAGAAAAGTGACGAGAACATGTCGCAAGCATTTGAAGATTTTAGAGAAAACAGATTGATCATCGCTAATAGATTAGCAGCCATTCATTATGGCGGCACTGCGTTCCCAACAGATGCAGAAGGATATCCTGTTGGATTTGGTAAAAATACGCAATCGGTACTTTTGCCTTCTTTCTTGGCAGCTTACACAGGTTTTTCCGGAACGGGTTACGGCGAAGCGGCTAAAGGTATTTCGCTTAGCGCATTCAAAAACATTCCGTTACCAAATTGGAATGTAAAGTACAGCGGATTGATGCGTTACAAATTCTTTAAAGATAAGTTCAAACGTTTTTCATTGCAACACAATTACAAAGCTTCGTACACGCTGAATTCATTTAGATCCAATTTGGAATACGATAAAGACCCTAACGGAACCGATGTTTCGGGGAACTTTAGAAGCAGTACAATTATTGGAAATGCCAATTTAGTAGAGCAATTTAGTCCATTAATTAAGATCGATTTCGAATTGAAAAACTCTTTCAAGTTTTTGGTTGAAATGAAAAAAGACAGAGCATTATCCATGAGTTTTGACAACAATTTGTTAACGGAAGTAAAAGGAATTGAATACTCAGTGGGTATGGGTTATCGCATCAAAGATGTAATTTTTACATCTGCCTATGCGTCTGATCCATCGGGTGTAATTAAAGGAGACATCAATCTGAAAGCCGATTTTTCATATCGAAACAACAAAACAATTGTTCGTTATTTGGATTATGACAACAACCAATTGGGAGGCGGTCAAAACATTTGGTCGGTTAAGGTTACGGCTGATTATGCTTTGAGTAAAAATTTAACAGCGATCTTCTTTTATGATCATTCGTTTTCAAAAGCAGTTATTTCAACTTCGTTCCCTTTAACGAATATTAGAAGCGGATTTACCTTAAGATATAATTTTGGAAACTAAAAGTATTCAAATAATCATTTGAAAAATTAATTATTAGTACTACTTTTGACACAGATTTTTACAAACAATACAAACTAAAAATATTTATAAAATGAGCGTACCTAGTAATTTAAAATACACAAAAGACCACGAATGGGTATCTATTGATGGAGATGTAGCAACTGTTGGAATTACACATTTTGCACAAAGTGAATTGGGAGATATCGTATATGTTGAAGTTGAAACTTTGGATCAAACTTTAGATAAAGATGAGGTTTTTGGAACGGTTGAAGCTGTTAAAACAGTGTCTGATTTGTTCTTGCCCTTATCTGGTGAAATCATCGAATTTAACGAAGATCTAGAATCAAATCCAGAGAGCGTGAATTCGGATCCATACGGTGCTGGTTGGATGATCAAAGTGAAGGTTTCAGATCTTTCACAATGGGATGAGTTATTGGATAGTGCCGCTTATGCCGCTTTAATTGGTGCTTAATCAAAAAACACTATTTTTTTTGGCGCTAAGTTGGACTTTGCTTATTGTTTTTTTAAGCTTGGTTTCGCTATCGTCCATTAAAGATCCAATCGATCTTCCTTACAAAGACAAAGCAGTACATTTTGTATTTTATTTTGTGTTTGTTTTTTTGTGGGATGTATGGAAATTCAAATCCGCTTCACAAAAATCTTCATGGATCATTTTACGGATTGCCATTTTATTCGGAATTTCAATAGAGTTGTGTCAAGCGTATTTAACACAAGAAAGAAAATTTGAATTTTTTGATATCATTGCCAATTCATTAGGAGCCTTTATTGGATTTATCACCGCTGAAAAAATAATAAAATCATATAAATCTCACTTATAGTGAGATTTTTTATTTTAAATAATCACACAATGAACATAAAAAACTATTTGGACTCTACCTATTTGAAAACGGCCGATCAAGCCAATATTTCAAAAGAAGAAAATGATAAAATAGTACGTGACACCATCCGAGAAGCTATCGATGAACAATTCAAATTGGTAATGATTCGTCCCGAATATGTCGTAATGGCAAAACAATTAATTGCTGCCGCTCAATCGCATGTATCGGTGGGCACGGTGATTTCCTTTCCAGAAGGTACCTGCACATTGGAAGAAAAGTTGCAAGAAGCTACTCAAGCCATAAATGATGGTGCTGATGATCTGGATTTTGTGTGTAATTATAAGGCATTTAAAAACGGCGAAATGGAGCTAGTTAAACAGGAAGTTCTTGCCTGTACAGCACTTGGATTACAACATCATAAAACGGTGAAATGGATTATTGAAGTAGCTGCGTTATCCGATGCACAAATCATTCAATTTTCTGCATTGATCAAAAATTGCGTCATGGCTCATTTTGATGAAGCAGCTTACAAAAAAGTTTTTGTGAAATCATCTACTGGTTTTTTCAAAACAGAGCACAACCTACCAAATGGTGCAACAGTTGCTGCAATTCAATTGATGATTGAAAACGCATCTCCGCTACCGGTTAAAGCGGCAGGAGGGGTTCGAAATTTTGAAGAAGCTCAACAAATGATCCGTTTAGGCGTAAAAAGAATAGGTACTTCTGCTGCAAAAGCAATCAGTTTGGGTGCTGTTTCTGATTCAGAATATTAACTTTCATTTTTTCTTTTTTTTAATAAAAAAATATAAAAACTACACCCATAATTTCACAATCAAATTTGTACATTTGCACAGCAAAAAAAAGCAATTAATTGAACACAATAGATACCATATCTCCATTTCAGAAAATATACAAAGATTTTCTAGAAATTACCAAGGCTAGATTAGCAATTAGCGTTGTTTTTTCTTCGATTGCAGGTTATTTATTAGGATTTAATTCGGAACAACCGTTTAGTTGGATCGTATTGATTATGTTGTCTGTTGGTGGATATTGTATGGTGGGAGCGTCCAATGCTTTCAATCAAGTCATTGAAAAAGACCTCGATTTGTTGATGGACAGAACCAAGAATCGTCCGGTTCCGTCAGGAAGAATGTCGCCCAATAGTGCTTTAATTGTTGCGTTTACCCTCACATTAATTGGATTGGTGTTGCTCTATTTGATCAATCCAAAAACAGCCATGTTTGGCGCGATTTCTATTTTTTTATATACCAGTTTATACACTCCTTTAAAAACAGTTACGCCTTTGGCAGTATTTGTGGGCGCTTTTCCGGGTGCGATTCCTTTTATGTTGGGTTGGGTAGCTGCTACAGATCATTTTGGTATTGAAGCAGGCACCTTGTTTTTGATTCAGTTTTTATGGCAATTTCCTCATTTTTGGGCCATTGGTTGGTTTTTATATGACGATTATGAAAAAGCTGGGTTTTTTATGTTGCCAACAGGTAAAAAAGACACAAAAACAGCCACTCAGATCATTCTTTACACCATTTGGTTGCTAATAGCATCTGTTTTACCAAGTTTGGGTTATACCGGTCAATTACATACAAGTACAATTGCAACCGTGTTGATTTTCATCTTGGGTGTATGGATGTTATTGTATGGTTTTAAATTGTACCAAGAAAGAACTTCTAAAGCGGCAAGAACATTAATGTTGGTAAGTGTTTCTTACATAACTTTGTTACAACTAATTTTTATAATAGATAAATTTTTACGATAATTATGACAATGACTGCTGAAGAACACCAAAAAAGAACCAATCGTTCCTATAAATTATTGTTGCTTTTTGCGATGATAAGTATGACGATGATGTTTGCTGGATTGACAAGTGCTTATGTCGTGAGTAAATCCAGAACCGATTGGTTGAAAAATTTTGAAATGCCTTGGGCATTTAAATTGAGTTTACTGGTAATTATTTTGTGTAGTGTTACATTTCACTTTGCACAAAAAACAATTAAAGCAAACCGTAGGGAAGCAACCACCTTTTTATTGTTGCTAACTTTAGCGTTAGGAAGCACTTTTGTATTCCTGCAATTTGAAGGATTTAATCAGTTGTATGCAAAAGGGTTAGTCCCGGTTGGAGGCTCGGGTGCCATCACGATTTCGTTCTTGTACGTAGTCGTTTTTGCCCATCTTTTACACCTTGCTGGCGGTATTATTTCGCTGCTAATTATAATTTATAATCATTTTAAACAAAAGTACAATGCGACTCAATTTCTTGGAATAGAGCTAGGTGCGATGTATTGGCACTTTTTAGATTTGCTTTGGATATATTTATTTTTGTTTATATATTTCATTAAATAAGAAAAAAACGTAAATTTGGGAACTTTTTAACAATAACTTTTTATGGGATCGACAGATACATCTGCACAAACTGTAGGAAAAACTTGGGGTGGTGGTAATGAACCATTAAACGCGAGTTATGGAAAATTAATGATGTGGTTTTTCATCGTTTCTGATGCATTAACCTTTTCAGGATTTTTAGCTGCTTATGGTTTTTCTAGGTTTAAATTTATAGAAACATGGCCATTGGCTGATGAAGTGTTTACTCACTTTCCATTTATGCATGGAGTTCCAGCTCCAATGTACTATGTTGCGTTAATGACATTTATTTTGATTTTTTCATCTGTAACAATGGTATTAGCCGTTGATGCAGGTCATCATATGAAACAACAAAGAGTTGCATTTTATATGTTCTTGACAATCATTGGAGGTTTAATTTTCGTTGGCTCACAAGCTTGGGAGTGGAAAAATTTCATTTCTGGTGAATACGGAGCAATCGAAACAAAAGGTGGAAGTATTCTACAATTTGTGGATGAAACAGGGAAAAGATTAAAACTTTCAGAAGTAGCCATTGAGTTACCAGAAGAAAGAGAACAGCATAAAGCGAGCAACGGAATTTGGTTTGAAAGCGAAAGTGAATTGCCTTCTTACTCAGTAGCCGAAGTACAAGCGGGTTTCGCTGAAAAGAAAAATGTGTTGATCAGAACAGAAGAAATTTATACTCCTGAAACCATTAAAACCGCAAAAGGTTTGAATGAGAACAAAGCATTAAATTCAGAAAAACATAAATTCATCCTTTCTAGAAAAGAATCTGAAAATCGTTTGGCTCAAGCTACATTAGTAGTGGAAGGGGCAAACTTAAATAGAAATGAATACGGAAGTAAACTGTTTGCAGATTTCTTCTTCTTCATTACAGGTTTCCACGGTTTCCACGTTTTTTCTGGAGTAATCATCAATATCATCATTTTCATCAATGTTTTATTAGGTACTTACCAAAGAAGAGGTACGTATGAAATGGTTGAGAAAGTAGGACTTTATTGGCACTTTGTCGATTTAGTTTGGGTATTTGTATTCACATTCTTCTACTTAGTTTAATCTTTAGAAAATATATATTATGTCACACGAGCATGTTTCTAATTTAAAAAGAATTTGGTTTGTTTTCGGATTGTTATCTGTGGTAACAACAGTAGAGGTAATTCTAGGGATTGTCAAACCAGAATCATTACACATGACTAATCTTTTAGGTACTAATTTACTTAACTGGATTTTCATTATCTTAACAATTTTCAAAGCGTATTACATCGTTTGGGCATTTATGCACATGGAAGGCGAAGTAAAAGCATTACGATGGATGGTAGTTGGAACTGCTATTTTTCTTATTATTTACCTTACATTCATCCTCTTAACAGAAGGTAATTATGTATTCGGGGTATTTAAAAATTCAACCATTAAGTGGAATTTTTAACACTATAATTAATTCAAATTAAAGGTACGCATTGCGTACCTTTTTTTTATTTTTGTAAAAAATAATCTCATGAAAAAGAATTTTGTCCTTTTCGTTCTATTTGTTTTACCATTAGCGGCTTACCTTTTTTTTGCGTCGGGTGTCAACAGTTTTGCTAAGTTGCCGATTTTGACCAAAAACATTCCGGAAATATCTTCTTGGAAATCGTATACGTCAACTCCGATTCAGTTAGAAAACAAAATCACAATTTTGGGATTTACCGGCGAGAACATCAACAACCGCAAAGGATACTTTTTCAACCTTTACGAGAAAATTTACAAAAAAGACGAACAGTTCAAAGACTTTCAAGTCGTTTTTATTGCTCCTGCAGGTACAGAACAAAAGATAGATGCTCTCATGATTGATTTAAAAAAATTGGGATCTCTTGTGGGTTGGAAATTTGTTTTTGCTACTCCAGATCAAATCAATCAATTTCACTCAAAAATGAATTTGGCTGGGAATTTAGATCAAGATCTTGGGTCAAGAATGGTCTACATCATCGATAAAAAGCGCAATCTTAGAGGTAGAAAAGGAAAATCGGTTAAAGGAGATGTAGAATATAGAGAAGGATACAATACCTCTTTGGTGTCAGAATTACATAACGAAATGACAGATGATGTGAAAGTGATATTAGCTGAATATCGTTTGGCACTTAAAATCAATCACAACGCCTCTAAAAAATTAGAATACCGTGAAAAATAAATCGTACATCGGAATATCTTTTATCATACTCGTTTTCGGAATCATTTTCATCCCGAAAATCATAACCCGTATTACATCGGGAACAGTTGTACAAAATGACCGTATGAGTCTATTAAATGACAAAGAAGTCGATACTTCGTTGGTTGTTATTGGAAATGCACCGTCTTTCGAATTAAACGACCAAAACGGCAAAGTGATCTCTGATAAAGACTATCAAAAGAAAGTCTATGTCCTTGAATTTTTCTTTTCTACTTGTCCGTCCATCTGCCCAATCATGAATTCAAACATGAAAAAATTGGACTCTATTTATGGAAAAAACCAAGATTTTGCAATTGCTTCTATCACCATCAACCCTGAAAATGATACGCCAGAAGTCTTAAAAAAGCATGCGCAGGATTTGAAAATTTCCAATCCGAATTGGCATTTTCTTACGGGAGATAAAAAATACATTCACGATCTTTCTAATAACGGATTTAATATCTTTGCAGCAGAAAACAGCCAAGTGAATGGTGGATTTGAACATTCGGGACTTTTTGCTTTAATCGATAAAAACGGAAAAATACGTTGCAGAAAAGATAAAAATAACAACCCCATTTTATATTACGACGGACTCCAATCGGAAGGAATTGAAGCCATCAAAGAAGATATTAAAAAATTATTAGAAGAATAATCATGGAACAATCAAACCTCGAGAAAAAATTTAATTTACCAATCATTATAGTATCTATCCTGATTCCGGTAGTAGTTGCAATTTTGTTTACCATCAAACTTAAAGATTTTGGATTCAATGTAGAGCCCTTATCGTTTTTACCACCTATTTACGCGGGTATTAATGCAATTACAGCCCTGTTGTTGGTCGCTGCAGTTGTAGCGATTAAAAACGGCAATAGAAAGCGCCACGAACTTCTCATGAAATCGGCTATTGCTTGCTCATTATTGTTTCTAGTTATGTACGTAGCGTATCATTTAACTTCCGATCCAACACCATTTGGAGGAACCGGATGGATAAAAGCCGTGTATCTTTTTATATTAATTTCTCATATTGCATTGTCCATCATCATCATTCCATTGGTTTTATTCACGTATGTTCGTGCGTTGTCCAATCAATTTGATAAACACAAAAAACTCGCAAAAATAACATTTCCAATCTGGTTATATGTTGCGATTACTGGGGTAATTGTGTATTTAATGATTTCGCCTTATTATGTCAAATAAGCAAAGCGTAAAAATTACTACAGGTTTATTTTGGGCAATTTCACTATTGTGTTCTATTAGTACTGCTGCGCAATGCGCCATGTGTAGAGCCTCACTCGAAAGCGAAGGAAACACAACCAAAGCCGAATCCCTCAACGACGGAATCGTCTACCTTATGGTGATTCCCTACTTTTTGGTAGGATTGGTGGCTTATATCATTTACAGAATGTTCTACAAGAAAAAAAACAATTCAGAGGTTTCTCAATAATTTTTTAGAAGCTATTCCAGCTATCCACTACAAGTCCTCACAAAAAAATCCTTTTTTGCTCCGGGCTTTTCGTTTCTATCTGGGCTAAAAAACCTACGTACAAATCAAAAACTGCGTAGTAATTTTAATTTTCATACTAGTTTTGTAATTGTTTTTTGACATTGAAGTTGATCTTGATTTTACTCCATTCCGTCAATAGATACACTAATTTTTCCTTGGGTCGAAATAAAGGCAATAATGGCTTCGTTGGTCAATTCTACTTTGTCAAATTCAAAATCGGAAAGTGTACCGTTCACAAAAACGCCTTTCATTGGAGAATAATTGGTTAAATACGGCATCATGTTTTTCTTGCCTTCTGCTAAATTATCTTTGATGGAATACCTGCAATTGGCTTCAATTTTTTTGATGATCACGCCTTGTAACAACCAATTGGCGGTTTTTGTAAGTAATCCTTTGGTATTGAGCACATACTCCATGTTCTCAAAATAGATTTCTTTTGTAACGGGATTGTAATTCGGAATTCCAGATAAATAAATGGTGCCTTCCAAGCTCCCTGTCATTTGTAGGGCCACAATCATTTTACCCTCTTTTGACCATAAAGCTACATCTTGTATCACCACTTTTCTTTTTCCAGATGTAAATTCCTTTCCCTGAAAATTTTTAGTAATGATTCTAGAAGCACTTTCATAAGATGAAACTGCCGCTACAGAAACAGTCGATTGTTCCGAAATGCTAGTCGCGGGTTTGAATACTATACTTTCTTTTTTGATTCCGGGTTTAGGAGATTGCCCCACCATCGTGATCATATTGCATTTCAGTCCAAGCTGCATCACAATTTTGGATTTTTTAAGTTGCGCATCAGTAACATACATTTCTAACGGATTCATTTTGAACCAGGTTTCGTACACTTCACTGGTTTGAAATGGCGTACTCATTTTTTCTAAAACGTCCAATACATAGGGTTTGAAATCACACGAAGCATCAATGGCGTCATCGATTTTTTTTGCCACTTTTGATTTAAAAAGCGATAAGGTGGGATTGATAAGATAGGTAATTGGGACTTTCTTACCTGCTACAAGAAGGGTGGGGCTTTCATTCCAATCAAAATTTTCAATGACAGAACTTGTGTTCATTTTCCAGTTTGATAATTTTACGTCACTCGTCAACGTAATCGTTCCGTTTAAATCGATTTCACGGGTATCGTTCAATCCCATAAAATCAGTTCCATATTTAAATTTTGCCCAAATCTTCAAAGGTATTGTTGATTCAATTTTTCCGTTTTTTTCAATGATTTTTATCGGAGCTGTTTTCCAAATCTTCATTTCCGTTTTATCATCGGTGATATTCAGATCTTCATAAATTTGACCATTCAATGCTTTATTTAGTTGATTTTCAATTTCCTTCAAAGTAATTTCCATTGGCATATTGACTACAGAAGTTGTCATTTGATACGCCATGGTTGTGTTTTTTGAAGGCTCAGGACGCAAGGCTACTATTTTATTCGATGTAGAACAATTTGAAAAAAAGGCGCTAAAAAGAACACAAATAAATAGACGAATGCTTTTCATAATAGGACGGAATTGTATAAAAAAATATTTTTTTAATGGTGAATGTAACAAAAATATTACATTGGCGTCAGATATATAAAATATTTTGCAACTGTTTTTGAATTAAAACAATTAAATTTGCAAGGCATTGTGTTCCATATGAAATTATATTATGATAAATTCTAAAAAAATAACGGTTCTTTTTGTATTATTTGTGAGCATCACTTCTTTTTCACAAAACAAAAAATGGACACTTCAAGAATGCGTGAACTATGCGCTAAAAAATAATATTTCCATCCAACAATCTGAATTGGATGTTAAATTTAATCAAGTTGCAAAGTCGGATGCCATCGGTAATTTTTTACCCAATTTGAATGCCAATTCCTCTCACTCTTGGAACATTGGGTTGAACCAGAATATCACCACAGGTTTATTGGAAAACCAAACGACACAATTTACGTCGGCTGGATTAAATTCAAATGTTGCCATTTACAACGGATTACAAAATCAAAATAGGTTGCGAAAAGCCAATTTGAGTTTGTTGGCCTCACAGTTTCAATTGGCAAAAATGAAAGATGATGTAGCCTTAAATATTGCCAATTCTTTTCTTCAAATTCTTTTTAACAAGGAAAATTTAAAAGTACAAAAAGACCAACTTGCTGTTGATGAAAAACAATTGTCAAGAACGCAAAGTCTTGTTGAAGCAGGTGTTGTAGCACGAGGAGATTTACTTGATGTGCAAGCAACCGTTGCCTCAGGTAAGCAACGTATTATTGCGGCAGAAAACGTGTTGTTTTTATCAAAATTAGGTTTGGCGCAGTTATTACAACTGACCGATTATCAAAATTTTGATGTGGAAGATTCCAATCAATTATCGGTTCAAAACACCACTGTTTTAGATAATCCAGCTGCTGTTGTTGAGAAAGCAAAAGCAGATCGAGTGGAACTTAAAATTGCTAAAACCAATCTGGAAATTGCCGAAAAAGACATTAAAATCGCTAAAGGCGCCTACCAACCAAGTTTAAATGGATTTTATAGTTTCAGTACAAGAGCTAGTTATTCAGATAGAGTGATTGGATTTGATACATCTGGAGCAGCTATATTAGCACCTCCCTTACCTTTATTTGACCAGTTCAGTAATAACAAAGGACACAATTTTGGATTGCAATTATCAATTCCTGTATTTAATGGATTTGCTGTAAAAAATAATGTAGAACGAGCAAAACTTAGTTTTGAACGATCTAAAATCGCTTCAAAAACCGCCGAATTAGATCTTGAACGCAATGTTTACACAGCGATTTCAGATGCAAAAGGAGCTATCAACATGCACGAAGCTGCAGTAATTGCTATGAATGCTAGAAAAGAAGCTATGAATTATGCCAAAGAAAAGTACGAAGTAGGTTTGTTAAACAGTTTTGATTACAACCAAGCTCAAACTTTGTATACCAATGCACAATCAGAAGTGGTGCGAACCAAATATGATGCTATTTTCAAAATCAAAGTAGTCGAATTCTATTTTGGAATTCCCATTTCAGAATTGAATTAATGAATTTAAAAAGCAAAAATATCAGAATATTAACTGAATGCATCAAAGCTTTTACAATTGGTGCATTATTAGGTTTTGCAATCAAATATGTTAGAAATTTAGATTCGTATGCCCCTGTGTTAATTATTGGGATACTATTTTTATCTGCACACGCCCGAAATAATTCATATTTTACAAATAATAATAAATTAGAAAACTAAAATACAATGTCAAAAAAGAAAGTGTATATCATCATTGGAGTATTATTAGGAATAATCATTATTCTAATTGCTTTATCAAAAGCAGGTGTTTTTGGAGACCGAGATACTTCTGTAGAAGTTGAAACTGCCAAAGTGGAAGAAATCACGATTGTAGAAACTGTTTCTGCAACGGGTAAAATTCAACCAGAAATTGAAGTTAAAATATCTTCTGAGGTTTCGGGAGAGATTATTGCATTACCTGTAAAAGAAGGACAGGTTGTAAAAAAAGGAGATTTATTAGTAAAAATAAACCCCGATTTATATACTTCAGGTCTGGATCGTTCGGTTTCTAATTATTCTGGAACAAAAGCAGGTTTAAGTCAGGCAGATGCATCTTTCAAAGAAGCACAAGCTAATTTTAACAGAAGCAAGATGCTTTTTGACAAAGGAATTATTTCAAAATCGGAATGGGACAAAGCAACCGCTTCTTTTGAAGTGGCTAAAGCAACGAAAGAATCTGCTTATTACAACGTAAAAAGTGCTTCGGCAACTGTGAAAGAAGCCAAAGATAACTTGGGTAGAACTACTATTTATTCGCCAGAAAATGGAACGATTTCAATGTTGAATGTTGAATTAGGTGAACGTGTATTAGGAACGCAACAAATGACGGGTACCGAAATTTTACGTGTGGCCAATTTGAACAACATGGAAGTGGAAGTAGATGTGAACGAAAATGATATTGTGAAAATAAGCATTGGTGACAGCACCAATATTCAAGTAGATGCTTATTTGAAAAAAGAATTTAAAGGGGTTGTAACGAGTATATCTAATTCGGCTAGTGCTGCCACAACAGCAGATCAAGTAACGAACTTTAAAGTAAAAGTTAGAATCTTAAAAGAATCTTATAAAGATTTGACAGAAGGCAAACCCGAAACGTATTCTCCTTTTCGACCAGGGATGACTGCAACTGTAGATATCATTACTACTAGAAAAGAAAATGTTTTGGGAGTTCCAATCAGCGCTGTTGTTGTAAAATCGGATACGACAGCCACAAAAAAATTCGCTGTAGAAGCTAAAGCAGGTGAAGAGGGTGATAAACCACTGCCTAAATCGGATAAAAAATACGAATGTGTTTTTGTAAAAGTTGGGGACAAAGCCAAAATCAGAGTTGTGAAAACAGGAATCCAAGATGACTCAAAAATTGAAATTCTATCAGGATTAAAAGCTGGAGACGAAATTATCGTTGGACCTTATGTTACCGTTTCTAAAGAATTAAACTCGGGCGACAAAGTTAAACTAGCTTCCGATAAAACAGATAAAGCAAAAAAATAATTCTTGGTTTATATATTAAACATAGAAACAAGCACAAAAAACTGCTCGGTTGCCTTATCGCAAAACGGGCAGTTGTTGCTTTGTAAAGAAATTGCCGAACAAGGCTATTCACATGCCGAGAAACTGCATGTTTTTATTGAACAAATTTTAGCTGAAGCCTCCCTTTCTTTTTCGCAACTTTCGGCAATTGCTGTTAGCTCGGGTCCGGGATCGTACACCGGATTAAGAATTGGTGTTTCTGCTGCAAAAGGACTTAGTTTTGCACTCAATATTCCGCTTATTTCAGTAGATACGTTGACTTCGTTGACGCAGCAAGTTGCACCTACAGATGGTTGTATCATACCGATGATCGATGCACGCCGAATGGAAGTGTATAGTGCTGTTTTTAATTCCAAAAAAGAAATGATTCGTGGAGTCGAGGCCCAAATTATTACCAGTGATAGTTTTGCTGAGATCACCGAAACCATTTATTTTATTGGCGATTCCAATGAAAAAGTTAAGTCGGTCTTAACCAAGCCCAATCATGTTTTTTTAGATGCGCATACGTACCCATCTGCAGAACAAATGTGTGCCCTCTCTTTTCAAAAATTTCAAAATAACGAAATCGAAGATTTAGCGTATTATGAGCCTTATTATTTGAAAGACTTTTTATTTGCGAAGTAATGCTAAAAGGATTTAATCCCTGTAGTATTCCTGTCAAATTCCCACGTTATTTTAAACCAACACGTTTAACTACTTTTTTCTTTGACAAAAGGGTGAATTGCTATGTTTTTGTCGTCGAATGCGTCTTTGCAATTTTCTAATATATAGGAAGTTACTTCTGCAAAATTTGGGTTGCTGCACCAAGCTCTTACCGAGAGGTGAATCGCTTGATCTGAAAAATCACGAACGGTAACTGTAGCCGCTGGGGTAGAAAGTATTTTGGGGTTGTTTTTCATGAGTTCTAAGACGGTTTCTCTAGCCAACTTGATGTTCGTGTCATAGGATATAGAAAGCGTCATATCGGTGCGTCTATTTTCTTGAATGGAGTAATTGATGATGGTATTGTTGGATAGTGCTCCGTTTGGAATAAAAATGGTTTGATTGTTGGCCGAGATGATTTTGGTTACAAAAATCTGAATTTCACTTACCGTCCCCATGATTCCTTGCGCTTCAATGGTATCCCCCACACGAAAGGGTTTGAAAAGAATGATGAGCATCCCTCCAGCAAAATTGGATAGTGAACCTTGTAAAGAAAGACCAACGGCTAACCCGGCTGCTCCCAGTATGGCAACGAAAGACGAATTATCGATTCCTAATTTTGAAATGACAGTTACGAACAATAATACGCGAAGGGCCCACAGTAAAATGTCGGCTAAAAACTTAGAAAGTGTAGGATCAAAATTATTTTTGACCATTACTTTTTTGACAATTTTATTGGTGATTTTTATTGCGTAAAGTCCGATGATTAATAATAACACCGCCGATATAAATTTGGGCGAATAGTCTATTAATAGGGATAAGAAATTTGAGGTATAACTTTCTAACGAGTTAATGTTGATGACTTCTTTCATTTGATGGAACTAAAAAACAAGTTAATGTAACGTGATGTGTAATTTGGACAAAGGTACTTTTTTTTCTGAAATTATCCTGATGTTGCCTACTCCAGGTCGCTCTAGGGTGCTAAAAAATCAGCATTTAATTGACGGCTTTCGGTTACAGGTAATTGACACGATTTGTTTTGGCATTGATAAAAGAGCATTTTATTTGCTTGGTATCTGTTTGCTAAAAACGGTAAATTACTAGCTTTGTTAGTTCCTCCCAAAATGATTTGTGGCAGGTACTTTGCATTCAATTCTTTGATTTCATTCATTGCATTATCTCCGCAAATGGCAAGTTCTTTATTTGTATTCAATTGGAACAAAGTCTGACGCAACCAATTGGAGTAAGCTGATGGATAATCGATAATTGATGTGATTTGTTGCGTCATTTGTTGGGCCAACTTTTCATAATAACTGTTATTGAAATAAATGCTTAGCACATATAAATTGTGGGCCATAACCGAATTGGAAGCCGGAATTACATTGTCTTCTACTTCAAAATGAGTGGTAATCAATGGATCGTCAATTCTGGAAGTAAACTGGAACAATTCGGTTTTATCATTGTAAAAATAATCCAAGCAATAATCGGTTAGTTGCTTACCTTGTGTAAGCCATTCTTCATTTAAAGTTACTTGATACATCCCGATGAACGCTTCAATGACAAAACAATAATCTTCTAAATATCCATTGATGGTGGTTTGGTTGTTTTTGTAATTATGGAATAAATTGCCATCTTCACCCATGAATTTTGTCTGAATGAAAACTGCATTTTGCAGTGCTTTTTCTAAATATTCTTCTTTTTGTAAGGCTTTGTAGGCTTCCACATATCCTTTCAACATGATGGCATTCCAAGAGCAAAGGCATTTATCATCCAAGCGTGGAGGGTTTCGCTGTTCCCTTTGTGCAAATAGGAGTTGTTCCCATGCTTTCTTTCGTTTGATGAGTTCTTTTGTAGGGATGGAATGGTTTGCGGCAATTTGTTCTAATGCTTGATTTTGAATGAGCACATAATTTTGATTTTCCCAATGGCCAAAAGCATTGATGTTGAATACTTGGGCAAACAATACGAAATCATCACCTATAATTTTTTCTAATTCTGTGCGGGTCCAAACATAAAAAGCACCTTCTTCAAGATGGTTTTCTGGGTTGATGCTATCGGCATCTAAGGCAGAAAAGAACCCATTTTCAGGCGACAGCAAAGTAGCTTCAACCCAAAGTACTGTTTTTTCAATCACTTCTTGATACAGCGGATTTTGGGTCAGTTTATAGGCATTGGCATACAAACTCACCAATTGACCATTATCATAAAGCATTTTTTCAAAATGAGGAACGTGCCATTTCATATCTACAGAATAGCGAGAAAAACCACCATGAACGGTATCAAAAATACCACCATGAGCCATTTTGGTTAGGGTTAAATGCACAAAATCGAGTAGTGTTTTGTCGTTGTATTGGTGGGCATAGTGCAAAAGAAATTCGTAATTATTGGGCATCATGAATTTTGGAGCGCGTGCCATTCCGCCAAATTCCCAATCGAAGCTTTTTTTCCATTTATCAACCAAAGTATGAAGTTGCGCTTCCGAAAAGTGTTCTTTTTCTTGCGCTGAAGGGTGTATTTCTAATGCTTGAAGACCTTGGTGTAATTTTTCGGAGTATTCTACTAATTTTTCGGGCTGGTTTTCAAAAAGATGTTGGAGTTGTTGCAAGTAATCGATCCATTCTTCTTTTTTGAAATACGTGCCACCCCAAACCGGTTTCCCATTGGGAAGGCAGACCACATTCATGGGCCAACCTCCTCTTGAAGTCATGATTTGTATCGCTTTCATGTATACGGCATCAATATCTGGGCGTTCTTCTCGATCTACTTTGATGTTGATGAAATGCGTATTCATCACGTGGGCTACCTCTTCGTTTTCAAAGCTCTCGTGTTCCATTACGTGGCACCAATGGCAGGCCGAATACCCAACGCTAACCAGGATCAGTTTGTTTTGATTTTTGGCTTGCTCGAGTGTATTGGGGTTCCATGCTTTCCAATGTATAGGATTGGAGGCATGTTGGAGCAGGTAGGGACTTGTTTCTAAATGAAGTTCATTCATTGTATCGAGGGTTATAGCCCAGATGGAAGTAGAAAGGTAGTGCTGTGGAGGGCTATTGTTTTCTAGGTAAAAAACAGCGCCCTACGGAAGCTCGTTTTTTGCTTTAGAAAAAAAGCGGTCCACAAAATAACTTGCCACGAACAGCTGGAAATTGCTTCTTCAAATATAGAAAATTTTAACCGTGGTACACTCGCGAAGCGATTATTTTGCCTTCGTTTATTTCGAGAATTTCACCCACAAGCATATCGGGTTCATTGGCTACACTTCTTACATATTCCATAAACACCCTGTGGTCGTTTGCGGTAAGTGAAGTTACTTTATAGTGCAATGTTGGAAGATTGTTAAAGGCTTCTTGCCACCACGTATGGAGTTCGTTTTTGCCTTTAATCAATCCGTTGGTTTCGGGATGTTTTATTTTTAATTTAGGACTATAATGTTCGGCATCTTCGTCGTAAAGAGACAGTAATTTCTCTAAATTATGTGAATTGAATGCTTCGAACCATGCGTGGGCAATGGAAAGATTTTTTTGAGTTGTCATTTTGGTGTTGTTTGCTTAACAGTTTTTCAAGTTGATTATTTCTTGTTCTGTCAAGGGTCTCCAGTTTCCTCGTGGTAGATTCTTTTTGGTAAGTCCGGCAAATGCGACGCGGTCAACTTTGATCACAGTGTAATCAAAATTTTCAAATATTGAGCGAACTACCTTCACGTTGGGAGTTCTCAATTTGATACCGATTTCTGTTTTTGGTTCGTTTTCAATGTAGCTGATTTCGTCTACAAACAAACGGTGTCCGTCGAGTGTTACTCCTGAATTTATTTTCTCTAGATCTTCAAATTTCAAGTTTTTGTCTAACGTAACTTGGTAGATTTTAGTCGATTTTTGGTTGGGCAGACTAAATTTACGAATCATGTCTGTATCGTTTGTAAAAACCAACAAACCAGTTGTATTTTTATCCATTCTACCGATTGCTTCTAGTCTGTAATTTGAGGCTCCTTTGATCAATTCAGAAACTTGTCTGTGTTCTAATTCGTCTAATGAAGTAGTGAAGTTTTTAGGTTTATTCAGTACGTAATATTCCTTTTTTTCTGGAATGATGGTAGCGCCATCAAAGTTAACTACATCTCCAGGTTTTACTTTGTATCCCATTTCTGTGATCGCAATACCGTTCACTTTTACGTTACCAGATTGGATGTAAATATCGGCATCACGACGTGAACACATCCCTGAATTTGCGATGTATTTGTTCAAACGGATATCGTCAGATTTTAATGGTTTTGGAATATTTGGCGAGTCTTTCTTAACAATAGGTTTTCTATTTTGAGAACGTTTTGCCATTGCTGGTTTGGGTGTAGAAGATGTTTTTTTTCTATCGTTACCTGATTTTCCTGAAGTGCCACGTTTGTTATTGCTTGAAGTGCTCATTGTCTGAATATTTTTGCAAAGATACAGATTTTGATTGGTTTTCTGTAGCTTAAAGTTTGAGCAGATTTTTTCCGTGAATAATGACCTCTGGATTGATTAATAGGATGCAGAAAACACCTGATACGATGAGGAATTTCAATATATTATGTAATAAGACATATTGTTTTTTGTGGTTTGATTTCCAAAGTTGGAAAAGAAAAGCCATCAAGATCAATAAGCTGGTATAAAAATAGATGTCCATGTAACCCACATCGTATATTTCGATCAAAAAATAAATGGGAATTAACGTAGCTAAGGTGAGTAAGGTAATGACTTTTTTTGCTATTAATTCCCCATATTTCCCTGGAATTGTTTCGTAATTATTGGCAATGTCGCCCGTCATGTTTTCGAGGTCTTTGATGATTTCTCGGATTAAAATCAACAAAAACAAAAAGCTAGCATGCGCAAAAATTTCAGGATATATGTTTTTGTAATACAATACAATGGCAAAGAAAGGCAATACGGCCAATAGAGCGGCTGTAAGATTCCCAACAACGATGATTTTTTTTATTTTGTGCGAATAGAACCAGATTAGAAAAATATAAGTAGAAAAAAACAACAAAGCCCGAAGTGAAATGAATGATGCGATGATGGCAACTAAAAAATTCACGGTAAAATAGACTTGAAGTTTTGTTTTCTGACTGACTAATCGGTCTAATTGCGATTTGTTGGGTCGGTTGATGATGTCCTTTTTTGAATCGTAAAAATTATTGATAATATATCCTGATGCGATGGAAAGACTTGAAGCTAAAACAAGGAAAAACAGATTGATGTCTAATATAATGGCTAGCGCTCTTTTTTCTGGAGCCAAAATGAAAATTGCCGATAAGTATTGCGCAACAATAATTACTGGTATATTATACCCGCGTACCACAGAAAACATACTTATGATTTTCATGAGTATGTGTTTTGATTTTCGGGTCAACATGGGTGATTGATTTAAAATTGATAAACAATTTCTAGTTTGTAATCTTTAAGCGATTGTTTTGCTTTTTCGATGTCTTGCGTAAATCCAAGAATGTAGCCACCGCCACCAGAACCGCAAAGTTTTAGGTAATAATCATTGGTGTCAATTCCTTTTTGCCAAATCCCGTGAAATTGTTCGGGTATCATAGGTTTGAAATGGTTCAAAACTACTTTAGATAGTTTTTTAGTATTGGCAAACAACGATTTGATATCTCCGCCCAAGAAATTTTCTACACAAGAATCGGTGTGTTTCACAAATTGCGTTTTCAACATGGTGCGGAAACCTTGGTCTTTAAGATTTTCCATAAAAATATTCACCATCGGAGCGGTTTCACCCACTATTCCAGAATCGATTAAGAAAACGGCACCTTTACCTTCAAAGCTTTGGGTTGGAATTCCGGTTGCCTCAATATTGTCTTTTGAATTGATGAGGATAGGGATGCTTAAATAACTATTTAGCGGATCTAATCCTGAACTTTTTCCGTGGAAAAAACTTTCCATTTGCGAAAAAATAGTTTTTAGTTCCAATAATTTTTCACGCGTTAGATTTTCTGATACGGTTATTTT
>ERZ650308.473-NODE-473-length-21775-cov-5.368600_pt1 | contig 21775 bp, 15 predicted proteins | sample MGYA00376244_ERZ650308 | MGnify/ENA primary metagenome ERZ650308 (study PRJEB26733, sample SAMN07839295) | wastewater metagenome | biome: small river; feature: stream; material: water | place: USA: North Carolina | collected 2016-04-26 ... | reverse complement strand
ATGCTGCGATAAAACAATTTGTAGCTGTTTCAAAACTCCATAAAAAAAATAAAAAGTCATTTGTTATTGTGGCGAACGGCATTGATTTCACTTCGGTACCTTCTTCATTAACCGTTGTTCCTTCGATTTTAGAGGCACACGATATCATTGAAATGGAAGAAATTGAACGTGATTTAGGATTTTAAAACTATGAAAATATCCAAAAATACGCTGATTTACATTTATGCTCTTGCCTTGTGCTTGATGACATTTTTATTGGCCAAAAGGACTATTACCTCTTTCAAAACCAATGAATTTGATTATTTTAAACTCGTCGCCAATTTCATTCTGATCGTTTATTTCATTATCAAAATCGTGAAATTGGGTAAAGAGCAAAACGATCAAGGCAACTCATCTATAAAATAGTTTTTACTATGAATAAGATGAAACTGACTATTTTAGGTTGTTACGCAGCAACACCTAGAACTTTTTCAAATCCTACTTCCCAAGTATTGGAGATCAAAAACAATATTTTTTTGATTGATTGTGCCGAAGGTACGCAAGTACAATTGCGCAAAAGTAAAATCAAGTTTTCTAAAATCAGCCGCATTTTTATTTCGCATTTGCATGGGGATCATTTTTATGGATTAATCGGATTAATCTCCACATTTATGTTACTGAATCGGGAAAATGATTTACACATTTACGGACCAAAAGGCATCAAAGAAATTATCTTGTTGCAATTAAAATATTCAGGTTCCTATACAGGGTATTCTTTGTTTTTTCATGAATTAGAATCCAAAGAATCGGAAGTTATTTTTGAAGATGATTCCGTTCGAGTTTCTACGATACCTTTGCAACATAGAGTATATACCAATGGTTATTTGTTTGAAGAAAAAAACACACTGCGATCCATCAATATAGAAGAAGTTGAACGGTATCAAATTGACAAAGTCTATTTTAACAAAATTAAGACTGGGGGCGACGTCAAACTTGATGATGGCACTGTTGTTTCTAATGAAATCTTGTCATTTCCTCCTTCTCCGAATAAATCGTATGCATTTTGCAGTGATACGTGTTACAATGAATCGATTGTACCTTTAATTCAAAATGTTGATGTGTTATATCATGAAAGTACTTTTTTGGAGTCAGAGTTTCATTTAGCAGAAAAAACACTTCATTCTACGGCCAAGCAAGCAGCTGCTATAGCGTTAAAAGCCAATGTAAAACAACTTATTCTAGGTCATTTTTCGACACGATATGGAACGATTAGTTTGTTTAAAGATGAAGCGCAAACTATTTTTCAAAACACAGAAATTGCAGATGATGGTAAAGAATTTATTATTTAAAACGTCTCATTCACATTAATATTCAACAACATGAAAGATTTGAGTAATTACAGAAAGTCTTACGAAAAAAGCGCCTTAATTGAATCTGAAATTCCTGAAGACCCAATTAATCTGTTTAATAAATGGTTTCATGAAACCGAAGATTTTGGCTCTATTGACGAGGTCAATGCTATGTCTGTTGCTACGATTGGTTTGGACGGGTTTCCTAAAACTCGCGTGGTTTTGCTAAAGAAATTCAATGAAGAAGGATTTGTTTTTTATACCAACTACCATTCCGAAAAAGGGAAGGCTATTCTAGAGAATCCAAATGTTTGTTTGTCATTCTTTTGGCCAGCTATCGAACGTCAAGTGATCATTAAAGGAACCGCTGAAAAAACCGCTGTCTCGGTATCGGATAATTATTTTGCTTCACGACCAGATGGTAGTAAATTGGGAGCTATTGTTTCTCCACAAAGTGATGTAATTCCTAACCGGGAGTTTTTAGAAAACAGGTTGAGCCAATTAGAAAAAGAGTACGAAGGTAAAGAAATTCTAAGGCCCGAACATTGGGGAGGAATCTTGGTGCGCCCTGTTGAAGTGGAGTTTTGGCAAGGCAGACCTAATCGTTTGCACGATCGAATCCGTTATCAATTGGAATCCGATTATAGTTGGAAAATAGAACGGTTATCATCTTAATTAAACATTCTGTAAAATTGCACTAAAATTGATTGTAGTTTTTTCTATTTTCTCAAAGTAGTAGTATATTTGCTAAGTAATTATCAATTATTTTCATGGATAAAATCTTCACGAATACAAAAATAGCATTTGGATTAAAAAATAATTCTGAACTAGAAAGGGCCTATTTGTTGTTTAAAATGATAGGGAATGCTTCTCTAGTTAAAGTTGGAACGGCCTTGACCCATTTTGCTTTAAAAGCACATTTGCCGGTTGAAGGATTGATTCGAGCGACCGTTTTTGATCATTTTTGCGGAGGTACAAATGAAGAAGATTGCCTTTCGGTGGTTGATAAAATGTATACCAAAGGAGTTTCGTCGGTATTAGATTATTCGGTTGAAGGTAAAGAAGAAGAAGCTCAATTTGATGCTGCTTTTCAAATGACCCTGAAAACTATTGAATTTGCCAAAAAACGTCAAGCGATTCCTTTTGCGGTATTTAAACCCACAGGTTTTGGAAGAATTGATTTGTATGAAAAAGTAGGTGCTAAACAAACGCTTTCAGATTCAGAGCAACTTGAATGGAATCGGATAGAAGCACGATTTGATCAAGTTTGTCAAACGGCTTATGAGCAAAATGTTTTGTTGTTGATCGATGCTGAAGAAAGTTGGATGCAAGATGCAGCCGATGATTTGGTTACCGAAATGATGCGTAAATACAATACAGAAAAAGCAGTTGTCTTCAATACATTGCAAATGTATCGTTGGGATCGATTGGATTATTTAAAAAAATTACACCTAGAAGCTAAAGAACATAATTTCCATATCGGGATGAAATTAGTGCGTGGAGCCTACATGGAAAAAGAGCATGCGCGTGCCCTAGAAAAAGGTTACCCAACGCCAATTTGTGAAAGCAAAGAAGCAACCGATCTTAATTATGATGCAGCTGTAGAATACATGATGCAACATATTGATTCAATGGCGATATTTGCAGGAACTCATAATGAAGATAGTTCCTATAAATTGATGGATTTGATGCAAAAAGAAGCACTTTCTTCAAATGATGGTCGAATTTGGTTTGGACAATTGTATGGGATGAGTGATAACATCAGCTATAACCTGGCAGCAAACAAGTTCAATGTTGCTAAATACCTTCCTTTTGGACCAGTAAGAGATGTAATGCCTTACTTGATTCGAAGAGCGCAAGAAAACACCTCAGTTGCGGGTCAAACCAGCAGAGAATTGTCTTTAATCAAAACCGAACGTGATCGACGAAAAAAGGAAAAATAATAGTAAAAAAAGAGCCACTTATTAGTGGCTCTTTTTTATTTCTTTCTGATGATATCTTCAAGTACGGCTTTGTTCGGATAATTGATGATGCGTAATGTAATGGTGTCTTTTTTTATGGTTTGTCCTTCAATGATGTACAGCTTTCCTTTTTCATAGATTACGTTACTTTTGTCAAAATCTACATCTCCATACGTTAAGGTATTTTTGATATCGATGGTGTCAATCCAATCTTCTGCTAATTTACGTGAAGCTTCAATGCTGTAGTTGAAAGGTTTGTTCCGAATGTCATTCAAAACTCGGGCATTTGGAAAATAGTTGCATCGGGTGTCTTTACCAGACAATACTGTTGCAACTACGAAACTTCCTAATATTAATCCGACTAAATAATAAGCAAAACGTTGATAAAATTTCATTAGGGGTATTTATTTATTGTGCAAAAATAACATTAATTATTAGTAATGTAAAGCAATTTTCTGATTAAAATACAATCAAATTGATGTCGCTGTTTGGTAAACTAAACCATTCACCTATAGCCTTGTTAGTAAGAATTCCGTGGTACATATATACTCCGTTTTTTAGGCCATTATTGCGTCTTAAAGAACTTTCAATTCCGCCGTCTTCGGCAATGGCAAGTAAGGAAGGGGTGATGATGTTGCTAATCGACAATGAAGCTGTTTTTGAATATCGGGAAGGAATATTTGGTACACAGTAATGAATGACATTATTTTTGATAAAAGTAGGTCTTTCGTGTGTTGTAACTTCTGAGGTTTCAAAGCATCCCCCAGTATCAATACTGACATCAACGATAACTGCACCTTTTTTCATGTGCTCTACCATTGTTTCGGTAACTACAACAGGACAACGTTCTTTTCCTCTCATTGCGCCAATAGCCACATCGCATCTTCTTAATGCTTTTAAAAGGGATTTAGGTTGGATCGTAGAGGTAAATACACGCTGGTTTAAATTATTTTGTAAACGGCGTAATTTTGTAATCGAATTATCGAAAACTTTCACGCTTGCACCCAAACCAATAGCCGTTTTAGCAGCGAATTCGCCCACGGTGCCTGCACCTAAAATAACCACATCGGTAGGAGGAACCCCATTGATGTTTCCAAATAAGAGTCCTTTTCCAAATTGTTGATTGATCATCAATTCGGATGCAATTAATATAGAAGCTGTTCCAGCAATTTCACTTAATGATTTGACAGCGGGATAGGAGCCATCTTCATCTTTAATATATTCGAAGGCAAGTGCAGTAATTTTTTTCTTGCTAAGGGCTTCAAAGTAGTCTTTTTTTCTGGTTTTAATTTGGAGAGCCGAAATTAGGATGCTGTTTGGTTGCATCATTTCTATTTCTTCAAGTGTTACAGGTTCTACTTTCAAAACCATCGGACACGAAAATACTTTTTGGGGATCATTGGTGATTTCGGCACCGGCATCACTGTATTCTTTGTCGCTATAACTAGAACTTTCACCGGCTCCCGATTCCATCAAAATTCTGTGGCCATGAGAGGTTAGTGAATTTACAGCATCTGGTGTTAAACAAATACGTCGTTCTTGATAGCTGGTCTCTTTTGGAATTCCGATAAAAAGGTCACTTTTATGGCGAACAACTTCCAATTTTTCTTCTTGTGGTAATAATTGATCTTTGGTAAAAGGTGTAAAAGACATAGCCAAAAAATATTTATGGCACAAGTTACAAAAAAAATAATTACAATCAGAACGACCTAATTATTCCAAGACAAGTTCCCGACTTCCATCTTCAAGTAATGCGATTGAAATTATGGCATGTTGCTCGGGAATCAAATTAGGGATGTTTTCTGACCATTCTACAAAACACCAATTTCCAGAATAGAAATAATCATCTATACCCATGTCAAGTGCTTCGGTTTCATGCTTTAATCGGTACATGTCAAAATGATAGACAAATTCATTGCCCTTTATCAAATATTCATTTACTAAAGAAAAAGTAGGGCTACTGGTAGCTTCCGATACCCCTAAATGCTTTGCTAATTCTTTGATTAAAGTTGTCTTTCCAACTCCCATCTCACCTCGAAAAAGGATAACTTTAGCTGGGTTTTCTGAAATAATTTGTGCAACAACACTTGGAAGTTCGGATAAGGTATAATTTATCTTCATAAATTCTATCTTGGGTTAAATACTAAAAAAGGAACGATCACTTCTTCTAACGAAATACCACCATGTTGGTAGGTGTTTTTGTAGTACCCTACATAGTGGTTGTAATTGTTAACATAGGCTAAAAACAGATCGTTTTTTGCAAAAATATAGCTACTACTCATGTTAATAGTGGGTAAGCCTATTTTTTTTGGATCTTTCACATAAAACACATCTTTGTTTTCAAAGGTTAGGCTACGTCCTGTTTTGTATCTTAAATTTAAACTGGTGTTTTTATCGCCAATAACTTTGGATGGATTTTTTACATTTATGGTACCATGATCGGTGGTAATAATTAGTTTGAACCCTAACTTTTGAGCCTGTTGAATGATTTCTAACAAAGGTGAGTTTTTAAACCAACTTAAAGTCAAAGATCGGTACGCTTTATCGTCGGATGCCAGTTCTTTCACAACATCCATTTCGGTTTTGGCATGAGAAAGCATGTCTACAAAATTATAAACTACCGTCACCAAATTATGATCTTTAAGTGATTTAAAATTTTCGGCTAATTTTTTTCCGCCTGCTAAATTTGTGATTTTGAAATAATCTTGTTTGATGTTGATTCCTAATCGCTTCAAATGTGCCGTTAAAAAATCAGCTTCGTGTAAATTTTTTCCGCCATCATCTACGTCATTTTTCCAATATTGTGGAAATTGTTTTTCCATTTCTAAAGGAGTTAAACCCGAAAAAATAGCATTTCGTGCATATTGAGTAGCTGTGGGTAAAATAGCAAAATATGGCGTTTCTTTTTCTAACTTGTAATGATGATTTACAACACTTTCAAACGATTTCCATTGATCGTATCGAAGGTTGTCAATTACAACAAATAAAACGGGTTGTTCTTTTTTTACCAATTCCGGAACTACTAGTTCTCTAAATAGTTGATGCGATAATATTGGTTTATCCGCTTTAGGTTCGTACCACGATTCGTAATTTCGTTCAATAAATTTTCCGAATTGCGAATTGGCTTCTACTTTTTGTGATTCTAAAATGGAAATTAAGTTTGGATCTTCAATGTTTTCCAATTCAATTTCCCAGAAAATTAATTTTTTATAGAGCTCGATCCAGTCTTCATAGGAATTCACCATGGATAAATCCATTGCGATTTTTCTGAATTCTTTTTGATAATCCAGGGTTGTTTTTTCAGAAATAAGTCTCGAATGGTCTAGGTTTTTCTTTAGACTTAACAGAATTTGATTCGGATTTACGGGCTTGATCAAGTAATCAGCAATTTTAGAACCAATGGCTTCTTCCATGATATATTCCTCTTCACTTTTTGTGATCATGATTACCGGAATAGTCGATTTTTTTTCTTTTATTTCGGCTAAAGTTTCTAATCCGCTCATTCCAGGCATGTTTTCGTCCAGAAAAACTACATCAAAATTTTCATTTGCAAAAACATCTACAGCATCTCTACCGTTATTGCAGGTAGTTACCACATAATTTTTTTTCTCCAGAAAAAGGATATGCGGTTTTAAAAGATCGATTTCATCATCTACCCAAAGAATTTTGATTGGATTCATACGTTTACTATTTTGGTGCAATTTACTATTTATTCAACGATGAATATCCTAAAATTATTGTAAAATATGTCGGATATTTTCCTAGTATGCTGTTAAGAATATGTAATAAGTATACATACAAAAAAAGGACCAATCAATGATCGGTCCTTTTCAATGTGGGGAGAGCAGGATTCGAACCTGCGAAGTTTTCACAGCAGATTTACAGTCTGCCCTCGTTGGCCGCTTGAGTATCTCCCCAAAGCGTGTGCAAATATAAAAACACTTTTTACTAATGCAAACTTATTCCGAATATAATTTAAAACTAATTTTTAATTAATTGGTAATGAATTAACTAAAATTAGGTTATTTTGTTAATTCAATTATTTTTTTTCTTAATTCTTCTCCTTTTAAATTTTTTGCTACAATTTTACCGTCAGCATCCAAAATAAATGTACTCGGAATTGCCATAATATTATAGTTCAAAACAATTGGGTCTTGCCAAGCTTGTAAATTGGAAGCGTGGTACCAATTTAATTCATCTGCATAGATTGCTGCAGTCCATTCGGCTACATTGCTGTCTAGCGAAACGCCCACAATATTTAATCCTTTCGATTTGAATTCTTTATTCAATTTGACCATGTTTGGGTTTTCTACGCGGCATGGGGTGCACCAAGAAGCCCAAAAATCAATGATAGTAACTTTTTTACCAAGCACTTCATGAAGTGTAATTTCATTTCCTTTCGGATCTTTTGCAGTAAAATTGGGTGCTTCTTTGCCAATTTCAGTATTTGCAATGGCATTGATTTTATCTTGAATTTTAACCCCGTAACTTACTTTTTGTAATTCGGGTTCCAATTCTTCAAATTTTGATTTGATGATATTAAAGTCAACTTGATTGTTGTTCATGTTGTTTTCTAAAATCAAAACACTCAACAGAGCTTTTGGATTTTTCTTCACAAATTCTAATGAAAATTGCAACAATTCACCTTCAATTTTTTCATATCCACTCTTCAATTTTTTTATGGTTGCACTATCGCCCGATTTGAATGCGTTGGATAGTTCAAGTCGGTTTTTTTCTTCGTAAACAATTAATTTGTCAGTAACGCTAGCTTGTAATTTCCCAAAATCGGTATTGAATTGACGTAGTTTATCATTGTTGTAACTACCTGATATTTTTGAGTTAAATAATGCACCTTTTACTAAATCAACGGTAATAGCGCCTTTTTCTAAAACAATGTTGATGTTGGTTTCCTCATTATCGGCTGTCAAAGTGACAATAGAAGCTTCTTCAACCGAACCTTCTAATACAAATTTCTGATTAACAACAAAACCCGAATCAATTGATTTCAGAATCATTCCGGCTTCATTTAACTGACGTAAATAAATTTTGGTACCATCCTTAAAACCTTTGGCAGTTCCTGAAATTGTAAAATCGCCTTCACCATATTTGCTACACGAAATAACAAGTAAAGTAGTAATCATTAATAAAGCAAACTTTTTCATATTGATCTTTTTTTTGCAAAACTATTCAATTTAAAATCATTTGCAAATGTCTTTATGAAATCATTAGCAGTTTTATCTAGATAAATCCTCTTACTCACATTTTATGCGTAATTTTGTGGCATAATGATTAAATAAAATGGTAAAGCCCCACATCTTACTATTGTTATTTTGTTTCAATGTTGCTTTTTCGCAAGTTGTTATAAATGAAATAGATGCTGATAATCCAGGATCTGACAATAAAGAATTTATCGAGTTAAAATCAACTGTTCCTTCTTTTTCGTTGAATGGTTATTCGTTGGTTTTTTTTAATGGATCTACCGGTTCAGGAACCTCTAGTTATTTAGCCATCGATTTGGATGGATATACAACGGATGTGAACGGAATCATTGTTTTTGGGAATTCGCAAGTATCTCCAACCCCCGTTTCTCCTTACCTTGCATTGAATTCCATTCAAAATGGCCCCGATGTAGTAGTGTTATATCAAGCAAATGCAACCGATTTTCCCATTGGGACCACAGCAGTCAATACAAATGTAGTCGATGTAATTGCATATTCGGGCGATTCCAGTCAACCAACAAGTTTAATGTCTATTTTGGGCGTGACTACTTGTAGTATCGATAGTCAGCCTACGGGATCTACTTCAAATTCGATACAGCGAACTTCTTCTGGTGCTTATTCCATTGGTGTTCCAACTCCGGGTATGAATAATGATGGTTCTGGGGTGGTCCTTAATTATATTACCATTGCTAGCAATCTTTCAACGGTCTCGGAAGGTCAGCAATTACAGATAACGGCAACTTCATCATTAGCCATAACTTCTCAACCCTTATTGATAAGTTTTACATTAAATAACAACTCATTTACACCTGCTGATTTTTCAGGGAATTTAAGTATTACCCTACCTGTTGGTAGCACTTCAAGTACATCGGTTATTTCAATTTTGAATGATGCCGTGAATGATGGAGATGAAGAGATGATAATTTCTGTCAATGCATTGCCTTCAAGTTATGTGTTAAATACAAATAATGTGGTAGTTAGGGTAGTAGACATCAATTATTCGGTTTCAAATTTCGGAAAACCTACTGCACCCACTTTTGGACTCGTAAGTTCAACGGCCCCTGCGGGGTATTATAGCTCAATAGAAGGCTTGTCTGGATCTAGTTTAAAACAAGCCATTCAAAACATCATTGCCAACCCAAGCGTGATTAGAGCGCATAATTATGGTGATATTTATGATATTTTGAAAGTAGCCGATCAAAACCCGGAAAATAACAATCAAGTATGGTTGATATATACTGAAAGTCCGCGTTCAAAAATAGATTACCAAACAGGGAATAGTATCGTAGGAAAATGGAATCGCGAACATATTTATTGTCAGTCCCGTGGCGGATTTACAGACGGTACTTCATCAACTCCTGATGGCATATCCGTTTGGTTGCCTACAGGACCCAATGATATCATGGCGGGACATGCAGATGCCCATCACCTTCGAGCTGTAGATGGTCAAGAAAATTCTTCTAGAAACAACAGCAATTATGGAGTAGATTATAACGGACCAACCGGTAGTACCACCAATGCCTGGAAAGGCGATGTAGCTAGAGCCTTGTTTTATATGGCTGTTCGGTACAACGGTTTAAGTGTGGTAAATGGTAATCCTACCGAGAATATCTTGGGGCAGATTGGTGATTTGACAACATTGTTGAATTGGAATCAACTGGATCCTTCTGATGATTTTGAAATGAATCGAAACAACTATGTATATACGTGGCAAGTGAATCGAAACCCGTTCATTGATCACCCTAATTTAGCCGATTACATTTGGGGCACACATGCTGGAGAGCCTTGGTTTTCTAATCTAACTACAAACGAATCAGTAATAAATTCGATTACGGTCTACCCGAATCCGGTCAAAGGTAATTTTAACGTCTCTGGAATTTCTGAGTCTACTCAATTACAGGTGTTTAATAGTCTAGGAATAAATATTTTAGATGCTCGTATTTCAACGGATACATCATTTCAGTGTAATTGGGAAACGGGTGTGTATTTTATCAAAATCACATCAGATTCTGTACATGCTATCAAACGTATTTTGGTTCAATAACTTGAAGTGTTACGTATAGAATCGGTGCTATTTGCCGATACAGAAATAAATAAGTATTGATTTTAAAGGGCTTCAATGAAATGAGGTACAAATAAGGTACATTAAAGCTTATAATTCCTAATTTCATAAACCATTGCAATACTACATAATCCCATTAAAATAAATTGCATATTACCAAAAAAGTATTGCAATATTTCCAATATTAACTGCAATGGCATTGTAGTAATCAGACTATGAAGTATAGGATATAAGAGATATTGTAATACTATGCAATGATTTATAACCGTAATTGCATTAGTATTGCAATTGTTAGATATGAAAATCAATTCTTGATTTATTCCGCAATTCTAAAAACAGTATTTTGCCTTTAATTATCGTTTATACTAAAACTTCATTCTCTGAATTCTTACTGCATTTAAAATCGCCAATAATGCTACTCCAACATCCGCAAAAACGGCTTCCCACATAGTTGCTAATCCTCCTGCTCCAAGTATTAAAACGATTGCTTTTACTGTAAAAGCTAAACCGATATTTTGCCAAACAATTTGTTTGGTCTTTTTACCAATATTGATAGCGGTAAATATTTTATAAGGTTGGTCGTTTTGAATTACAATATCCGCTGTTTCTATTGTTGCATCGCTTCCTAAACCACCCATTGCAATTCCTGCATCAGCAAGAGCAACTACAGGCGCATCATTTACACCATCGCCAACAAAGGCAATTTTTAGATTTTGTTGTTTTAGTTCTTGGACTTTTTCAACTTTATGTTCGGGTAATAAATCGCCGTGAGCTAAATCTATATTCAGTTCTTTAGCAACGGCATTTACAACAGCTTGTTTGTCACCCGAGAGCATTACAGTTTTGATATTTACTCTATGTAAACTTTCTATTGCTTGTTTTGCATCTTCTTTGATTTCGTCTGCAATTAGAAAATAGCCACAATATTTTTGATTGATTGCAATAACGATAATTGTAAATGGTGTATTGTCGATTTCAACATCGTAACTGATATTGAATTTCTTCATCAATTTTACATTTCCTGCCAAGATTTCTTTTCCATCTACCTTGCCTTTTAATCCGTGTCCTGCAATTTCTTCAACATCGGTAACGATTGCATTTTTTTCTGTTCCTTTTGCATATTCTATTATTGCAGTTCCAACTGGATGTGTTGATTTGGTTTCGAGTGCTGATGTGAATTTTACTAAATCGGCTTCGGAAATATCAACTGTCACGACTTTTTGCACTTTGAAAACTCCTTTGGTTAACGTTCCTGTTTTATCCATAACAACCACTTGAATAGATGCCATTATGTCTAGAAAACTTGAACCTTTAAATAATATTCCGTTTTTACTCGCTGCACCAATTCCGCCAAAATAACCCAAAGGAATTGAAATAACTAACGCACAAGGACACGAAATAACCAAGAAAACTAATGCTCTGTACAACCAATCTCTAAACACATAATTATCAATAAAAAGCATGGGTAACACGCAAATTGCAATTGCTAAAAACACTACAATTGGAGTGTAGATTTTGGCAAATTTTCTAATAAACAATTCTGTCGGTGCTTTTTTAGCTGTTGCTTCTTGCACCATTTCGAGTATTTTAGACAGTTTACTATCGGTGTAAGCTGTTGTAACTTCAACCTGTACAATGGTGTTTAAGTTTATCATTCCTGCCAAAACTGCTTCGCCTTTTAGTTTGGTGTCGGGTTTGCTTTCACCTGTTAGTGCCGATGTGTTGAACGTAGCATTATCGGTTAAAAGTTTTCCGTCTAATGCTAACTTTTCGCCCGATTTGAGTTGAATGATTTCGCCAATGGTAATTTCAGATGCTTTTTTGGTTGTTGCATTTCCGTTAATTAAAACCGTTGCTTCGTCTGGTCTTTGGTCTAATAATAGTTTAATATTAGATTTTGCTCTTTGCACGGCTAATGTTTGAAATATTTCGCCAATAGCATAAAATAACATTACGGCTACACCTTCGGGAAATTGTCCGATTGAAAATGCTCCGATAGTTGCAATGCACATTAATAGAAATTCTGAAAATATTTCGCCTTTGCGAATGCTTTCAAATGCTTCTTTGAGAACTGGAAAACCTACAGGAATGTATGCCACAATATACCAAGCAATTCGCACCCAACCTGTGAACCAATTTTGAGTAAAATAATTATCAAAACCAATTGCAATAAGTAACAATGTAAAACTTATGATTGCAGGCAAGAACATTTGAAACGTGGTTTGGTCTGTACCTGAATGGTCGTGTCCATCATCATCTGAATGGTCGTGTTCATTGTGAGTTGAGCAACAACCAGTTTGTTTGTCGGTTTTGCTATGTATCTTTTCTTCGAGTGTGCAACAAAGTTGTTTGCCGTTTGAATCGTATTTGTGTTGGTGTTTCATTCCTATATTTTTTTAAATCCACAAAACTGAAAATTTTGTGTTGTATCAAATGGTGTTGTATGATTTTCTGTAAAACATTTCACGGCTTGAAAATTTTCACTAAAAGTTTGCTTCATCGCATTTTCGGAATATTGTTTTATTTCTAAACCGCTACATTTTAATGGTCCGTTTTCTGAAAAAGTACCTAATAAGAAGTTTCCGTTTTGATTTATTGAATTTCCAATGATAGCAACATATTTATTGATACTTTCTTCTTCTGTCAAGAAATGAAAAACAGCTCTATCATGCCAAAAATCAAATTTTACTTCGGGTTTGAATTCTGTAATATCAGAAACAATCCAATGGATTAAATGGGCTTTGTCCCCCAAACGTTTTTTTACTCTTTCTAAAGCAAACTCTGAAATGTCCAAAACCCAAATATTTTGATACCCTTTGTCTAATAAGGCATCAACTAAATTACTGTCGCCACCACCAATATCAATAATATTGGCGGTTTTTGAAAGATGTAAATTTTCTAAATAATCAATAGCAGTTTTAGGATATTCTTGTGTCCAACTTACTTCGTTGGGCTGTTTTGTTGCAAAAACATTTTCCCAATGTGATTTTTTATTTTCCATAATTTATAACACTATTTATTTACTCTTCTTCTCCGCTACCTTTTGTTAATTCTGATAAAAGATAATATGCTCCTTTGATAACTACTTTAGCATTGGCAGGAATATTATCAATTACTTTTACTTCTGTATAGCCCAAATCGGATGCGCCAATGTTTACTTTTATTTGTTGAAAGGTGTTTTTGCCTGTCGTCACAAATATAAAATGGTCATTTCCATTGTTAACTATCGCCTCTGTTGGTAGTGCCTTTGTATTAGTATTATCGATTTTTACTCTTGCTTCTACATACATTCCGGGTAAAACTGTTTCGGTGGTCTCGTTTATTTTGGCGTGAACTATTACAGCTTGTTCGTTCGGTTCAAAAGCTTTATTGATAGCATAAATTTTAGCTGGATGCGAATGTGAAACATCGTTGGCATCACTAAACGTTATTTCTTGTCCAATTTTTATTTTATGGATGTCTTTTTCAAAAACTTTTAGATCTAAATGTAAAAATCGATTGTCGATGATTTCAAATTGTACAGCGTTTGCATCTGCAAATTTGCCCATACTTAAATTAATGTGCTGAATATAACCGCTTATCGGTGCTGAAATGGCAATGTTTGAAGCAATATTTTCTGATGATAAATTACTTGCATTAATTCCTAATTGAGCCAATTTAGATTTTAAGGTTTCCTTTTTGGCTTGTGCAATTTGCAATTCTCTTTGGGATTGTTGATAGGTTTTCCCTGCATTGATATTATCATCACGCAACTCTTTTTGGCGTTGGTATTCTTTTTCTAAATAGGTAAGATTGGCGTTGTTTTCTAAATAATCTTGTTGCAATTGTATTACATCAGTATTAGCGATTGTTGCTAATGTCTTTCCTGCATTAACAAATTCGCCCTCTTGAACAAAAATATTTTTCACAACTCCACCAGTCAATATGCTTACCTGTGCCTGATATTGTGGAGGTAGCGATAATTTTCCGTTTATCTTTAGAGTTGTCGTTAGGTTTTTATTTTCAAAATCGCCCAACTGTAAATCGATGGCTTTTATTTGCGCATCGGTAAACGTTACAACTGTTGTTGTGTTTTTTTCGGTTTCGGTGTCCTTTGGTGCTTCGGTGTCTGTCTTTTTACAAGAAACTACGCCCAAAAACAAAAGGATTATGATTGCTATATTATTTTTCATCTTTAGAATTTTATTTGTTTAATAAATATTGAATGTTGATTATAGTCTGATTGTAATTGTTCATTGCAATCAAATAATCAGTTTTTATTTTATTGGCATCTTTTAAGTTTTGGGTATATTCGATATAGCCTATATCTCCCGATTTATACAATCGCTGTGCTGAATTTACAATTGTTTCTGCCATTGGTAAACCCTCTGTTTTATAGAAATTGAGTTGCTCGGAATATTGTTTTTGCAATTGAAATTGTTGCAAATAAATGGTTGCTAATTCCTGTTGTGATTTTTCTAATTCCTTTTTTGCAATTTCGGTTTCCAATTTTGCAACTTGCGTTTTTGCCTTGATTCCGTTTCTGAATAAAGGAATATTAATACCGAGACTACCATAATAAAACGGATTTTCTTTGTCTAAACTTTGCGTATTTACACCCAAATTGAAAGATGGATTTGCTTTTGCTTTTTCAGATTTTATGGCTAATTCTTTAGCGATAATTTGCTGTTGCAAAAACTGTAAAACAGGATGATTTTTGACCAATGTACTATCACTTACATTAATTTCGGGCAATGCATCGTATTTCGTTGGTGCTTGGTAGGATTCGTTGCTTCGTGTCCACTTTTGTAATTCAGTCAAATAAAACAGTACTTGCGAATTGGCTTCTGCCAATTGCATTTTTAATTCTTTGCGTTGCAAAGAGGCGTTTATTTTTTCCAATTTACTCGATTCGCCTACTTGAAATTTCTTATCGGCATATTTTTCATAATCGGCAAAGATGTTATCCGTTTCGAGCAATAAATTATAGTGTTTCACATTGTAAAGCCAATTGAAATAAGCATTTGACACGTTTTTTATCAACTCATTTTTTGTAACTGCTTCAAAGGATTTTGCTACTGCTACATTTTGATTTAATAAGTTTCTATCGGCTTTATTTGATAGTTTAAACCCTTGTGCCACGCCAATATTATAATCAAACAATTTGCTGTTTATCTGCCCTAAATTGCTATTGATGTTGAAAGGGTCGAGAACAGTTGCCGTTTTCGTTAATGCTTGTTGTTGCTGTGTTTGCAAAGTCGCTTGTTGCAACGTTGGATAATTCTTGGTTGCTAAATCTAACGCATTCTGTAAAGTAAAAGTTTGCGTTTGTGCATTAGCATTGAAAGAAAAACAACTAATAAACAGCACAACAATTGTTGCAATTTTTGAATTTACTTTTATTTTTTTTGGTGTCATTACTAAATAATATAAAACTGGTAAAACAAACAATGTTAATAGGGTAGAAGTAAGTAAGCCACCAATAACAACAGTCGCTAATGGTTTTTGAACTTCTGCACCTGCGCTTGTACTTAATGCCATTGGTAAAAACCCTAATGAAGCAACGGTTGCCGTTGCTAAAATTGGTCGTAACCTTGCGCTACTTCCTTTGTAAATGCGTTTTAAAAGATTGTCTTCTCCCTCGTCTTTTAATTGATTGTAATAACTTATTAAAACGATTCCGTTTAAAACTGCTACACCAAACAACGCAATAAAACCAACTCCTGCCGAGATACTAAAATTCATTCCACGAACCCATAAAGCGATAATTCCGCCAATGGATGCCAATGGAATTGCTGAAAAAATAATAGTAGCTTCTTTAAGTGAGCGGAATGATAAAAAGAGTAAAAAGAAAATCAATAAAAGTGCAACAGGAACAGCTAATTGCAATCTTCCTTTTGCTTCTTGCAGGTTTTGGAATTGTCCACCATAATTGATAAAATAGCCCTCGGGTAATTTTAGTTTGGCATCTAATTTTTGTTGAATTTCCAACACTACACTTTCTACATCACGACCACGAACATTGGCTTCAATCACTATTCTACGTTCTGCATTCTCACGGCTTATTTGTGATGGTGCAGTTTTAAAAGTGATTTCCGCCACTTCGTTTAATGGAATTTGATTGCCTCTTGGTGTTGGAATTAATAATGATTTTAAAGCGTCAATATCTGTGTTTTGGTTTTTAGGAATACGAACGACCAAATCAAATTTTTTCTCGCCCTCATATACAACACCAGTTGTTCCACCTGCATAAGCTGTATTTAAAATTCTGTTTACATCGGAAATATTCAAACCGTATTGAGCAATTTTATTTCGGTTGTATTTTACAACCAATTGAGGCATTCCTGTAACTTGTTCTACTTTTATATCAGTTAATCCATCAATCCCTTTAATAATTGGAACTGCTTTATTGGCTTCTGAAAACAATTTATCTAAATTATCGCCAAATATTTTTATAGCAATATCCGATTTTACTCCTGCAATCAGTTCATTGAAACGCATTTGAATAGGTTGCTCAAAAGATAAATTACAACCAGGAATCTGACTTAATTTTTCGTTCATTTTCTCGGCTAAATCTTCTTTGTTGTGCGCTGTTGTCCATTCTTTTTTATCTTTCATTACCATAATCAAATCAGCACTTTCTATAGGCATTGGGTCGGTTGGAATTTCGCTACTTCCAATTTTGCCAACTACTTCTTTAACTTCCGGAAATGTAAGCGCAAGTTTTTCTAATTGTGTACCTACTTCAATACTTTGAGGTAAACTACTTCCTTGTCGAATAGTGTAATTCATTGCAAAATCTCCCTCGTCTAATTCGGGAATAAATTCGCCACCCAATGAATTGAATATAAATAATGATGCTATAAATAAGAATATTGCAACTCCAATAACTGCAAACTTTCGCTCTAAAGCTTTCACCAAATAAGGTTGATACCAATTGTTTAATTTATTGATAAATCTATCAGTAAAATTGGGTTTTTCGCTAACTTTTTTGTCTAAAAAGAGGCTACTAGCCCAAGGCACATAAGTAAGTGAAAGGATTAATGCGCCTACGATAGCGAAACTAACAGTTTGCGCCATTGGCATAAACATTTTACCCTCAACACCACTTAAAACAAACAATGGAATATAAACAATCAAGATAATGATTTGCCCAAATATGGCAGAACTCATAATTTTTGATGAACTTTTGATTACCTCTTTGTCCATTTGATTTTGAGAAAGAATATTGCTTTTGTAATGCTTTGAGAAAATATGCAAAGTGGCTTCGACCACGATTACAGCACCATCAACAATAAGCCCAAAATCTAAAGCACCCATACTCATTAAGTTGGCACTTAACCCGAACATATTCATTATAATGATGGCAAAGAGCATCGCTAAAGGAATGACAGAAGCTACAATTAAACCTGCTCGCAAACTGCCAAGAAACAAAACCAAAACTAAAATAACGATTAATGCTCCCTCTAATAAATTAGTTGAAACCGTACTAACAGTTTTCTCAATTAGTTTGGTTCTATCTACAAATACATCGATTTTCACACCTTGTGGTAAAGATTTTTCAATGGATTTCATTTTTTCCTTTACCCGTTCAATTACTCGTACTGCATTTTCTCCTTTCTGCATTAAAACTACTCCACCAACGGTTTCGCCTTTTCCGTTTCTTGTCATTGCTCCATAACGAGGTGCAAAACCAAATTTAACTTCAGCAATGTCTTTTATTAAAATGGGAACACCTGAATTGTTTTTAACTACAATATTATTGATGTCTTCCAAGTTTTGAATTAGTCCTTCTCCACGAATAAAATAGATATTTGGACCTTTATCAATGTAGCTTCCGCCCGTGTTTTCGTTGTTGTTTTGCAACGCATCAAACACATCAATTAGCGTTAAATTATTGGCTGAAAGGCGTTCGGGTTTTACTGAAACTTCGTATTGTTTTAGTTTACCACCAAAACTACTTACATCTACTACGCCAACTGTTCCCAATAATTGACGGCGTACAATCCAATCTTGAATGGTTCTTAATTCAGATAGATCATATTTTTCTTCATATCCTTTTTGTGGCACTAAAACATATTGAAAAATTTCGCCAAGCCCAGTTGTTGGTGGCAGTAATTCGGGTGTCCCATATTGTTTCGGAATATTATCAGTAGCCGTTTTTATTTTTTCATCTACTCGTTGACGAGCAATATTTACTGGAACATTGTCTTTGAAAACAATCGTAATTACCGACAAACCCGAACGGCTTGTACTTCGCAACTCGACCATATCGGACAATGATTTGAACTCGGTTTCTAACGGATAAGTTATAAACTGTTCAACTTCTTGGGTAGCCAAATTAGGCGTATTTGTAACTACTTGCACTTGATTATTTGTTACATCGGGCAAAGCATCGACACTTAATTGTGTGAATGAATAAATGCCAAACAAAACAAATATCGCCAACAAAACGCCTGTAATGAGTTTGTTGTTTACGGAAAAATTAATGATTTTATTTATCATTGTTATAGTATAATGAATGAGTAATTAGACACGAATGCCCATTGAATACTGTGGAAAATCCACAACTCTATAACCCGAAATTACTCGGGCTTCATTATGCTATTTGCGGTGGTTGCCAAATACTTCCGTAGAAATTAGAAGTAACTATAGAGGTATAGGACGGTAATTGCGTTTTTATACTCTTTGTAATTGGTGTAAAACTAAAAGTAGTAATCTTAAAATAACTCACTATTCGTGAGCCACAACAGTTGCAGTTGCAAAAAGGCGAACATAAATCATTTTCTTTATCGTGATTATGAGATTTTTCATCATGATTATCTGAAATCTCAACAGCTTTGTGTGCTGCACTACTTACTTCCATATCTGCACAAGGCAAGCATGATTGTGCAATTAGATAGATTGATAATATGTAATTTAAAAGTTTCACGAATACAAAGATAAAAATATTTTTAAAACAAATTCTTATATTACATTTTTTTTAGGTGCCTTTATATTTCCCACAAATTTATTTTTTAATATTTTCATATCTTCACTCACTTTTCTGTCCAGCACTTTAGCATAATGTTGAGTAGTTCTCAAGTTTTTATGACCTAACATTTTACTTACGCTTTCGATAGGAACTCCATTAGTAAGTGTTACTGTTGTTGCAAAAGTATGTCTAGCAATGTGAAATGTAAGTTCTTTTTCAATTTCACAAACTCCAGCTATTTCTTTTAAATAAGCGTTCATTTTTTGGTTTGATAGAATAGGTAGTAGTTTATCCTCGTTGTTACATTGTGGATGATTTTCATATTTATCGATTATCATTTGTGTAACTGGAAGGATTGGGATTTTGGAAGCACTTTCTGTTTTTTGTCTGTGAGTGAATATCCATTTCTCGCCATCAATACCGAAGCTTATATGGGATTTTGTTAGGTTTTTGACATCAATGTATGCCAAACCAGTAAAGCAACTGAAAAGGAAGATATCGCGAACCAGAGATAGTCTTTCTGTTTTGAAATCTTTTTCAATTATGCTTTGAATTTCATTTTCTGTTAAATAAACTCGATCAACTTCTTTGACTTTTGACTTATAGTTTGCAAATGGGTTTTTATCTAGCCAGTCATTGGCCAAACAAAGCTTAATTATTTTATTGAAGTTTTTAAGGTACTTAACTGCTGTGTTATTAGCACAGTTTCTAACACTTCTCAACCAAAACTCGTAATCGGTTATAAAGGCATGATCAATCTTTGTAATATCGATATCTGAAACGTTGTATTTCCATTGCATAAACTCAATAGTATGCTTGAGTGAAGTAGTGTAGCGTTCTAATGTTCCTGGAGCGTATTCTTTTCCAACTAATTCCTTTATTTTGTTGTTGTGGTCTTGGAAGATGGGAACAAGCATACGCTTGGTTTCTGATAGACCAAACAATTCATTCTTTAGATTTTCTGAATTTAAACTGATGTCTTTTTTGAAAAGTTTCTTCTCAGCTTCTAAAACTTGACTTTTTAAGTAATCAAGATGACTATTGATTGTTCTAGCTTCTTCTGTGGAACCTTTTACTTTGCTGCCTTCTGAGGACCATTTATCAGGATTGATATATTTGTTGGTGCTAAACTCAAAACGTTTGGTATTGACAGTAACTCTAGTGTAGATAGGACAAACCCCTAAATTGTTGGCTTTTGCTCTCTTGATGTAGAAGAGAATTGATAATGATGTGTTCATTGTTGGTGACCTTAAAGTTAGTATTAAATTTATTCGATTTAATAACTACACACAAGATGTACATTTTTTGAATATGTTGTTGAACACCTTGTAGTAGCGGTGCTTTCGTTGCGAGGTGTCACTTAAAATTTATTTTTTTAGTGACACCTTAAAAGACACCTAAACTTTGAGATTTAATGAATAATTTGATATAGCCCTAAAAGAAAAAACCCACTAAATTGTTGAATTTAGTGGGTTTTAGTACCGTTTGCTTTTCAGCTAGCGGAGAAAGAGGGATTTTTGACTCTTTCTTATGTGGTTGTTTATCAGTAGTATACTGATGTTTTATTTTCAAGTGCCCCTAATTGTGCCCCTCCAAAATGGACTTAATTTTCCTATTTGTGATGATACTTCAAATTTAATCAAATTATATTAAGAACACAAATATATTGGTTCAATAATCAGTACTGTTTAGTCAACTATTAGTGGTAGTACTTGTTCGTACTTTAAACTGGTGTACTGACAGAATTCCTCTATGCTGACGAGTTCATTTTGTTGCTTATTAAGGTGTATTCTTAACTTCTGTAAAATTCTGGTGCTTTGACGGTAACTCTTGCCTGTAATGCGCTGTATGTCCTTTGGATAGATGCACATTCTTTTAATGACTGTTTTCATACTTTATCTATGCTTTTGATTGGGGGTTGACTGGCTTGTTCCTAGGCTAATTTTGGATCTAAATTTAAGCACTATTTTACTAATTATTTCTTATACCAGAGGAATTTTTTTGAAGTCATTTGTTGTTTTATTTGTCAATTATGTTATTATAAGTCAAATGGTAGTATCGCTTATTTTAAATAAAGAGTTTAAGTATCATATTTGCTCAAAATCAATCAAAATACTGCAGTAAAAAAAGATTGTTACGAGTATTAAAATGTATTATTAATTAAAGATTTGGGGTTATTATGGCAAGACAAAAAGGGATAATTAAATTAAAAGGGACTATTGGGGATATTACCTTTTATAAAACTAAGGATG
>ERZ650308.471-NODE-471-length-21795-cov-7.439098_pt1 | contig 21795 bp, 19 predicted proteins | sample MGYA00376244_ERZ650308 | MGnify/ENA primary metagenome ERZ650308 (study PRJEB26733, sample SAMN07839295) | wastewater metagenome | biome: small river; feature: stream; material: water | place: USA: North Carolina | collected 2016-04-26 ... | reverse complement strand
AAAATTTGACCGTGATTTTTATCGATATATTCTGGATTGATGGCATGATGTACTCGATGGTGAGAGGGGGTGACTATTATTTGTTCCAGAATCCCCATCTTTTTAATGTGTTTGGTATGATACCAAAATTGCAAAAACAAATGAATAGGTAAGGTGATGGCTATAACTTTAACAGGAACACCAAGTAAAGCTGCTGGGATTAATAAGAAAGTAAATAGGTTGACAAAGCTAGATACACTTTGGCGTAAAGCACAAGACAAATTGAATTCTTCACTACTATGATGAATAGCATGTTTGTTCCACAAAAAATTAATTTGATGTGACCATCGATGCGACCAATAACCATAAAAATCGATGACGATAAAACCAATACAGTAAGCAAGTATTGTGGTGTCTTGATGAAATAGTGCGATTTTGGGTGCCATCCATTCATAAGAAAGTAACGTCACACTTAATCCCAATACATCTTTTAAAGAATTGATGATTCCAGAACTGATACTTGATACAGAATCCATAATAGGAGCTGTATTTTCTCCTTTAAAATAGCCGTATAATTTTTCGATAATTATTAATGCCAAAAATAAGGGCATAGCATATAACAAAACAGTAGCATATTCTTTCATAAATACCTATAATTTTAATCAAATATAGAATAAAACTATAAAATTTATGAAGAAATGATAAAAAATGTATAGTACTAGATAATTTCGGCACTCAATCCAGCTTCTAGTAGCTGAATGCATTGTGGTTTGAGTTTGTCATATACATCCGTTTTGACAGTGCATTTCCCGTTGTAATGAATAATTAGCGAACATTGTTCTGCTTGTTCAGGAGTATGGTCGCACACTCGAACCAAGGTGTCAATCACGTGATCAAAAGTATTGACATCATCATTATAAACAACAATTTCATTATTTACTGTTGTTGCTTCTTTGAAACTGACTCTTTCTCTTACTTTTTCTTTAGTACTCATTTGAGGGTAGGTTTTGTACTTTGGTAATTATAAAACTAATTTACATATTTTAAGGAAACCCAATTGTTTCTTTGGAACTTTTTAATGTAAGTTAAGCCTTTTTCGGTGCAAGAACCATCAATGAACGGAATGTCTTCTTCGTAGAAACCACTAAACAAAATAGTTCCTCCAGGGTTCAAACAATCTACGTACGATTGCATGTCGTTTAATAGAATATTTCGGTTGATATTAGCAATGATCAAGTCGTATTTTTTGTCTTTTAGCAAAGCCGCATCACCTTCATACACGCTAATGTGTTGGCAATTGTTACGTTCTGCATTTTCTATAGAATTCAAATAACACCAATTATCAATATCAATGGCATCAATAGGTTGGGCGCCTTTCATTTCAGCTAAAATCGCTAAAATTGCAGTTCCGCATCCTATATCTAAGGTTTTTAAATCTTTTACATCCATTTCTAAAAGATGCTGAATCATCATGTGTGTAGTTTCATGATGTCCAGTGCCAAAACTCATTTTAGGTGTAATTACAATATCATGTTTTACCTGTTCTGCTTTGTTATGAAAATGTGCACGAATACATACTAAATCATCGACATAAACGGGCGATAAATTTTTCTCCCACTCTTCGTTCCAATTTGTTTTTGGAATTTCTTTGCGCGTGTATGTAAAACTAAATTCTTCAAAAGTTAATTCTTTAACCAAACTTTCGTTATCCATTTCAAATTGTATGTATCCGTCTAAACCAGTTTCATTTTGCGTAAAACTTTCAAAACCAATATCCGCTAATAATGCAATAAGTATATCTGATCCGGGCTCAGGAGGATTAACTGTAAATGTGTATTGTAAATAATTCATGTTTTTTTATTTAAAAAAAAATTAAAAAGAAGCAGTAATTGCACAAAAATCATCAGCATTTAAAGAAGCTCCACCTATTAATCCTCCATCCACATCTTTGCATTTAAATAACTCAGAGGCGTTTTTTGCGTTACAACTCCCGCCATAAAGAATAGAAGTCTGCTGTGCAATTTCTTCAGAAAATAATAGGGCTAATTCTGCCCTGATAAATTGATGTATATCTTGTGCTTGCTGAGCCGTTGCTGTTAATCCTGTTCCTATTGCCCAAATAGGTTCATATGCTATAACCACTTTAACAATTTGATCTGCTGTTAAATGGAATAATGAATTCTTTAATTGTGCTTCTACAAAACTATTTTGTGTTCCTGCTTCTCTTATTTCAAGTGGTTCACCACAACAAAATATTGGCGTGCTACCAATCGCTAAAACCGCATCTGTTTTTTCTGCTAATAACGCATCAGATTCAGCAAAATATTCACGTCTTTCAGAGTGTCCTAAAACAATATGTTGAACACCAACTGATGCAAACATTGGAGCAGAAATTTCACCTGTAAAAGCGCCATTAGATTTTTGGTGACAGTTTTGTGCTGCTACAAAAACTTGTTGCTTCCCAGCTAATTTTTGAACTGCCAATGGAATATAAATAGCGGGCACTGCGAAAATGGCTTCTTGGTTTGCTTTTAAACTATGTTCAGTTGCCAATATTTCATTCAATAAAGTTTCAGCCTCATTTAGACTTAAATTCATTTTCCAGTTTGCTGCTGCTATTTGTTTTCTCATAGTATTTATTTTGAAGGCTCAAAGGTAACTAAAAATTAGCGCTATTCCATATGAAACAAGGCAGTCAAGACCTCCTTTTCTGTTTCTGAGATTTGAAAACCCTTCAATTTTTTCCAATTTTGAATATCTTCCATTGCTTTGTCTAAAAGATAGCATTTTGTAATACCCCAACTAAAGTTCGGAATCATCTTTGGTAAGAGTCCATTGCCATAAATATTGGCAGATACGCCAATATAAGATCCTGTATTAATACTTGATTGGATCGCAAATCGGGTATAATCACCTACCAACATGCCCATTTTATTTCCTACGGTATCCCATGTTTTTTCTTGTTGATTCCAAATCTGAATTGGCCCTGCTGTATTTTTCACATTGCTATTACTGGTTCCAGCGCCAAGATTACACCAATGACCAATGATGCTATCTCCTAAATAACCTTCATGTGCTTTATTGGAATAGCCTAAAATGATACTATTTTTAATCTCCCCTCCAATCGTACAATATGGGCCAACAGCAGTTGCGCCATAGACAGTTGCATTCATTTTAATCACAGATTTTTCGCCTAATACAAATGGCCCTCTGATGGCAACGCCTTCCATCACCAATGCATTTTTACCTATATAAATTGGGCCTTCACTAGCATTCAAACTTACACCAGTCAATACAGCGCCTTCTTCAATAAAAATATTTTCGGGACAGATTAAACGGTTTGTAGCATCTACTTCTGCCGACTTTCTATTTGAAATGATCCTTTCGAAATCAGCTTGTATGAAGGTTTTATTTAAATGCAATAAATGCATTGCATTTTTAATAAAGTCGGCAGCTACTGTAGTTTTTAAACTAGGGTCTCCTAATAAGATTTTGCCTAAACTTCTCTCGTTTGTTTTTGAAGCAATCCATTTACCATCATCATTGATTAAATTTTCCCCAGATTTTAAATTTAATATTGCTGAATGTATTGACTGATTGGGTATACAAGTTGCGTTGATAAAAACAACCTCATTGGTATGCTTTAAAAATGACGCTGTGTAAAGGCCTTGTAAATAAGGCGTTGTATACACTTCGCAAGTAGTATTTAATATCAACTCCCATCTTTCTTGAATAGACAGGATCCCTACCCTAATTTCTGTTAAACTCCTTGTTAAACTAAAAGGGTAAAATTGGTCTCTATTAGCTAGATCTACTAAGACAAATTGCATACGGGATGATTTAGGAGCAAAAATACAGTAAACTCAAAAGCAAATTTGATAAGTTCCTAACGCATGTTAATTTAATGCTTATTTTCGTGTTCAAATAATTACACTATGCAATTAGGTTACTTTAATTATCCCTTACCGGCAAATGAGCCAGTTTTAAGTTATGCACCAGGTTCTCCTGAACGTAAGTCTTTGAAAGAAGCTTTAGCATCTTTAAAGAAAAAGACATTGGATATCCCAATGTACATCAATGGCAAAGTGGTTCGTACAGGTAAAACAATGTCTATACATCCTCCACATGAGACGAAACATGTGTTAGGTCATTTTCATGTGGGTACTAAATTGCATGTAGAAAAAGCAATTGAATCCGCTTTAAAAGTGCGTGAAAATTGGTCAAATATGACATGGGAATCTAGAGCACATATCTTTTTAAAAGCAGCAGATTTATTGGCTACAAAATATAGGTTTGAAATGAATGCAGCGACCATGTTAGGTCAAAGTAAAAATGCCTATCAAGCTGAGATTGATGCAGCATGTGAATTAATAGATTTCTTGAGATTCAATGTGCATTTTTTAAGTCAGATCTACCAACAACAACCTATCTCTTCTCCAGGCATGCATAATAGAATGGAATGGAGAGGATTAGAAGGATTTGTATTGGCAATTACGCCATTTAATTTTACAGCAATTGGAGGTAATTTACCTGCTTCTGCTGCAATGTGTGGTAATGTGGTTGTTTGGAAACCAGCGAATACACAGATCTACTCTGCACAATTATTCATGCGAATATTAAAAGAAGCTGGATTACCTGACGGAGTCATCAATATCGTTTATACAGATGGGCCTACAGTGGGCGATATTTGTTTCAAGCATCCTGATTTTGCAGGTGTGCATTTTACAGGTTCTACTGGTGTGTTTAACCATATGTGGAAGCAGATTGGTGAAAACATTCCTAGGTATAAATCTTATCCAAGAATTGTTGGTGAAACTGGAGGTAAAGACTTCGTAATGGTACATCCTTCTGCAGATGTAGATACAGTAGTGACGGCTTTGGCTAGAGGTGCTTTTGAATACCAAGGTCAAAAATGTTCAGCGGCTTCTAGGGCCTATATTCCAAGTAATTTAGCCGTTGCGGTGAAAGCAAAATTGGTAAAAGCTGTTCAAACTATGAAGATGGGTTCAGTAGAAGATTTCAGCAATTTTGTGAACGCGGTGATTGATGAAAAATCTTTCAATAATATCTCAAAATATATTGCTGCTGTTAAAAAGGACAAGCAAGCTAAGATTTTAGTGGGAGGTAATTTGGATAAATCTAAGGGCTGGTTTGTTGAACCTACAGTCATTGATACTAAGAATGCGAAATCTCTTACCATGTGTGAAGAGATCTTTGGCCCAGTATTGACTATCTACACTTACCCAGCTAATCAGTTTGAAAAGACTTTGAAATTATTGGATAGCACTTCAAAATATGCATTAACTGGCTCAATTATTTCTCAAGATAGAGCTTCTATCGAATTGGCTACCAATGTTTTACGCCATTCAGCTGGCAATTTTTACATCAATGATAAGCCAACTGGGGCTGTGGTTGGGCAACAACCATTTGGTGGAGCAAGAGGTTCGGGCACCAATGATAAAGCAGGTAGTGCTTTAAATTTATACCGCTGGTTAAGTGCAAGAACGATCAAGGAGACTTTTAACCCTCCAACCGATTATAAATATCCATTTTTAAACGAAGCATAAGGGCGTATTTTAGTCTTAAAATACTATATTTGCTACTCAAAAATCAAGGACTGTGGCGCAAAAATTTTCTAAAGAAACTTACCTGTATTGGTACGAATTGATGCAACTTATTCGTCAATTTGAATCAAAATCAGAAGAAATGTATAAAATGGCGGGTAAAATCCGCGGATTCTTTCACGTTTACAATGGTCAGGAAGCAATTGCTGCCGGTTGTATGACTGCAACGAATCATGAAGATCCATATATCACTGGTTACCGTGACCACGGTTTAGCATTGGCAAAAGGCATGAGTCCAAATGCAGCAATGGCTGAGTTATATGGTAAAGCAACTGGTTGCTCTAAAGGAAAAGGTGGAAGTATGCACTTTTTTGATAAAGCAAACAATTTCTTTGGTGGACATGGTATCGTAGGTGCGCAAATTGGTACAGGTGCTGGTTTAGCTTTTGCAGAACAATACCGCGGATCTAAAAATGTAGTATTATGTTTCTTCGGGGATGGTGCTGCAAGACAAGGTATGTTGCATGAGGTATTCAACCTTGCAATGCTTTGGAAATTACCAGTAGTATTTATTTGTGAAAATAATAACTATGCAATGGGTACTTCTATCGAAAGAACTTCTAACGTAATTGATATCTATAAATTAGCTGATGCTTATGATATGCCTTCTGATAAAGTAGATGGTATGACACCAGAATTAGTACACGAAGGTGTGGCTAGAGCTGTGAAGCGTGCTAGAGATGGAGAAGGCCCTACATTATTAGAAATGAAGACCTATCGTTACAGAGGTCACTCTGTTTCTGATCCTCAGAAATATAGATCAAAGGATGAGGTGGAAGAATACAAAGACCAAGATCCAATTATCAAAGTAAGAAAGACTATCTTAGAAAATAACTATGCTTCAGAAGCAGCTTTACAAGAAATTGATGAAAAGATCAATGGTATCGTAGAAGCTTCCGTGAAATTTGCAGAGGAAAGTCCTTGGCCAGATGATAGCGAAGTATTGAAAGATGTATATATTGACCAGAACTATCCATTTATTGTAGACTAATTTTAACCAACCCATATGAGTGAAGTACAACAAGAACAAGCACCAGTTGCTTTTATTAAGAAGAACCAAAAACAAGTAGTTTATTTCTTTGCAGCAGTATTAATTGCAGTGATAGGCTATTTTGGCTATACAGAATTATACCAAAAACCATTAGAAGCTAAGGCAGCAGATGCAATGTATGTTGCAGAAAAATATTTTGCAAACGATTCATCTGAATTGGTATTGAATGGTGATGGTACAAGCAAAGGTGTTTTATATATCATCAAAGAATTTGGTGGTACTAAAGCAGCTAACCTTGCTAAGTATTATGCAGGTATGAGCTATTACAGATTAAAAGATTACAATAAAGCAATTGAGTATTTGAAAGATTTTTCTACCAATGCTAAGCAAGTTCAAGCTGTTGCTTATGGTTCAATTGGTGACGCATATTCTGAATTAAAGAAGAATGACGAAGCCATTGAATACTATAAAAAAGCTGGTACTCATTTTCCTGAAGACGAAGCGATCTCTGCAGAATATTTATTCCGTGCTGCTTCTTTCTTAGAATTAAATGGTAAGAACGATGCTGCTTTGGAAATCTACAAGCAAATCAAGCAAAACTATCCAAAATCTGAGAAAGGATTTAATATTGATAAATATATCAACAGACTTCAAGTTCAACCTTAATCTAGATGATATTGATATAAAAAGGCATTCTTTTCTAAAGGGTGCCTTTTTATTTTATTGGCAACAAATACTTAAATTTGATTATGACAGTTCAACTATTTATCCCCTGCTTTATTGATCAATTGTACCCACAAGTTGCTTTTAATACAGTTAAGATATTAGAAAAAGCAGGCTGTACTGTTCAATACAATACACAGCAAACCTGTTGTGGTCAGCCAGCATTCAATGCTGGATTCTGGGGTGAATCAAAAGATGTATGTACTAAATTTGTTCAAGATTTTGATGGTGCAGATTATATCGTAAGTCCAAGTGCAAGTTGTACAGGATTTGTTAGAAATAATTATGGTAAGTTATTTGAAAACAATGCTTTTCAAAGTCCAGCAAAAAAAGTGGCAACTCAAATTTTTGAATTGTCTGAATTCTTGGTTAAAGTATTAAATATCACTGATCTTGGTGCAGAATTTTATGGTAAGGCTACCTACCACGATAGTTGTGCAGGATTAAGAGAATGTAATATCAAAGCAGAACCAAGAGCTTTATTAAATAAGGTGCATGGATTGGAATTAATAGAGATGAACGACAACGAAACCTGTTGTGGTTTTGGAGGAAGTTTTGCAGTTAAATATGATACGATAAGTGTGGCCATGGCAGATCAAAAAATAGACAATGCCATTGCAACTGAAGCAGAATATATTATTAGTACAGACATGAGCTGTTTGATGCATTTAGATGGCCGTATCAACCACAATGGTCAAAAGATTAAAGTCATACATTTGGCGGATGTCCTTGCTAGTGGCTATTAATTGCCTATCTGTCAAGAAAACATTTTCATACATTTTTTGTTATTAGGAATATAAATACATTTTACAATGGCTTATTGGTTAATCAAATCAGAACCTTTTAAATATTCTTGGGATCAGTTTACGAAAGACAAACGTACATTTTGGGATGGCGTTAGAAACTATGGTGCAAGAAACAATTTAAGAGCTATGAAAAAGGGTGATTTAGCTTTTTGGTACCATAGTAATGAAGGCATGGAAATTGTGGGTATTGCCAAAGTGGTTAAAGAAGCTTATCAAGATCCTACTACCGAAGAAACTGCATGGTTAGCAGTGGATTTTGCGCCGCACAAAAAATTAAAACATTCAGTGAAATTAGCAGATGTAAAAGCCAATACTAATTTAGCTCAAATGGCTTTAGTCAGACTAGGCCGTTTATCTGTACAACCAGTAACGGATGCAGAATGGGAAGAAGTGATGAAAATGAGTGAAGGAAAATAATTGCTTTAATTGGATCAATTGCAAGATCAACTTGCAAACTCCAATAGATTAATGGAAAAATGAATAGCCAATAAAGATGGCAATTACTACTCCAATTAAATCTGCAAATAAACCTGCCCAAACAGCATAACGCACTTTCTTGATGCCTACGCTTCCAAAGTATAAAGCGATAATATAAAATGTGGTATCAGCAGAACCCTGAAATATAGAGGCTAGCTTTCCTACAAATGAATCTGGCCCATGTGTTTGAAAGATATCCAACATCATCCCCCTTGCCCCACTCCCACTCAATGGTTTCATGATGGCTACAGGTAAGGCGCCAACAAATTCTGTATTGATTCCAGTTAACTGTATAAGGAAGGTCAATCCATTTAATACATAAATCATAGCGCCACTGTCTCTGAATACACGTATTGCAACCAACATAGCCACTAAATATGGAATGATTTTAATAATCACGTCAAAGCCATTCTTTGCACCCTCTATAAAGGCATCAAAAACAGATACTTTTTTATAAGCACCTCCTAAAATGATGGCAACTACAATTGCAATCAAAATACTTGAGCCAGCAATTTTGGAGAAAAGTTCTTTCTGCACTGGACTAAGGCTGTTTACTGCAAATAAAACAGAACCCATCAATAGTACTAAACCAGCTAACCATCCAATTAAAACCTTATCCCATTTCAATCTTTGGTACAAACCAACCATAATAATAGAAGCTAAAGTTGTACCAATTGTAGCGAGTACACATGGAATAAATATGCTTGCTGCATCTTGCGATCCTGCAGCTAAACGATAAGATATGATGGTCAATGGAATAACAGTCAATCCGCTTGTATGTAATACCAAGAACATGATTTGTGCATTGGTAGCTTTCTCTTTTTCCGGGTTTAAACTTTGAAGGCTTTCCATTGCTTTTAAGCCAAATGGTGTTGCTGCATTGTCTAATCCAAGCATATTGGCGCTGAAATTCATGACCATTTGTCCCATAGCAGGGTGATTTTGAGGCACTTCGGGAAATAAACGGCTTAAAAATGGGTTCATCCATTTTGCTAATTTTTGAATGGCCCCAGCTTTTTCAGCGATATTCATCAATCCAAGAAAGAAAACCATGGTTCCTGCTAATGGAAATGCCACATCAATCACAGAAGACTTAGCAGAATCGAATAGGCCATCTGCAAGCAGTTTGAAAATCTCTGTATCCCCTAAAAAGATCAATTTACACAAGGCTACTATAAAAGCAATAACAAAAAATGCGATCCAGATGATATTCAATGCCATATCTAATTGTTTATGGTACTAATATAGCCCATTTTGCAATTAGAATTGTATTTTTGCAGCCATAAAACAATCTAAAATATCATGGCTTTACAGGCAGGCATTGTGGGATTACCCAACGTAGGCAAATCAACTTTATTCAACGCAGTTAGTAATAGTGCAAAAGCACAAGCTAGTAATTATCGTTTTTGTACCATTGAGCCAAATGTGGGTTTAGTGGATGTTCCAGATATCCGTATCAGTCAGTTGGCTGAATTGATTAATCCAACCAGAGTAGTCCCTACTCAATTAGAAATTGTGGACATTGCTGGATTGGTAAAAGGTGCAAGTAAAGGTGAAGGCTTGGGAAATAAGTTCCTTGCAAATATTAGAGAAGTAAGTGCCATTATTCATGTGATTCGTTGTTTCGAAGACGAGAATGTATTAAGAGAAGAAGGAAAGATCAACCCAATTGGCGATAAAGACATCATTGAAACTGAGTTGCAATTAAAGGATTTGGATAGTGTTGAGAAAAAGATGCAACGTACAGAGAAAATGGCGAAAACTGATCCAAAAGCTAAAGTTGAGTTGGAAGTACTACAAAGATGTAAAGCACATTTAGAAGACGGGAAAAGTATTCGTTCTCTTGATTTATCTAAAGAAGATTATAACGCAATAGCAGATATCTTTTTATTAACTGCAAAGCCAGTGATGTATGTAGCCAATGTAGACGAAGCCTCTATGCATACAGGTAACGCCTATTCTGAGCAATTGGTTGCTATGGCGAAACAAGAAGGTGCCGAAGTGATTGTAATGTGCAATAATATTGAAGCACAAATTTCTGAATTAGAAGATGCAGATGATAAGGCTTTGTTTATGGAAGAATACCAAATGAAAGAACCTGCCTTAAATAGATTGATTCAAACTGCGTACAAATTATTGAAATTAGAAACCTACTTCACTGCTGGTGTACAAGAAGTTAGAGCATGGACAATTGGCTCTGGCTGGAAAGCGCCACAAGCTGCAAGTGTGATTCATACTGATTTTGAAAAAGGATTTATCAAAGCAGAAGTGATTGCATTCGAAGATTTTATCAAATACAAAAGTGAAGCTGCTTGTAGAGATAACGGTAAATTAAGAATTGAAGGAAAGGAATACATTGTAAAAGATGGTGATGTAATGCACTTTAGATTCAACGTATAATCGAGCATGAAAAAAAGTTACATCTTATTGATCAGTTTAATTGCTTTTGCTTGTAACAATGCAAATAATTCAACTGAGAAGGATAACAACAATGATGTTGCTACTACTTCTGCTATTGCTGCGCCCACTCCATTGAATTATACTTTACAAAAAGTATATCCACATGATACTACTGCCTATACCCAAGGATTTGAATGGTATAACAATACCCTATTGGAAGGCACTGGATTAAGAGGTAAAAGTGTGTTGTATCAAATGGACAATCAATTGAATCCATTTGGTCAAAAAGTTAAATTAGGCGACACTTATTTTGGAGAAGGCATCACTGTCTTTGACGGTAAAATTTACCAATTAACATGGGAAGAACATAAAGTCTTTGTATATGATGCTGGTACTTTTAAAAAAATTAAAGAACTCAATTGGCCTTATGAAGGTTGGGGTTTAACGCATAATGATACGTTTTTAATTGTTTCCACTGGTAGTAGCAATCTTTACTTTGTTGATCCTGTAAATTTTGAAATAAAGAAAACAGTGGGTGTATACCATCAATATGGGTATCAAAGTATGATCAATGAATTGGAATATGTAAATGGGAAAGTATTTGCCAATATCTATGGTCAAAATGAGATCATAGTGATTGATCCTAGTACCGGAATGATTACCAATAAAATGGATTGTAGTAATTTACTCGCTCAAGCAAAAGTCCAGTATAATCCTTTGACGATTGATGGAGGTTATGTATTGAACGGGATTGCTTATAAAGCAAAAAGTAATACCTATTTTTTAACAGGCAAATGTTGGCCAGTAATTGTTGAAGTTAAATTGAACTAAATAAAGCTAGGCGTAGATTTCTTTTTTATTTCATAGATGATACTACTTGCTTTAGAACCATCTATCAAAGCCCTTAAATTTGAAATACCACCAATAAGTACAGCAAGAAATAATCCGATTTTTCCTGACCTCTTATATTTTTCACTTAGTAAACTCACATAGAAGCTGTCAAACCACATTGGTTTAGTAGTGACAATTTCAAAGCCTATTTCATTCAACAAAATGGCCATAGATTCTGGTGAAAAATGGTATAAATGCCTTGGCAAATCATAGGCAGCCCAATATTTTTTATAATATAAAGCATCAAAACTTGTAAAATTAGGTACTGCAATAATCAATCTTCCATTATGTTTTAAACTCTTAAAACATTGGGTCAGATATGGTTTTAATGCATGCACATGTTCTAGAACATGCCACATACTAATCACTTCAAATTCATTTTCAGGAAGCTCAAATATGGTATCTGTAGATTGTAATGCAATTTTATAGTTCTCAAATGCCTTTGCTCTTGTAGTTTCATCTGGCTCCAATCCAGTCACTTTCCAATCCTTTTCTTTCATGGCATGTACAAACGCGCCTGTACCTGCTCCAATATCTAATAAATGACCTTTATGACCTGTAAATAAGGATTGTACCCATTTTGTTTTCTGTGCCAAGGTTTTAGTTCTTACCGCATGATAAAGTTGGTTCATCCAACCTTCTTTTACATCTGTATGAGAAATGTATTCAATGAATTTATAGTATTTGCCAATTTCATTTTGACTTGGTACAGGAGCAGTAAATCTAAAATTACAAGGAGTACAATGGTAAATAGAAAATGTCTCCTGAGTTAAAGAAAAATCTCGACTCTCTATCACTAATTGCGTATTGGATTGATTGCAAATTGGACAATTCATACTAGATTATTTTAAAAGGATAGCAAGTAAAGCCAATATTGCGATAATCAATGGCAAGATCCACCAACGATTTGGACTGGCATTAAAATTATTTTCATCCTGGTCTTCTGTTAAAACTTTGTCAATAGCAATGTTTTTGTAATAATGATTGCTATCGAAATTAGAATGGAAAGTAAAGCTATCATTGGTTGATTTTAATTGACCTAAATTTCCTAAGTCAATCATTTTAGATGCTGACAGTTGCTCATTAAAGAAGGCTGCATAATCTATCATAGCTTGTTCTATGGTGCAATCTAAATGGTCTGATAAATAGATATAAAATAGTTTGCTTGGCTTTGTATTCATATCCTGTAATGATTCAAAAATGATTTTTTCAACCGGTGGCTGAAACTGATCATCAACAACATTAGCATCTTTTTGATCCAATCTTAATTGACCTAAATTAGGAATCACCAATTGGCCATGATCTAAGAAATATTTCTCTAAAGTTAAAAGCATCATTTTTTACTAAATTTATATTGAATGCCAGCTATGAATTGAACACCCAAAGATGGGTAATTCGCCCAGCGTTGGTATTGTTGGTCTAAAAGGTTTTCGCCTTTAGCCCAAAATGTCCAATTGTTTGAGATCGCATATTGCATCCCAGCATTGAGCACAAAGGTATTATTTAATTGGTATGCACGACCTAAACCAGCACTGGTTTTAGCACCTGACCAAAATTGACCAGAAGCATCAAAGTTCAGATGCTTATTATATGACCAATTAAATTGCGAGTTGAACTCAAATGGCAATACACCCCATGCTTGATCATTTTCACGAATTAAGCTAAACTGGATGTATTTTAACTGGTTTTTCCATAATAATTTATCACTGAATTGATACCTTAGATCCCCTTTCAATTCAATGGCAATAGCTCTTTTTTCAAATAATACATCAAATTTTAATCCTTCTTGTATTGGGTTATTTGGCAAATTCGTTTGATTGAAAAAAGGGATTTCACGATAATCATTCAATGCCATATTGAATCCATAATTCAAACGTTTATTAGCAGTGATGTCTATTTGGAAATATTTAGACTCATTGGAACTAATTGGCATATCACCTGGTGCGATCAACCAATGGTTTTGACCCATTAACTGAGTAAGCTGATTGTTTGTCAAACTTGTTTTCCAACCTACGTGTAATACATAATTGGTGTCTTTTAATTGTTTGATTAACTCAAATTTTGGATACAAGGAAAATGCACCATTTGTATAAGTTGGTCTTATACCCATTTTTAAGACAAGTTGACTTCTATTCAATTCAATAGACGGGTCTAATTGTACAAAATAATTTTGTTTAGACGACTTATTGAATGGCGTATACTGATTCAAACTATATGTAAAATCAGTATGTAGTTTGATATTGTTTTTAAAACTAAAATACATTGGACTGGATAACTGAATGGTGATATCTTTTGCTTGATTCATTAAGTTTCCATGGTCGAAATGTAAAGTTGGTGCAAAATGAAAATTCGAAGTATTTGTTGGTTGATTTACTAAAGAAAAATTTGCACCTATATTAGAAAACTTTTGTTCAAAATTACTTAAAGGCAAAATGGTCGTATCTGGAACTAAGCCATAACGATATCTATTTGACTGATTAAAATACAATTGAGAATGGATCCTTTTTTGTTCGTTTACTTTTAAGGAACCAATATAATGAACACCAATACTATTCCACTTTTGGATTGGATGTGTTCCCGTAATTGATTCATTTTTAACAGCAATGCTATGTAATTGATCCTTATTGTCCAGTATACTAGATTGAGCTTGAATCAACTGATTAAAATAATTGCCCATGCCAATCTTGAAACTTGTGGACTGACGGTCTATCATTAAACTATCCTTTTTGATGGCTCTTGGAACCAATGCTATTGGTTGGTACTGAAAACTTAAATTTTGACTTGGAACTTGGTAATTTAAAATTACTGAACTGGTATCCACTTGAGCGGTAGCATTTAGGAAACCAATTTTAGCAATATGCTTCAATTGAGGTTTAAAAGCTGATACGATTGTCACCACTTTTTCAGGGGCACTATCTGTTAATGTATTCAGTTGTTCAATACGTGCAGGTGCTGTATAAGCAACTGAAGTCTCCTTATTTTTTACAGTCTTTATATTTTTATGACTCTTTTTGGTAGACTTCTTTTTTGTATTCTTTTTTTGTTTACTCGTTTTATTAGCAGATTTGTTCTTTTTAACACTCACAGAACTTTTTGCCTTTTTTTTATTTTTTTTCTGAGAGATGGCCATATTGCTAAAACAAATTAAAGCAATACATAATAAACTTAATCTTATAATTGATTTCATAATTTTTCTTTATTGAGCTTTAATTGTATCGTTAATTGCCTTTAATTTATCTGAAGCAATTTGTTGTAAGGAAGGTATAGTCGCATTTTCTGCAATACTTTTATAGGTAGCAATAGCATTAAAACTATCATTTTGTGCTAAGTAAATATCTCCAAGTAAAATATAAGTTTTAGTCACCCAAAATTCATAAGATGCTTGTTTTTTTATTACATCAAAAGCAGTCTTTTCAGCCAAATTCAATTTTTGTTGATTAAAATATATCAATGCTAATAAATAATGAGCTTCTGCTGTGTAAGCAGAACTATTTGATTTTAATACAGTACTTAAAATATTAATCGCTTTTGTGGTATCCTTCTGTATAATGGACTGTTGGTACATGGCCATATTAGCCATCAATATATCGTCACTTGCGCTATTCTTTTCTGCCAATATAAGTTCAGCAGTCTTGGACGCTTCCACCCAATTTTCAGCTTTGTACTGACATCTTAATAATCCTTTAATGGCTTCTGTTTTTTGTTCTTGTTGTGTGGCGTATTGCAGTACTATTTTAAAATATTGTTCTGCCGCAGCAAAATCTTTTAAATTAAAATAATGGAGTCTAGCTGCAATAATTGAAGCCCTTTCTGCATATTTATTTGGGGCTTTGTTGGCTACTTTGCCGAAATAAAACGCTGCCGAATCATACTGTTCAGAAGCATATGCCATTTCAGCCAATACATTGAATGCATCTAATTGGTACCTGCCTTCTGGATAAAGTGCAATATATTTTTTAAAACCAACTGAAGCATTATTGTATTTTTTGTCTTCGTATTGAATGATTGCTGCTCTATAAATCAATGAATCTTGTTCATTGATAGACAATGGCTTTCCAAAATCATTCATGAATTGGACATAAGCTTCAGGTTGCTGCTCTTCTACAAAGATATTTCTGATGTATTCAACTGCATTATTGCTTTCCTCCGCATTTGGATAAGCAGTATACAAAGATTTAAAGTTTTGTAAGGCTTCTTGATTTTTATTTAGATTGAAATAGACAATGCCTAATTTATAATAAGCCAATGGATAAAATTCTGTCGCATTGTTGTCTAATAATACCTTAGACAAAGGAGCAATTGCTTCTTGAAATTGTTCTTTACTAGTATAAGTGTCTGCCAATTCCATTCTTGCGTCACTTAAATAGCTAGAACGACTAAAATCATATTCATAACTATTTAATATTTTAAGTTTTTCTTTATTCAAACCAAGCGCACCATAAATAATGGCTTTTTGTAAATTGGCATAATCTTCAAAATTCCAACCTAGATCAATGATTTTTTGATAAGATTTTAGCGCCTGCTTGTACTGCTTGGTCATGAATTGACAATCGGCCAATCTAACTAAAGCGTCTTTTTGATAAGGAGAAGATTCAGCATATGGATTAAAGTCAGCAGCAATAGTAAATAATTGAAGTGCTTTTGTATAATCACTAATTTTTAAATAGCAATATCCTAAAGTATAGTTTGCATGTTTCTTTGTGATTTCTCCCAGTTCAATTGGATCTGACAAATAGTTCTCTACATGCTCAATGGCTTCCTCTATCCTACCCATTTTATAAGCAAGCTCCCCTATCCAAAAATAGGTTTGTGCTAATACTTTATTATTGTATGGAAGATGCTGTACTTGTTTAAAAAGTTCATAAGCTTTTTCGTTTTGACCATCATTAATTAGTAAAGCCGCTTTACCATACAGGATATTTGGATACAGTTTTAAAAGAGATTCGTCTAAACTATCCATTTTCTGATAGGCTTCATAAGCGCTGTTGAAATCATTGCTATATGCTAAGGCTTTTACATATAAATTTTTAGATTCTGTTTTATAGGCACTTTGAGGATATAGCTGATTGAACTTTTCTATTGATTGAATAGCAACACTATATTCTTTTAGCTCAATGGATAATTTAGCATAATTGAATAAGGCAATTTCTTTTTGAGCTAAATTTTGACTTTTTGTTGCACAAAGTAAAAATGCATTTTTTGCACCAATCTTATCATTGACTTTAAGATAGGAAGTAGCCAATAAATACATGCTGTTTTGACCTAATGAATCTTCCACATTGGCTAATTGTTTAAATCCTTTAATAGCATCAGGCCATTGTTGTGATTGGAAATAACAAAAAGACAATTGGTATAAATCTTGAGGTTCAACTTGTTTTTGTGCTGCAACATAATTTGATAAATAGGGCAATGCTTTTTCATATAGCTTTTGCTCAAATAACAAATGTCCCATTAATTGTGATAGTTGACTTGTATAATACTGACCTTTATTTTGTAAGGCAAGTTCTGTATTTTTTAATGCAGCATCTACATCACCCAAGAAATAATACAATTGACTAATGTAAAATGGAGTAAGCGTCTTATAGGCATTATTTTTTTCAGCTATTTTAAAACAACTTAATGCTAATTTGAAATCCTTTTTTTGTAATGCAACAAAACCTGCGTAATAATTAGCATCTGTATAAAATGGACTACCTTGTAACTGCCTAATACTATATAAATAATTAGTTGATCTATCCCAGTCTCCTTTTTTGAAATACAAATAACCTAATTGAAATTGCATTAATGTAACTTCATTGTTTTCAAGATCATCAATACTTGTTTTGAGATAAGCTTGAATAGATGCATCCACTTGTTGTTTTCTAAAATAATATTTTGCTAATTCGAAATTTAATCTTGATTGATAAATTTTATTGGCGTTGCTTGTTAACCAATTATTTGCATTAATGGTTGCGTATGGCTTGTCCAGCGCTATTGATAATACATGATAATGAAACGAAATATCTGCTTGATTAGGTTCAAAATAATGGGCAGACTGTATTGCCTGATAAGCTGTTAAACTATCCCCTTGCTTTAATGATTTTAAACCATCTTGGAAAAGTTGACTTAATGGTGCTTCAAATTTCATTAATTGACTTGAAACTTGAGTATTCAATATTAATAGTATGCATAAAAGCATTGTTCTTGAACTTGCTTTTGGGATTATTTTTAACATAGGAACCATTATTTAGGATAGTATTATAAAATTACACTATGATTATAAAACGCTTCGTTAAATAAGCTTATTGTGGAAAAACAGATACAATCCTTAAATTTGTCAACAAATGCAATAAAGATGTACGAACATACAACAACGGTAAGGGTTAGGTATGCTGAAACAGACAGGATGGATGTGGTTTATTATGGAAACTATGCCATGTATTTTGAGATTGGACGAGTGGAAGCTATTAGACATTTAGGCGTTTCTTACAAAGACATTGAGGACATGGGGATTATCTTACCTGTAGTTGAATTAAATATCAAATATTTAAGACCTGCTAAATATGACGACTTAATCTCTATAAAGAGTCAAATAAAGACCCTTCCAACAGACCATGTGATCATTTTTGATCAGGAAGTTTATAATGAAGCGGGTAAGCTTTTAACAATCGGTCAAGTAAAACTCTATTTTATGGATGCAGATATGGGCAAAAGGGCCGAAATGCCAGCTATTATGAGGGAAAAACTAGCTGTCTATTTTAGTTAAACCGCTATTTTTTGGTTTACTTTGCAACCTAATTGAAGCAAATTATGATGGATCAAATTCAAGCTACTATTATCACTATTGGGGACGAGTTATTGATTGGACAAGTGATAGATACCAATAGTGCTTTTATCGCTCAAAAATTAAATTCCATCGGTGTTGATGTACATCAAAGAATTGCTGTTGGAGACGATAAAACTTCCATCACTGCAGCATTGGATACCGCAATTAATAAGACACAAATTGTGATCATCACAGGTGGATTAGGCCCAACTGCGGATGATATAACTAAGCCACTATTAAACCAATATTTCGGGGGTAAAATGATCATTGATCAACCTACCCTAGACCATTTAAGTTATATTTTTGAGCAGGTTCATAAAAGACCTATGATTGAACGCAATCGTAAGCAAGCTGAGGTACCAGACGTTTGTGAAGTTTTATTCAATCAAACAGGAACTGCTCCTGGTATGCTTTTCAAGAAAAACAATTGCTTGATTTTCTCCTTACCAGGTGTGCCTCATGAAATGCAATGGTTGACTACAGAAAAAGTAATTCCAATACTTCAAGCACATTTTAATCTAGGAGTCATTGCGCATAGAACACTTTTAACGGCTGGTGTTGGAGAATCCTTTTTGGCAGAATCTATTATTGAATTTGAAAACAGCCTTCCTTCATCTATCAAACTTGCATACCTGCCTTCTTATGGTATGGTGAGACTAAGATTAACAGGCAAAAGTGATGATGCCGCTACTTTGAATAGTCAATTGGATGGCTTATTTAATCAATTGAAAGACAAAGTAAAAGATTATTTAGTGACAGATAAAGATGAAACCTTAGAAGTAGTAGTTGGACGATTATTAAAAGATCAAAACCATACAGTAGCTACCGCTGAAAGTTGTACTGGTGGGTATATCGGTCACTTATTATCAAAACATGCCGGATCCTCCTCTTTTTTTACAGGTAGTGTGGTGAGCTATGACAATCGCATTAAAACTGAATTTTTAGACGTTCCAACCAGTATTTTACAGTCTGTAGGTGCTGTAAGTAAGGAAGCGGTGGAACAAATGGCGGTGGCAATTAGGTCTAAAATGAAGACTGATTTTGGGATTTCTGTGAGTGGAATCATGGGGCCATCTGGTCAAACAGACGAAAAACCCCTTGGAATGGTCTGGATTGGGGTCTCAAACAAAGAAAAAGTGGTTTCTAAGGTATTTTACCTAAGATTTGATCGTCAAAAGAACATTGAAGTCACCGCAATTCAAGCTATAAATTTACTTAGGTTACTCATAATCAATAAGATTTAGTCTTATTTTTGCTAAAATTATTCCCTATGTCTGTAGTTGACTTGATTTTGCCAAAATTGGGTGAGAGTATCATGGAAGCGACCATCTTAAAATGGCATAAATCCGTGGGTGATACCATTCAATTGGACGAAACATTATTAGATATTGCTACCGATAAAGTGGATAGTGAAATCCCTTCGACTGCCGCAGGTACGATTACTGAAATTTTATTTGATGTGAATGCTGTTGTACCAATTGGTACAGTAATTGCCAGAATACAAACAAGTGGTAGTATTTCAACTAGTCCTGCACCAGTAACACAAGTTCAACAAGTAGTCACTAGTCAACCTATTACTGCTCCAGTTGCAATAGAAGAAGTTCCATACACTCCAACACCTAATACTGCTACTGTTCAAAATATGGACAATAATGATATTCGTTTCTTCTCACCATTGGTGTTGAACATTGCACAGAACGAAGGAGTTAGTTTAAACGAATTACAAAATTTACCTGGCACAGGTAGTCAAGGTAGAGTGTCTAAAAAAGACATCTTACAATATGTTGCGAATAAGAAAGCGGGTCTTGTACAAACTATTGCACCTACACAAGTTGCAACTGCGCCAATACCTGTAGCACCAGTTGCGCAACAACAATCAACTGTTCCAGTTGCACAACAACAATCAACAACAGCTCAGTTCCCTCCAGTAGATTATGGATTTAGTACATCCAATAATGCTGGTAAATTTGCTAGTCCAGAAGAAGTTATTGTTACTGGTAATACAGAGATCATTGAGATGGATCGTATGCGCAAGTTAATTGCTAAGCATATGGTGGATAGTGTACAAACTAGTCCGCATGTAACTTCTTTTGTGGAAGCTGATGTAACGAACATGGTGGTTTGGAGAGAAAAAGTAAAACAACTTTTTGAAAAAAGAGAAGGAACAAAGTTAACTTTTACACCAATGTTCATGGAATGTATTGCGCAAACATTAGAAAAGTTCCCATACATCAATTGTAGTTTACAAGGTGAAAATATTATTTTAAAGAAAGATATCAATATTGGTATGGCAACGGCATTACCATCTGGCAACTTAATTGTTCCAGTGATTAAAGGTGCCAATCAATTAAGTATTGTAGGATTGAGTAAGGCAGTGAACAATCTTGCCAATGCTGCTAGAAATAACCAATTAAAACCACATGACACACAAGGTGGCACATTTACAGTAACGAATGTGGGTACTTTTGGATCCATCATGGGCACACCAATTATTCCTCAACCACAGGTGGCAATTTTAGCATTAGGTGCCATTAAAAAGCGTCCAGTTGTTATTGAGACGCCTGCTGGTGATGCAATCCTTGTTCGTCATATGATGTATTTGTCAATGAGTTATGACCACAGAATTGTAGATGGCGCAATGGGATCAAGTTTCTTATCTGCTGTTGCTAAAGCATTTGAAAATTGGGATCCAAACAGACAATGGTTTCAATACGTATAATTAACATTCAACGATATAATAAAGGCCTCCAAATTGGAGGCCTTTATTTATGAGTGTATCTTAATGAATTAATATCCTAATCCTAAATCTCGTCCTTTCATGATTGCAGGGACACCTTTGGACATCCAAATTGGCATTGGGGCACCTTTTAAATAATGATCAAAGAATTGTTGCTCTCTAATTTGAATATCTTTTCTATTTTTTCTTTCTACTAGATTATGCGCTTCATTATTGTACACCAACATCCAAATTGGTTTTCCTAAACGACGCATAGCTGTAAACATTTCAATACCTTGGTACCAAGGCACTGCATCATCTGCATCATTACTCATAATCACTATTGGCGTCTTCACTTTATTTAATTCAAATAAAGGTGAATT
>ERZ650308.470-NODE-470-length-21800-cov-10.381513_pt1 | contig 21800 bp, 20 predicted proteins | sample MGYA00376244_ERZ650308 | MGnify/ENA primary metagenome ERZ650308 (study PRJEB26733, sample SAMN07839295) | wastewater metagenome | biome: small river; feature: stream; material: water | place: USA: North Carolina | collected 2016-04-26 ... | reverse complement strand
GTTTTCACTTGAAAACAAGGGTCGCAAAATCCTTTTTGAAAGGCTTGATAGAAGCCTCGAATTTTAACCGTGCGCAGCCCCATAATTGCCGTATGGCTACTCGGTCCACGCCTCATCCAGACACGCTCGCTGCTTATCGCGCGCTGGGGTACAGCACGCCTCCCAAAGCCAAGGTGTCTGTGCGCGGCCGATCACAAACCTTAGAGCAAGTGGTTGACTCTGCCCCTGGCTTGGCGCAGTTTTCAGCAGTGGCCCGCGACACCCAAAATCGGCTCAAAGCGATTGCTCCATTGCTACCCGTTTCGCTGCGCGCGCTGGTGCAATCTGGCGGGGTAGAAGATGACGCTTGGTGTCTGCTGGTGCCCAACAGCGCCGTGGCGGCCAAGTTGCGCCAAACATTACCCGCCTTGTGCGCGCATTTGCGCAGCAAAGGCTGGAATGTGAACACCATTCGTGTCAAAGTGAAATCACCCAGCTGAATGAGAAAAACCCGCTACACCAGAGGTGTAACGGGTTTTATTTTGGTGCTGTGTGACTGACCAGCTCAACCACTGTGAATTCAACCAGTGTCCGGGGATTCTTGTGTTATCGAAATAGGAAGCAGTCGGAGCAATTGTTGACCGAGGCGATCCGTTATGAACTGAAAACACAGCCTCCGTCATGTCGACAAATTTCCATTTCATCGACACATCATCTGGACATGTCGCCAGAAGCGCCATTTGCAAGCATTCGATGATCCACACTGATTTCAGGCAATGTCGTTCCCCAAATGAGCCTCCAACCAGCGTTGTCCGAGGACGGTCAGGCGGTAACGCTGACTTCGGCTGTTGGGTTTGTCGGGCAAGGTCATTTCGATGACACCCTGTTCCAGAGCTGGTGCCAAATAGGTCTTGCGGAAATGTTCCCGGTTGGATAACCCCAGCGCATCTTGGATGGCTTGACGGGTCATCTCCCCATCTACCCGCAAAAGTAACATTCCGACTTGCGTGGTGACTTGCGTGGTGACTTGCGTGGTGACTTGCGGGGACTCTCCTGGCGGGACAAGCGCCAGCGGATGCCGAGGCAAACGGATCACAAACGAGAGACGGTCGTCATCTGTCTCGAACAGCGGCGCGGGCGAGCCGTTGGCCGCCATTTCCTTCAGAATTTTCGGGATGCCGGTGGAGCGCCCTTCGGTCATCTCCAGCTCTTTCAAGAACTCCCCAATCCGGCGGTTGCGGTAGCGGCGACTGACCGCACGCCCTGCCTGAAGGTCCTCAAGCCGAATCGACCGATCCGGACCGGGGAAGCTCAAGATAGCCAATTCCTCATTGGTGATGCGCACCTCGATAGGCTCGCGCTCTTCATAGGACCGGTGGTACACCGCGTTGACCAAAGCTTCCTCGATGGCGGCATAGGGAAAGTTCCAGACCCGTGTGGCTTCGGCACGGTCAGAATGCTTGATGACCGTCTCGCGCAAGTAATTGCGCTGGATGTAGTTCAAGGCCTCGCGTGTCATCCGTGCCAGCGGACCTTTGAAAATCTTTTCCTCAAAGCGATCCCCGCCTGCGCCTTCAGGAAACCAGACCACATCGATCTGCACGCCGGGGAAAAACCGCTCCGGCATTTCATTGAAAAACAGCAGGCCCACGTTCTTGGGCCACGGTGATTCGGTGGGACCACCCGCCACGTTCATCTGCCGCGCCAATGCCTCTACCGGAAGCCCCGGCGCATCAGCCGCCAGTTCGCTGCCCACTTCTTGCAAGAATGCCTGCATCAACGGTTTGGACAAGTCGTCGCTCCGTGCCGATTGGTTGTAACGGTCATCAAATGGCACCTTCGCCGCCAGGCTCAGCAACTCCTGCTCCGCCTCACCCTTGGCCTCGACCGTGCTGCTATAACGCCGGATGTAGTGGTGCCACGTCTTTTTCTTGGCGGTAACGGCGTCCGGCGCTTTATAGGGACGGTTTTGACCGCCGGGTGCCCACAGCACGATCAGCTTGCGACCCTCAACTTTCTCGATGCTCAATACCGGGAAATACGGCGGCTGGATTAGTTGGCAGGCGGCCAGCAATTCCTGCTGAATCTTGTCGAGCTGGTTGTCAGCCAGCCCCACGGGCGGGAACACCGGTTGACCGTTGGAATCGCAATCCTGGCCGATCACCACATAACCGCCGCCGAGATTTTCAAAGTCGTTGGCAAAGGCGCACACAGTTCGGATGATCGGATCTGGATTCCATCCAGCCTTGTACTCGATGCGCTCACCTTCGACGGTGCGCTGACGCAGTAAATCACTGAGGTTGATGGGGAGTCTGCTCATATCAGGGCCATTGCCGTTTTCTCATCACGTACTGCCTGTCCGCCCAAGCAAACTGGAAAAATTCCTTCATGTCCGGCAAGTCAGCCACGCCGGATTTTCCGGGAGGATTGGCCGCCCAGGCACTGTCACACAGAGAATCAATGACCTCGCGCAGAGCAGCAATTAAGGTCACCAACGCATAGATGGCGTACTTGGCGGCGGTATCCAGTTCCGAAGCGCGAACGTGTAGCGACGCCACAGCCATCGGTTGCTGGTTGAGATCACTGATCAGGCTGACCGCCGCGCCACCGAAAGCGGCGTTTGCCATCAGACCATTCAACTGAGCACGTTGCCGTTCGCGGGGCGTAGCCTGCTCACGGAAGATCCGGTTGGTAATTTCGCCCCACTTCACGAGGGGATCAGCCATCGTCTGATGCTTGTGGCCGGTCAGCTTGTTGATGTTGGAATAGCGCCCACCCGGATGGGCAAAATCATCTAAAAATCCCAGGATGGCGATAGACAATGAGTTCGGTTGAAACGCATCCAACACGGCCACACCACGCGTGGCGCAAATCGCCTTCGTGCTGTCGAAGAGTACGCGGAGTTTGTGGCCGTAATCCTCAACGGTCTTACTATCAGGTGAAGTCAGTTGGTTCCGCGCCATGTGATCGAGGATCATGACAAGTTTCAGCATCCGCTCGAAACCAATCGACAACTCGAAGAAAGCCGAATAGAAAAGCCCCTTTTTGTCGCCCAAGTTGGCACGCCGAAGAGCAGTCAGACCATTGCACAGGCAGGCCTGAGCCAGTAGCCCCTCTTGTTCCAAAAGAAACCACGTTGCGCTGAAGACCATCAAACCGACCTCCCTTGATTCAGGAAAGCAGGAAGTGTGCTATCAAGTGGCACATCGGGGGCAGTAATCTTGCTGCCCAGCGCCAGTGCCTCACTGAATTTGGCCTTCAGCGCCACGAGTTTGTCGGCTGCTAGACCACCTGTTTCAAGCTCGCGGAGGATTTGCACTGGTTTTTGGTCATTGCGTCCTGGCAATGCCTTGCCAAGGAAGGACTCCATATGTGTCGGGATGAACACTGCTGGCGCAAGGCGATGCTGCCCAGTCTGATTGCGCAGCATATCGTTGACCGCCTTGTGATGCTGTTTGTCCTGATCGTCGTCAAGCATGAGACCGTAGGGGATGCCGAATTGCTCTAGCAGCGCGGTGTAGCGATGGAAGTTGAACTTGCCCATCACATCGACCACCGCAATGCGGTGCCGGGTCAGTTCATGCCAGTCCCGCGCCAACAGCCAGCTGAACAGCGCTTTTTCCGTGGCACCCTCGACCAGCAGCACGCGATCGGCGAAGAACATCGCGGCGCGTTCGGAGTCCAGCCACAACTGGTACCGGAAGCGTTCTTCTTGCGTGGCGATTTCTTCATTAGGTTGCGCTGCTTTCAGGAGATCCCGGGCGTCCTTCTTCTGGTCGTCATGAATTACAGGGTCATTTACATAGCCTTCAAGGCACTTCTTGAACGCCAACCCCTCCGCAAAAACATCCTTGGTGACCGTCTTGCCAATCTGCCCCAAAGTCGTGATGCCACCTTCGCGCTGCGCACGGACGATCTGGCAAAGATCATCGGCCACCTTGCCCACAAAAATGGGCGAGTGACTGGTGATGACAACCTGCTGTCCATCTCCTGCGCCCAAGCGACGCAGGTGAAAAGCCATGTTCTCCTGCTGGGCCGGATGCAGAAAGGCCTCGGGCTCCTCAAACAGAATCAGGGTAAAGTCTGGGTCAAATTCCTTCTTTTCACTCGTTTTGGTGTCCGCAAACGAGGGGGCGAGTTTGATCAGCTCGTACAAAAATGAGCGTTGAAAGCCGTGCCCATAACGATCTAGAGCAAACGCGGTATCGCCCAGCATGGCATCGGCAAACGCGTGCTTGACCAGGTTTTTGGTGATGTCGTCCGGAGACACCGTATTGACCGACATATCAAAGCGCACGCCCCAGTGGCCGATGGCTTCGTTGATCGGTTTGGATATTTTGGCCAGGAAGCCATCGTCGCCACGGGCTTCATCATTAAGTTTGACAAAAGCGTCCTCCACCGCCTTGTAGGCCACGCTTTCAGACACCACGCGCTTGAGCATAAAGTTGAGCATGTCGCGCAACGGTGACGGACCGGAAGTTTTCATTTGATCGGCAGCCGTCGTCTGCGCAGGGATGTAGATAACACGCCCGACTTTGGCGGTGCCGATGTTCTTCGCACCGTAAAAAAGAGCGTCCTCTGGCGCACCTTTGACCAACCCGTAGATGTTGCTCTGATTGGCTTTGGCACGATCCTTGGAGACAAAATAGCGCCGCACTGTGAGGGTTTGGTCGGTCACGCCTTCCTTGTATTTGTCCGCAAGGCTGGCCCATTCAGAATCATTCAGTACAAATGCTAGCTCGACCCAAGCTTCATCGGAGCTCTTGCCCACCTTGGGCACATCTTCTGAGGACCATTTGACGTCCTCGTAAAACGCACGCAACGCCGTCAGCACATTGCTTTTGCCCGCGTTATTGGCACCGACAATCATGGTGTAGTCGTGCACCTCGACATCGGCATCGATGATCGATCGGAAGTTATGAATACGAAGGCGGCGTAGTTTCATGCGACAGCCTCATCTTCGGTTTTCAAGATCTGCACTAAATTGATGGGAAGTCTGCTCATATTAAGACTCGCCGTCCATAGTTGGGAACTCACCAGAATCCACCTCAAGATCTTTCAACGATTGACCATCTGCGTTCTTCCAGACCGCAGGACCTTGTGCACTGCCACCCATTACAACGGCAGCAGCAGCGCTTGGGCTGGCAAATTCAACATCTTTGGTGAACACATAAAACTCACCCTGAAGGACCAGGCCACCGGTCTGCACAAGTTGATCCCGCAGCTTGATGATCCATTTGCCACTGGTGTGAGTGGCCTTCTGGAAATCCTTCACAGCCGTTGATCCTTTGAATACCGTAAACCCGTTCGGAGATCTGACACCAGTAGCTTTTGCTCCCTTGCGCGTGCAATACAGCGCGTTATGAAGATCCGTGGCCGAGGCCACCACAGCAGTTGGTGTCAAAAAATTACAGCCCAAAACTGGAAGCAGTTGGGCTACATGGGAAAGAAAAACCTCCATGTCATGCAGATCAGATTCCGGCAGATCGGAGCCCCCACCCTTGCTATTAAGTAGCTTGCATTTTCCAACCTCGATAGCAACCTGGATCAACCGACCCTCCAGGTAGCGTACGTGAGCCTTGGTCAGGTTTTCATCCTTACTGAAAACAGCAATGACCGCATTCCAGAACTCTTTGGATAAATGCTGTTTCAATCGATAGGTGACTGATTCAGCTTCGCCGATGTACAGAAGCGGAACACCAGACTCATCATCATCGCCGATCAAAAAATATACGCCACGGGTTTTCAACTCCTCACGAGACATGAAGTGCTTAAGCTCAGATCGTGGAGCTGCGACGGCTTTGCCAGTCCAATTGGAAATTTCTGCTGTGCGAATGCCCTGAGCATTGCCGAACGGCAGAAATAATTTGATCGTGGCAGATTTATTCATGATTCGATCCCATTCAAGTCAACCCGAAATATCGCTCGAAGAACGCAATGAGTTTGTCCAGCACCGCCTGCTTCTTTGACGCGTGCCCATTATTTTTTGAGAAGCGCGATATTGGAGGGAGGATCTTGGTGATGGCTGTACCACTGACTGAGATACTGCCATCTCGGAACGCGTTGTCGATGAAGCTACGCGCAGCCTCAGCATTCAGATTTTCTTCTGTGATGATGCGTTCCAGTTCTTCAACCTTTTTCGTAGCCACGAATGATTGCCACTGCGCATCCACCTTGACCTTGGTATTTACCGAATCAACGAACTGTTCGATCAGGTCCTTCTTGTTGCGCAGGCTGGGGCTTGAATTGATGGCACGCTCGATGGTGGCGCGGATTTCCTTGTCGTCGCCCGTACCCTTTTTCTTCAGGTATTGTTCGACCAGTAGCAGGATGTAATCGACATTGATCTCCACCTGCTTGATGAGCTCGATCTCAAACACCACATCGTCATTGATCGATTCTTTATCAGCATCGGACATCGCCCGAAATTCCGCATACAGATTCAGATACAAGCTCTGGTAATCCTGAAATTCGCGCTCGGTCAGGATTTCGTTCCCAGCGAAATCATCGAAGGCCGTGAGGATGTTTTTCAACCGCAAAATCGAGCCAAACAGCTTGATGAATGCTTTCTGTGTCGCCTCACCAACGATGGCCTTGCCGAGCGGGAATCCGGAAATCAAATCCCCGACTCGCGTCTCATACTCCTTGTAGTAATCAGCGTAGGGCTTCAACAGCACGATGCCCTTGGCGTCCTTGTTACCGAACAGAGCGAGGGCGTCGTTGGTTTCTTGCTCCAGATTACGGAAGGAAACAATATTGCCGTAGGTCTTGACTGAATTGAGGATGCGGTTGGTACGCGAATACGCCTGGATCAACCCGTGAGCCTTCAAATTCTTGTCAACCCAGAGGGTGTTTAGCGTGGTGGCGTCAAAGCCGGTCAGGAACATATTGACCACGATGACGATGTCCAACTCACGCTTTTTCAGGCGCTGTGACAAGTCCTTGTAATAGTTCTGGAACTTGTCTGCCGAGGTGTCAAAACTGGTGCCGAACAGCGCGTTGTAGTTCTGGATGGCTGCATCCAGAAAATCGCGCGAGCCTTGATCCAGACCCTCAGTTTCAAAGTCCTCCTCATTGAGTAGACCATCGCTCTCTTCCTCGTTCGAGGCAAAGCTGTAGATCAAGCCCACCTTGAGTTTCTGCGCTACGGGCAGGTCTTTTTGCTGCACGGAAAATTCCGCGTAGTAGCGTTTGGCCGCGTCGATGGACGCGCAGGCGAACAATGAATTGAAGCCGGCCAGTCGCTTACCATCATGACGATAGATGCTGGCATGCTTGGTTTTCTGATCGAAGTGCTCGCGGATGTAGCCCACGATCTGCGTGATGCGCTCCGGTGCCAACAGCGCACGCTCGGTATCGATGGCCGAAACTTTTTTGTCTTTGATGCCAGCAGGCAATTTGACCGTGTTGATGTAGTCAATGCGAAACGGCAGCACGTTCTTGTCGTTGATGGCGTCGACAATGGTGTAAGTGTGAAGCTTGTCGCCAAAGGCCTGCTGCGTGGTTCGCCGCATCGGATGGCCCGCAGTGCCAGAGTTCTCGGCAAAGATGGGCGTGCCGGTGAAACCAAACAGGTGATAACGCTGGAACACGCGAGTGATTTCGGCATGCATGTCACCAAACTGGCTGCGGTGACACTCATCAAAAATGACCACCACATGTGCGCCATACACCGGGTGCTTTTTGTTCTTGGCCACGAAGCGAGAAAGCTTCTGGATGGTGGTGATGATGATGCGGGCGTTCGGGTCTTCCAGCTGCTTTTGCAGCACCGCTGTGGACGTGTTCGAGTTGGCCGCACCTTTCTCGAAGCGCTCGTATTCGCGCATGGTCTGGTAGTCCAGATCCTTTCGATCCACAACGAACAACACCTTGTCGATATCGGGCAGGCCGCGCGCCAGCTGCGCAGCCTTGAAGCTGGTCAGTGTTTTACCACTGCCAGTGGTGTGCCAGATGTAGCCGCCTGCCGCGACGGTGCCAAGTTGCTTGTGATTGGTGGCCGTAGCGATGCGCTGCAAAATGCGCTCGGCTGCCACTATCTGGTAGGGGCGCATCACCAGCAGCTTGCGATCCACATCAAACACGCAGTATTTGGTGAGAACGTTGAGCAGTGAGTGCTTGGCAAAAAAGGTTTTGGTGAAACCGGTCAGCTCGGTGATGGACTGGTTTTTCGCGTCGGCCCACCAGCTTGTGAAGGAGAAGCTGTTTGAGGTCTTGCTCTTGCTGCGCTTGGCAGACTGCTCTTTCAAATGTCCATCGCGAACAGTGTTGCTGTAGTACTTCGTCAGCGTTCCGTTGCTGATGACGAAAAGCTGCACGTATTCGAACAGGCCCGAGCCCGCCCAGAAACTGTCACGCTGGTATCGATTGATCTGGTTGAAGGCCTCGCGGATGTCCACGCCCCGGCGCTTCAATTCGACATGCACCATCGGCAGGCCATTGACCAGCACCGTCACGTCATAACGGTTGGCACGAGCGCCTTCGACTTCGTACTGGTTGATGACCTGCAAGGTATTGTTGTGAATGTTCGCCTTGTCGATCAGATAGATGTTCTTGGTGCTGCCATCGTCGCGCTTCAGGACCTGCACATGGTCTTCCTGAATGCGCGCAGTTTTTTCTAGGATGCCGTCATTTGCGCCCGCAATGCATGTGCTGAAAAATCGCTCCCACTCGGCATCGGAAAACGTGATCTTGTTGAGCTTTTCAAGCTGACAGCGCAGATTGGCTATCAGCTCATTTTCTGACGCCAGAGCCAAGTAATCATAGGCCTGGAGTTGCAGTTGTTGAATAAAAGATTTCTCTAAAGCCGCTTCACTTTGATAGGCGGACTCGCGCACGCTGGGTGCATCGGGCTGAAACTCAGCCACAACCGTGCTCTCGTTTGAAAGCGCAATTGGTTCATAGCGAAATGGCTTTAGGTCTTCGCTCATGCAGCTTCCTTGAACGTGAGCAGCCGATCACGGTAATGTTCATATTGTTGACGTCGGGCCTGAATTTCGGCGGGAAGACCGCTAGATAAGTCATTCACCAGTGCATCGAACTTATCAAGAATAACGGCGACGCGTTTCTGCTCCTCAATAGGTGGCACGGCAATTTGCACTTTTTCAATATTGCCAACTGCCAGCCCTGGTTGAGCTGATTTTGATGCGTACTGATTCAGGTTCATCAGTGTCAGCATATGGAATGCCCAATCTACATTTATGTCGTCATCTGTCGTTACGACGACAGCGTGCTCCGTTGCGTAAAACTTCCCACATACGCGCTGAATATTTCCGCACAGAGCGCCTTGCCGACCAATTAGTAAATGCGCACCATCATGACTGTAGTTTTCAACGAAACCGCGAATTCCATTTCCCCCAAAACACGGATGGGTGTGGCCTTTATCAGGCTCAATAGTGATTTGACTTGCTGAAATATGTTGGCCGGCGCGCATGTTGAATATTTCACCCAAGGTCGTTATCCTTGTTGCTTGCTTGCTTGCTTGCTTGCTTGCTTGCTTGCTTGCTTGCTTGCTTGCTTGCTTCAACGTCCGTGCGTTCACCAAACGTCAAGAGCGCATCGCGATAGTACTTGTACTGCGCGCGACGCGCCTCAAGCTCCGCCTCAAGCTCCGCCTCAAGCTCCGTGAACATATCTAATAAATTCACAATCTCGCGTTGCACCTCTATGGGAGGAACGGGAATGCGAACTTTCGCAAGATTCTCAGTTGAAATAGCGGAAATCTTCGCTGACGAAATATAGCGACGAATCTGATTATGAAACTCAACTGTTTGAGAAAAATACGCCACGTACTTTGGATCCAAAGAACTTCGGAATGCATACAAAGCATCATGCGTGACCACATCCTCTTTCCCAAGCCAGGCAACTGCTTTACCAATGTCCTCAATTGTTTCGCCCGCTGAGACGAAAATAACATCTCCTGGTCTTGCTACTCGAAGACGAGACGCTAGCTCTGGATCAAGGTAAGAATACGTTTGCGTTGCCCACGTTCCATATTTTGTATAAAGCTCACCATAGTGGATACATGGAGTGCCAGATTCGACGATATCGGACTTCACAAAGCGTTTTCCGCGAGTAATTGTTCCAATGTCACCGAATGCTTTGTACGCGACCCCATTTGGGCAAAGCTCCGCAATCAGCTCTTCAATCCGGCTCATGACTGCTCTCCTTCCAGATCGGCCACGATGGCATCAATGGCGGTGCGCAATTCCACCTGCCGCGCCACGATGCGGCTGATCTCTGCATTAAGCGCGGTGATGTTTACCTCCTCACTGGCATCTGCCTTCTCAACGTAACTGGACACAGCGATGTTGTAACCATTGGCAGCAATGTCACCGTTTTCTACCAAACACGCGAAATGGTCAACGTTCTGACGGTCAGTAAAAGCATCGAGGATTTTTTGCTGCTGCGCTGGGGCTAACTTATTTTTATTACCGTTACGTACAAACTCAGCACTGGCATCAATAAACAACGTGGCGTTGTCACGCTTAGATTTCTTCAACACGATGATGCAGGTGGCAATCGTGGTACCGAAGAACAGATCTGGCGGCAGCTGGATCACGGCATCGACATAGTTGTTGTCGATGAGGTACTGGCGAATCTTCTGCTCCGCGCCACCGCGATAGAGGACACCGGGAAACTCCACAATCGCAGCCGTGCCATTGACCGCCAACCAACTCAGGATGTGCAAGGTGAAGGCCAAGTCAGCCTTGCTCTTGGGAGCAAGCACACCAGCCGGAGCGAAGCGCGGGTCATTAATAAGCAGTGGGTTGGCATCGCCATCCCATTTGATCGAATACGGCGGATTGGAGACGATGGCCTCAAACGGTTCGTCGTCCCAGTGGGCCGGGTCGGTCAACGTGTCGCCGTGCGCGATGTTGAATTTCTCGTAATTCACGTCGTGCAGGAACATGTTGATCCGGCACAGGTTGTAGGTGGTGAGGTTGACTTCCTGGCCATAAAAGCCTTGGCGCACTTTGTCGTGGCCAAGCACCTTCACGAAGTTAAGCAACAGCGAGCCCGAACCGCAGGCCGGGTCATAGACCTTGTTGACCTCAGTCTTGCCAACGACAGTGATGCGGGCCAGAAGTTCGGAGACCTCCTGCGGAGTGTAGAACTCGCCGCCGGATTTACCCGCAGTGGATGCGTACATTTGCATCAGGTACTCATAGGCATCACCAAAAAGGTCAATGGTGTTGTCGGCAAATCCGTTGCTGCCGCCAGCCAGAGGTAAGTCGCCAATGGCATCAAGCAGCTTGACCAACTTTTCATTGCGCTTGGCAACTGTGGGGCCAAGCTTGCTGCTGTTGACATCGAGGTCATCGAACAGCCCTTTGAAATCATCTTCACTGTCCGAACCATTGGCGGAACCCTCAATGTCAGCAAAGACACGCGACAGGGTTTCATTCAGATTGGCATCCTGCCGTGCCCGCTCGCGTACGTTGACAAACAGCTCCGATGGCCGGATGTAGAAACCTTTTTCCTTCACCGTTTCGACGCGGCCAAATTCAGCATCGGCATCATTCAATCGTGCGTAATCGAAATCAGGTGTTCCTGCCTTACGTTCCTGATCATTGAGGTAGCTGGTTAGATTTTCCGAGACAAAACGATAAAACAGCATCCCGAGCACATAGGTCTTGAAGTCCCAGCCATCGACGCTACCGCGCAGATCGTTGGCGATGCGCCAAATGGTTTTGTGCAACTCGGCACGTTCGATTTCTTTGGTGTTGCTCACAAATTCAACTTTCAAGGGACGGCGCAATCAACTTCACGCTCGGAAAATAATTCTTATATCGATGAGTTTCACGGGTTAATACCGGCAAGCCGCTGACAGCGGCATGGGCTCCAATGAAAAAATCCCCAAGCACATTGTTCTTGATCCCACCATTGCGGCGGTACTGCACGAAGGCTTTGCCTGCCAGAAACAGGGCGGGTTTGGGTATTTCCAACATCCGCAGTTCCATCCCATCAATCACCCGGTCCAGCGCTTCAACGGCTGAGAACGTCAGGGACAGCTCGGAATAGATGATCGGATTGATCACCAGCCGATGCACCTTGGACTGTGCCTGCAACTGCGCAACCGACCAATCGGCCCAGTCCGGATCGTTCTCCAAGACATCGACCAGAACGTTCGTGTCGACCAGCATCATGCTTCGCCACGCAGCAGTGCCATCAAGTCCTTGGTTCGCCACTTGACGTCGGCCTTGCCACGGGCAGCTTCAAACCGGTCCGTCTTGCGCTTACCCGAACCTTCGGCACGGTGGATCACCACCTCACCCGCATTGTTGACAGCGAAATCCACCGGCGTGCCTGGTAACAAGCCCAGGGCATCGCGGATCTGTTTGGGGATGGTGACTTGCCCTTTGATCGTGAGCGTGGTCGACATCTTGGCTCCTTGTCTTACGGCATTATTTTCTGTAATACCGATAAGGATACATCAAAATTTCAGAAGAATGGCAAGTGCGAACCCGGTGCAAACTGCGAACCCGGATTTCAGGGCTGCCAGTAGCGAAATTTCGGGCCTTTGCCCCCCGCATAGGACTTCGGCCAGGAAGGACCCAGGAATTTGTGTGACGGTGCCCCGTGCTTGGCATATGTGAGGTTCCGGCAGCCCAAACAATAGGAATCAACCATCACGACTGTCACCACCGTCACGCCGCATCGGTTTCGGTGATGGTTGTGATGTTGGTGACGGTTTTTCTCTCTTGTTTAACCTTGCCAAAACGCCGATATACCCCATGGCCACCACCGTCACACCGCCCACACGTGCCACCGTGGTAACGCTTGAATGTTCGTGACCGCATGCACACAACCCGAGATGCATCCTACGTGTGATGGCGACAGGATGGGACGACCTACAAACGAAAACGTCTTGTATTTCGCAGTCGCATCAGTAAATAGTTGGGGTGAATGTCGGTCGGGCTAACAGGGTGTGGGTTGGTTTTGATGGGGTCAGGAGGCCTTACGTCATATTTTTCTATCAAGGCATCAAACCCTCCGGCACCTGTCGGATGCCCTTTTGAGTGAAACTCTATGAGTTCCTGGCGGGCAATGGAGCGAACAAACGCCCCATGTTCATTGCTTTGAGGCAAAAGCCACCACAGCTCATCCTCTCCAAAGTCAAAAAATACGTGTGATCTGCTGGCTATCCAATCACGAAAAAGCGCACCCTCTGGCCAGGAGATTGGACGGAGCTCAGGGTACTTCTTGCTATCGAACAATCTTCCACCACCATCACGCAGTACTTCGAAGAACTTTTTCTGATCACGGACTCGTCTATTACCGTCAACCACCCAGATTAATTTTCCGTAAAAATCTTCACGCGAGCCACGCTCGTCTGGCTTGATGTGCGAGTGTTGAAATTCAATCACCCATCCTTGATTAGTCTTCACATCGGCAATGTGCTTTTCGCCATTTTCAGCATAGTGAATGACCTCTTGCCATTCAGATGGGAATTGATTTTTCCAGGCTCGATGCCACTCTGTTTCGGTTTCCCACCACGCATCACAACGTGCGCGTGCTTTATGAGCCCAATGCTTGATCCGAACTTCGCCACATTTGGCAACCACTGGGTTACCACAGCCAAGGCATTCGCCCATGAGACTGGGCTCAGCTTCCCTACGTTCCCCATTTACCAGCGCGAATTTCATTGAACGGTTCCACGACTTGGGCAACATCAATACGGTTGCGCCACTGGCTCTGATTCTTTCACGCCCCCCAAGGGTATGCAACCTTCTTCCCTGGAGGTAACGATGGACGCCATATGGCATGCATACATACGCCGAAGGTTAAACAGTAGGAATGGACGACCACAACCATCACCACCATCACGGGCGTGCCAATTCAATCCAGATGTACTCATGGCGTGATGGTGCCGGTGCGTGGCATATGTGCGTGCACCGAAGGTTAAACAATAGCGATTCACCGTCACAACCATCACCACCGTCACAAGCGGCCTGATGGTGGCGAGCGGGTTTAAGCGTGAAGCGGCGCGGATGCTGGTGAGCCAGAGAAATAGCGGGTAAAGCGGTGTTTTTCACCCGCATTCACCGTTGATATTCTCAAAAAACCAATCCCGGTTTATGACATCCGAACTCGTCGCCATTCATGCCTTACCTTCGCCAATTCGATCAATTTCACCCATTCACGGGCACAGTGCCATTGGTCCCATTTTTTGCTTTGCGGGACATTGCAGAGCGCGCTCGCACCTTGTTGCATGGAGCCTCAGCCGAACAAATCATTCAGTTGGCAGAGTCCATCGATTGGATGATTGACAGCGGGCTAAGCCGAGCCGACAACGATGCGTTGAGTCAGGGCGAGCTACCGATTGATCGAGGTATGCACAGCGATGCGAAATGGCTGAGCGACTTCATTTCTTCCTACGATGTCCAGCCACCCACCGGCGCAGCATTTCCACATCGACACCACGCGTTTGCAGTGCTGGCCTTGTGGCAGGTCGTAGACGCTTTGTTGTCTATTCAGCCAGACCTTGATGCGATCGGCCATCACGTCAAAGATGTTCCTGAATCAGCGTCCGTCGAGCGCCAATTGATGTACGCAGGCAAATACGTGGTCGATGCCATGGAAGCCATCTGCGTGGCCGAAAAATTGTTCGAGCAGCACAGCAACAACCGCCTGGCGATGATCATGATTCCCAGCCGTGATGATGACCTCAAGACCGCCGTCAAGACGCGCATCTCCTTGCAGGCGCAGGCTGCCGCCGCCAAAAAACATCAGCCAAATCATGCCGCCCGAGTGCGTGCCATCGAGCTCTACACCTCTCGAAACTATTCGAGCGTTGAAGCTGCGGCGCAGACCATTGCCGCACAAGTTTTCATGGCCCCACGCACCGTGGCCAAATGGATTTACGACGAGCGAAAGGGACGCACGCCCTCATTGACCGCAATGCCAGCATAGCGTGGCACACCCCGTGCGCGCAGAGAGAGCAGCCTGCCCGTAGCGCGTCTATCGCATTGGAAGCGCCTTCTATTCAATAGCGAGCATCCTCAATTCACCAGAGATGCTCACCATGAATCAGCCCCGTTCCGTCCTGCCCGAAACCGGTTTTCTTCGACTGCCACAAGTCCTTGCCTTAATCCCCATCAGCCGCTCCGCATGGTGGGCTGGCATCAAGGAAGGCAAATTTCCCCAAGGCATCAAGCTGGGCAGCAAGACCACTGTCTGGCGTGCCGAAGCCATTCGCGCCCTCATCGATCAAGCCCGCTGATGAGAGGTGTCAATGGACGATACCTCTGCATCAACCGCTGAACTCAGCGCCGCGCCAGGACCGGATTTGAATTCCGACCCTGCTGCTACCCCCATCGCAGTGATTGAGGCCGCGCTGTTGCGTTTGATCGATGACGTGGGCGTGCTGGCCGAAGAGCCCGTGGTGCGCGCTTTCGCGGTGCTCAAGGCCACCGACATGGTCAACTACCTGCGATTGCGCCATGCAGCCAAGGTGGCCAACCGCGCTTGCTCCGTCACCACCTTGGACAAACTGGTCAGGGATGAGTTGCCACATGCGAGCACCGAACCTTCGACCATCGACGATCTGGTGGACTTGGGTCGTTCTCAATGCCAACTGCACCACGACGCGGACCGCCAGGCGGTGGCGATTATTCCGTCGCCTGCACGTCAAGAGGTCTGGCGCGTCATGTCCACCGGCTACGAATCTTGGCTGCGTGCGGCCTACTGGCGCGCCAATGAATCAGGCGTGCCTGACATGACCTTGCGTGCCGCATTGGCCACTCTGTCGGCGGCAGGTGTCAACGATGGCGATCAGGTTGAGGTGCATTTACGCGCGGCGCAAGCCGAGCCGGGTTATCTGATTGATCTGTGCGACGAGCACTGGCGTGCCGTGCATGTGACCGCCCATGGTTGGCAGGTGCTCAACACCTCGCCTCAACTGTTCACCCGCACCCAATCCCAACGCCCCCTGCCGCTGCCGCAAGCCGGTGGTGATATTGGTCTGCTGTGGCAGCACGTGAACATTCCGGCGGACCGTCGCCTCATGGTGCTGACCTGGTTGCTGGAATGCTTTCGCCCAGATACCCCGTTTCCAGTGCTGGAACTGGTGGGTGAACAAGGTTCTGCCAAGTCCACCACGCAGTCCATCCTGCGCAGTCTGATTGATCCGAACAAGGTCATGTTGCGTGGCCGCCCCAAGACGGTCGAAGACATCTTCGTAGCCGCCCAAAACAACTGGCTCGTCTCCTACGAAAACCTCTCCGCCCTGACCGCCGAGCAGCAAGACGCCTTTTGCACCCTGGCCACCGGGGGTGGCTTTGCTTCGCGCTTGCTGTACACAAACGGCGAAGAGCATGTGATGGAAACCAAACGGCCCGTGGTCTTGAACGGCATTGCCGTGGTGGCCACACGTCCCGATCTGATCGACCGGGTAATTCACGTGAGCATGCCGGTCATCGCGGCCACGGCCCGCAAGGATGACGCAGACACCCAGGCAGCCTGGGAGCGTGATCACCCGCAAGTGTTCGGGGCCTTGCTAGATGTGTTCTCGGCGACACTGCGCTTCTTGCCCACGGTTCAGCTCACGCACAAACAGCGCATGGCGGATTTCGAGCGCCTGGGTGAGGCCGTAGCGCGTGCACTGGGTTTTGAGGCTGGGCACTTCCAGCAGCAGTACGCCGAGCAAGTCCGAACGGGTGTTGACCGCGCGCTGGAGAGCAACTGTGTGGCTCAAGTTCTGGACCGCTACATCCAGGAACGCATCCTTCCCTTTGCATGGCAAGGCACCGCCGGGCAGCTCTACGAACTGCTCAATGGCCAGCTCATGAGCGACCGCGCCAGCTGGCCCAAGTCCCCCAAGGGGCTGGCCGACCAGTTGCGCCGCATTGCCCCGGCCTATCGCGCCAAGGGCATCGAGATCACCCATCTTGGCCACAGCCGTGAGGGGGCCATCTGGCGCATCGCCACAACAGGCACCACCTCACCTGAATTCCGAACGTTCGACGCCACGCCGCCTAGCGTCAGCCCCGTTTCTGTGGGCGGCACCCGCTATGGGGCGCACCGTGAATGAGCACGCAGCGCCCTTAACCCACTCCCGTATTGAAAGGACCACTCCATGAAACTCAACCCCTTCACCAAGAAATCCCCCGGCTATCTGGCGGGCATCAAGGCCGACCATGCCCGAATCCAGAAAGAGCTGGCGGACAAAACCTCGGCTCTGCAAACGGCCCGTGATGAATTGGCCGACAGGCAGCAAGACTTGGCTGACGAAGAAGCCCGCTTTCCGCATCGGCACTCCCGCACCGAAACAGAAATTGCACTGCACCGCCAGGTCGAAGCCGGACAAGTGCAAGTGGGCACGCTGGAATACGCCGTGCGCGATCTACAGCGTGAACTGGGCCAGCTCTCGGACATCGTCAATGCCTCCACAGATCTGAAAGAAGCCAAGAACACGCTGACAGGGCTGCGCACCATGCGCCAGGGCCTGCAAGACCATCAAGCACAGCTTGAGGGGAAGTCGCGCAAGCTCAATGACCGCATCGTGGCTTTGGAGGCACGCCAGTACGCCGACATCGAGCGCGCCGGTCAAGCCATGGCTTCGGAATCAGAGGAGCCCATCCCCGAATCGGTTGCCCGCACCGACACGGAACTGCGGGTTGCCAAAACCGCCTTGGCGCAACTAGAGCAGCAAATCCAGACAGTCAAAGATGAATTGGCCAGTCTGCCCGAGCAACTGCGCGAGGCCATGCAAGCGTTCCAACGTTGTCTGGCCACCGTCGCAGAAGTGGAGATGAAAGAGCAGGTCCACAGCCTAGCAGCAGTCTTTGCCAAGGCCAGCGTGACGGCCTATCTGCGCAATTTCCAAGGCGCGCCCAACAAGCTGGAGATTGAGATCCCTGATGACGCGGTCGAAGCCATGCGCCGTGAGTTGGAGGCGGAAGTCATGGACGACTGACGCATTGAGCACAGCAGGTGATGGGCAGCCGCGACATATCCATGACCTGCTGTGGTTGCGTCCTTGCAGCGCAACCATCCTTCGCCCATGTCGCGTAACGCCTGGCCGGTGCTGACTGTGAACGGCATTGCAGAAAACCGGCCACCCTAAAACGAACACAAATTGGACACCACCATGGACATCAAAACCTCTCGACTGGACGCCAGCAATCCACTGGTCCAGCAATTGACATCGAACATTCACCAAGGCCTAGCCCAGCTGCCTGCGCATGCCCGTGCTGCGTTGATTGCAGACTCCTTGTCACCGGCAACCGTGAAGCCCGCGCCTGCGCTCCATGCAATCTCACACTGTGAGCCTGCCACCATGGAACAGTTGACCCAAAGCATCAAAGCCAAACGGCGTCAACTGGTGCGGTCTTATGCGCGGCCACAACGGCAGTTTCCGCGTGCCGCGCGTGCGTTGCCCTGGCAGTGGCAATTGCGCACCCTCGCCAGCCGCATGACACGCCAGGTCAAGAAGGCCTGGACGCGCGCCATGCGCATGCCTGCCCATCGTTGAAGGAGCCATCCATGCAAAACAACACCATGGAGCAACGCGTGATGGCCTGGTTGGATGCCAATCGCCTGCTGATCTGGCAGCCCATCCTGAGTGCCGATAACTTTCCCGAGATCCCGCAGGACATCTTGCAATTCGCCAATGCACAGCGGGCCGCATTCCACTGCCCGATCCGGGGCATTGAAGATTTATCAAACCTGCCCGAAGGGGTGACCGGTTGGCTCTTGCCAGCCGATGAGGCTGACACCGACGTGGCCTGTGGCCGCTTCCAAGGCGAAGTGCATTTCCTGCAGGTCCGCGACCGGGTTACGGGCCTGCCGCAAACCCTGCTTGGCGAGGCTGGCACATCCATTGAAGCGGCCAGCAGTCAAGTCATTTCTGCCACCGGCAGTCAGAACAAAGCGACAGATTGAAACAGAGCGGGGTTCGCACTTGGCTTATGCCTGGAATGAAGCGTTCATACGGGTCCGCAAACCCCTCTCAGAAAGGACTGAACACATGACTCAACACATCCTCACCGTCCTGGTGACCGATACCAACAACCGTCCACGGGGCGTCATGCCCGTGCCCATGGAGTTTGACGCTGGGGGACCAGCACGGCTGCAGCACAACGGCCAAACCTACCGCAGTACCGGCAAGCTGGGACTCAATCAGACCACGGGCCTGTCCGTGCGCGAGATGGCCACCATCGACGATGCACGCCTGTGGATTACGCTCGATGGCGCTCAGATTTGGGAGGACTGAAATGATCCAAACCCGCCAATACACCGATCCCGGCATCACCGCCCAACTCAGCGCCTTGGCTTCCATGAAAATGGACGACCTGTGGGCGCTGTGGGACACCCATTTCCGCAGACGTCCCGGCACCTGGAGCCGAGACTATGTGATCAACATGGTCGCGTACAAGATCCAGGAACTGGCCTATGGCGGCATCGACCCTGAGATCAAACGCCGCCTGATCCGCATGGGAGAAAAACACTCCAACATGCGCAATGCGAACAATGCTGAGCTCTTGCTGCTGCCGGGCACGGCCTTGGTGCGCCATTACGGTGAGCATGAGCACCGTGTCGTGGTGCAACCCGATGGGCAATACGAATACCAGGGCCAGATCTTCAAGAGCCTGTCCGTGATCGCCCGCCACATCACGGGATCACACAGATCCGGTCCGGTGTTCTTCGGCCTGCGCAAGGATGCCCCGAAAAAACGGACGGTGGCCCCATGAAACATGCGCCAGCCATCAAACCCAAACGGTGCGCCGTCTACTGCCGTGTGTCCTCCGATGAGGGCCTAAGCCAATCATTCAATTCCATTGATGCCCAGAAGGAGGCAGGCCACGCCTTCATCAAGAGCCAGGCCCACGAGGGCTGGATTGCGGTGGTCGACGACTATGACGACCCGGCCTATTCGGGCGGCAACATGGAGCGTCCTGCCTTAAAACGCCTGTTGCGCGACATTGAGCTGGGCAAAGTGGACATGATCGTGATCTACAAGATTGATCGCCTCTCGCGCTCACTGGCTGACTTTGCCAAGATGGTCGAGATCTTTGATCGGACCGGTGTGAGTTTCAGCGCCGTGACGCAGCAAATCAATTCGGCCACGTCCATGGGTAGGCTCATGCTCAATGTGCTGCTCTCCTTTGCGCAGTTCGAGCGTGAAGTCACAAGTGAGCGCATCCGCGACAAACTGGCGGCCTCCAAGGCCAAGGGCATGTTCATGGGTGGACCGGTCCCTCTGGGCTATCGGGTGGAGAACCGACGCCTGTTGGTGGTGCCCGAAGATGCCGCGCTCGTGCAGCGCATGTTCAGTGATTTCGTTGCCGACCCTTTTATCACCGGCATGGTGCAGCGCTATATCGCTGAGGGCATCAAGACACGCAAGGGCAGGCTGTTCTCCAAGCAGACTCTGTATCAAATCCTGCACAACCGGATTTATCTGGGTGAGATCACCCACAAGGGCCAGAGCCACCCCGGCCTGCATGAGCGCATCATCGATCAGTCACTATGGGATGCGGTTCACGCGCTGCTGGGCGTTGACCGGAAAGTTCGTCACTCCAAAAACTTCCATCGTAAAAGCCCCCCGGCCTTGCTGCGCGGTCTGGTTTATGCGCCCAACGGCAACCGCATGGTGCCAAGCTACACCGTCAAGACCTCTGCTGGTGGCAAGCGTTATCGGTATTACGCCGACCTGCAATATGTGCGCTTCGGCAAAAGCGATGAGACCTTTGGCTCGATCAATGCCGAGCAGCTCGAGGGCATCGTGGTCCAGCAGGTGCTACAGGCTTTGCAATCCCCGGCCTCGATTCAGGCCGTTTGGGATGCGGTTCAGGCCATGCCTCACCCCATGGACGAGGCCGATGTGGTCCTGGCCATGCGCAATCTGGGCGCGATTTGGCCCTCACTCTTCCCCGAAGAGCAAAGCCGGATCGTCAACTTGCTGATTCGGCGGGTGCAGTTCACGGCGGACGCCATCGAGATCCAATGGCACCCGATGGGCTGGCAGGCCCTGGTCGGCGAGTTTCAACCCAACACCATCGGCGCAGAGCTGGCCGAAATGGAATGAAGGAGAGATGAAATGAAGGCCAAACAGGTCATTGAACAAGCCGGGCAAGCGCAGGTGCGCCAGATCAAGGATGGTGCTCAGTTTCAGTTCACCAGCGTCATTCCCATCCGGATTGTTCGCCATCGCTTTAGCAAGGTGATTGTTCAGCCCGAAGAAAACCCGGACTGCGCCACCACCAACTGGCAGGCCCAGATGGACGCCAATTTGATGAAATCGCTGTGCAAGGCGCTGTATTGGCAAGAGCAGATCGACAGCGGCAAGGTGACCAACCTGGTGGACATTGCCAAGCGCGAGGGCACGGATAAGGTGCGGGTTCACAAGCTCATGAAGCTGGCCCGGCTGGCTCCCCACTATGTTGAAGCCATCGCAAAGGGCAAAGGCCCCATCGGCCTGTCCGTGCAATTCTTTGTGCGCAAAACGCTCCCCTATCACTGGGGCGAACAGGAGGAGTTGCTGGACAGCCTGTCAAAGTGACCGGCGGGGCGCGGTTTTCTTATGGCCCGACTTGTATGGCTGCGCTGCAAACCACCGCCCCGCAAAGCCGCATCAAATCTCGGTCTGTCGGTGACTACGACCAACGCAAAAACAGAGAACTGAGACGGTCATGAGGCCCCTGACAGCGATAAATGCGACCAACAGGGCTGGGCTGACACACGCAACACGCTCGGGAACCCCGCGAAAACAGGGGGTAAGGCGCAAAAGAAAAAGACCTGAGGGCGTCAGGTCTTTATGGGATGGTGCCGCTTGTCGGAATCGAACTGACGACCTACCGCTTACAAGGCGGGTGCTC
>ERZ650308.469-NODE-469-length-21803-cov-5.326697_pt1 | contig 21803 bp, 28 predicted proteins | sample MGYA00376244_ERZ650308 | MGnify/ENA primary metagenome ERZ650308 (study PRJEB26733, sample SAMN07839295) | wastewater metagenome | biome: small river; feature: stream; material: water | place: USA: North Carolina | collected 2016-04-26 ... | reverse complement strand
TCGATTTTTGTCCACACATGCATATCCTCGTTCACTTTTTCACTCATGATCTAGGGAGTGATCAGATCAAGTGAATTACCGTCGCTGTGGGTGGTGAGTGATCAGGTGAACGAGAGGTGAACGGCCTGATTTTCACCCGCGTTCACTCGTTCACCCGTGGGCGGATCTGGGCCTGATTGGTCCGACCAGTGCGGGGTAATGGGTGAGTCCGGTTCAGGGCCGAGGTCTGGTCCAGGGCGTGGACCTGGGCGTGGCCCTGGGCAGGGCCAGGGTCATGGTCGAGTCCGGTGCAGGGCCCGGCCTGGACTGGGTCAAGGCAGAGCGCGAGCTGGGCCCGGGCCGGGTCAGAGCCTTGGGCTGGCGCGTGGTCAGGTCTGGCCAAGACCCTGGCAGGCCCAGAACAGGCCCTGGTTTAGCGCAGGCCGGGTCTTGGGCGCGGGCAGGTCTGGCAGGACCTGGGCGGGGCGGATTAGCCCTTGGGCGCGGTCTGGTGCAAGATCTAGGGCATGAACCTGAACGATGCGCAGTACCAGGCCGTGACCCATCCCGGGGGCCCGCTCATGATCCTGGCCGGCGCGGGGTCTGGGAAGACCCGGGTCCTGACCGAGCGGGTCCGGTACCTGATCGGTCAGGGCGTGCCCGCGCGCGAGATCATGACCGTCACCTTCACGAACCGGGCCGCGCGCGAGATCATTCACCGGCTCGGGGCCGACGGCAAGGACGTGCAGGCCGGGACCTTTCACTCGCTGGCCGCGCGCCTGTGCCGGGTCTATGGCGTGCCCTCGTCCTCGTTCCGGGTCTTGGACGAGGACGACTCGTACCGGGTCTGGCGCGACCTCGCCCGGGAGATCGAACCCGACCTCGACAAGGCCACGCTCAAGGACGGATACGATCGGCTCATGGCCCTGCGCGAGGCCGGGGCCGATCCTGACCCGGCCAAGGACACGGACCTGCTATGCCAGGTCGTGCCCCTGTACGTGGCCCGGCTGGAGGAACTGGACTCGCTCGACTTCCCGGGCCTGCTCCTAGCGCTGCGTGGGCTCGCACAGGACACGCCCGAACTCCAGGCCCGGTTCCAGCATGTGCTCGTGGACGAGTACCAGGACACGAACCCGGTTCAGGACGAGATCCTGAGCCTGCTCGCGTCGGAGTGGAACAATCCCACGGTCTGTGGGGACATGAACCAGGCCATCTATTCCTGGCGCGGGGCCGAGCCCAAGAACCTGATCGAGTTCCCCGAGCGATGGCCGGGCGCGACCGTGATCAAGCTAGAGGAAAATTATCGGTCTGTGCCCAAGATCCTGGACTCGGCGAACGTGATCCTGGACGGGATGGCCGACGATCGGTTCTCGTTCCGTCTCATCCCCACGCGCGAGAACAAGCCCCGGGCCGATCACGTGGTCACGTACGTGGCGGATAACGAGTGGCACGAGGCCGAGCGCGTGGCCCGAAACATCGCGGGCATGATCGCGCGCGGGAAGGGGCCGGACGAGTTCGCGGTCATCTACCGCTCGAACTACCAGTCCCGGGCCATCGAGCGGCACCTGTCCTTGCTCACGATCCCGTACCGGATCGTGGGTGGCCTGACCCTGTACGAGCGGGCCGAGGTCCGGGACGCGCTCGCGTACCTGCGGATCTGGCTCAGTCGTGGGGACGACACGGCCCTTGCCCGGGTCCTGAACGTGCCCGCGCGCGGGATCGGGGAGAAGACCGCGGCCCTGCTCGGGTCGCGCGACCTGTGGCGGACCTTGAACGCGGCGGTGGGCCAGTCCTTGCCCACGCCCACGGCCCCGCCCTCGCGCCTGTCTCAGCTCCTCGCACGGGCCGGGGCCAAGGTCGTGCCCACGGGAGGACAGGGCCTGCTCAAGGGCAAGGCCCTCTCTGGCGTGCGCGAGTTCCTGGCCGCGTTCGAGGGCCTGCCCGAGGACCCGGACAAGACCTGCGCGGACCTCATGATCGCGATCTTGGCCCGGGTCGGGTACATGGAACACCTTGGACGGGACGAGGAAAAGGAATTAAACCGGCGCGAGTCCCTGGCCCACCTCAAGGACCTGCTCACGAGCGTGCCCATGACCCGCGAGGCCCTGCGCCAGTTCGTGCAGGACGCGGCCCTGGCCGAGGAACAGGCCAAGGACAAGAGCGAGGCCGCGGTCGTGCTCACGACCGCGCACAGCGCGAAGGGCCTGGAATGGCCCGTGGTCTACGCCGTGGGCTGGGAAAAGGGCACGTTCCCGTCGCCAAGGTCGGACCCAGAAGAGGAACGGCGCCTCGCGTACGTGATCGTGACCCGGGCCATGGACAAACTGTTCGTGGGCTGCGCGAACCAGCGCCTGCAAGAACAGCGCGAGCCCAGCCCTTTCCTCGACGAGATCAACGACATGCTCAAGGACCGGGACCGGGCATGATCGCGCCCATGGTCCTGATCAATCACAAGATCGAGAACGAGCGCACGTATCACGGACAGGAGAGTGAGCATGACCGTCGAGACGATCAAGGGCCTTCCCGGCAATGTTCGGCACAGCAAGTACCAGCACGTGCGCCGCTATCTCAAGCGCGCCCGGGCCCAGACCGTGCGCCGGGCGGGGCGGATCATGTGCAAGACCATGCGCGAGGCCCTGGACCCGGACGAGGTCCTGCCCGCGGACACGCGCATGATCGGGGGCTGGGCCGATTGATGATCGCGCCCATGGTCCTGATCCTCGTTCCCGGCCAAGAGCCCGAGCGTGATCCCGAGATCGTCCGGGCCAGTGGCGAGTGCCGGTGCAAGGACTGCGGGGACCTGTACCGGCGCCATCCCTGGTCCTGTCACCGATCATGGGACGAGACCCCGTACTTGCACGTGCTCTGCGATCTGACCCTGGTCAAACTCTGAAAATAGTTCTTGACCCGTCCTCGCTCCCGGTCTAGTCTCACCCTTGCCCTACCGGGCCAAAAACGAGGAGAGACCTAAACCATGGCCAAGACCCGACCCTCCCTGTCCCCGCTCCCCGCCGACTCATTCAAAGACCAGATCCAGAACTGGGCCAAGCAAGACCAGAGCCGGGTCTTGCTTGTTCAGGGCGAGACCGGATCCGGCAAGAGCACGCGCGTGCCCCGGTACCTGTACGACGCGGGTCTCGACGTGGTCGTGACCCAGCCCCGTCGCATTGCCGCGATCACACTGGCCGAGCGCGTGGCCTCGGAAATGGGCGAGGCCCCGGGCCTGACCGTGGGCTATGCCACGGGCGGGGGCGATGCCTCGGCCCGCCTGCACACGGACGGGACCGCGATCCTGTACGTGACCGACGGCCTGGCCTTGATCCACGAGATCATGGGCAAGGAAGACCGGGCGTGCCTCATCCTGGACGAGGTCCACGAATGGCGGATCGAGGGCGAGGTCCTGATCGCATGGGCCAAGCGTGAGCTTGCCCGTGACCAGGATTTCCGGGTCGTGCTCATGAGCGCGACCATGGACGTTCCGGCCCTGTCCTCGTTCTTTTCCACGGTCACGGTCCCGACCGAGATCGTGATCCCGGGCCGGACCTTCCCGATCGAGGACGTGCCCATGGCCGCGGATTTGCCAGGGGCATGCGTGGCCCACGCCAAGGCCGGGCGGACCGTGCTCGCGTTCGAGCACGGGAAGGCCGAGATCGAGCGGGCCATGACCCGGATCGAGGCGCAGGCCCGGGAAGAGGGTGTGCAGGTCCTGTGCTTGCCCCTGCACGGCCAGCTCACACGAGAGGAGCAGCGCCGGGCTTTCGCGCCCGCGCCCATGGGCCTGCGCAAGATCGTCGTGGCCACGAACGTGGCCCAGACCTCGATCACGATCCCGGACATCACCGCCGTGGTCGATGGCGGGATGGAAAAGATCGGGGTGAGCGAGGGCGGGATCCACGGCCTGCGCATCGTCCCGATCAGTCTCGCGTCCCGGGCCCAGCGCCGGGGCCGCGCCGGTCGTGTGCAGGCCGGGGTCTATACGGACCTGTGCCCGGCCAAGATCGAGTCCCGGCCGGTCTATGACCGTCCCGCGATCGAGCGCGAGCACCTGTCGAGCACGATCCTGCGCCTGGCCGGCGCAGGGTACAAGATCGGGGACCTCGAATTTTTCCACGCGCCGCCCCCGGCCCAGATCGAGGCCGCGACCCGGGAACTGCGCCTGTTCGGGTTCCTGTCCGAGGACGGGACCTTGACTGCGCAGGGTCAGGCCGCGGTCAAGATCCCGCTCGATCCACCCCTGGCCGCGATGGTTCTGGCCGCGCGCCAGTACGGGTGCGTGTCCGAGATCCTGGACGTGGTCTCGATCCTGTCGGTGGGCGGGATCGTGGACAACCGGATCAAGGACGAGTCCACGTACGGGATCCCGATCTGGCACAAGCACGTGGCCGGGGAACAGGGCTCGGACGTGCTTGCGCAACTGACCCTGTTCCGGGCCGCGGGCAAGACTGGGGCCAAGTGGCGCGAGATGGGTCTGCACGTGAAGTGCTACCAGGACGCGCGCCGGGTCCGCTCGGACCTCGTCCAGACCCTGCGCGGGCACGTGGCGGAGAACCGGACCCCGGCCCCGCGCGAGAACGTGATCCGGGCGATCGTGGCCGGGAGCCTGCACCGGCTCTACCGGCGCGAGTCCGGGTACGGAGAGTTCCGGTGCGAGAGCGATTCCCAGGGCCGGGACCTGACCCGCGAGTCCCTGGTCCGGGACGCGACCATGGGCGTGGGATCGCCCATGGACATCCCGTTTGAGACCCGTCGGACTGGCCAGGTCCGTTACCGCTATATTCTTGGCATGTTCACGTCCGTGACAACGGCCATGCTCGCGGACGTGGCCCCGCACCTGTGCTCGACGGTCAAGGGTCTGCGCCCGGTCTATGACTCGTCCTCAGATCAGGTTCTGGCCGAGACCGTGACCCGGTTCGGGTCTGTGGTCTTGTCCAAGATCTTCGAGCCCTACCAGGGCCCGGACGCGAGCGAGGTCTTTGCCCGGTGGATGAGCATGAACTCGCCCGAAGCCAGGGCTTTGGCCGAGCACAACGATCGGGTCCGGGACCTGAACGCACGCGTGGGCAAGACCGAGTTCGAGATCGTGGACCCGCTCGCGTACCTGTCCCTGCGCCTGTGCGGGGCCGTGCGCAGGGCGGGTCTCGACACGGCCGTCCTAGCGCCACCCACGCTTGATGTCGCCCGCATGGCCGAGATCGAGAGCCTGTACCCGACCACGGTCGCGGGCACGTTCCTGCCCGGGTCTGCGCCCATGGCCCTGACCGTGTCCTACTCGAACGGGATCCCGACCGTGCGACTGGGCGAGTTCGACGCCACGCGCGGGGCCAGGGACTGGCCCGAGCACGCGCACATCCCGGCCGGTGCCGAGATCCAGTTCGAGATCGTGACCGCGGGCTGGTACTCGACTGTGATCGCGTCGGGGACCTTGGGCCAGTGCAAGGCCCAGCTCGTGGCCCGCGAGCGCAAGACCCTGATCGAGGCCCAGAGCGAGGTCTTTGACGTGAACGTGACCGAGGTCCCGTCAGAGATCGAGAGCATCTCCGTGGGCGAGAGCGTGATCACGGGTGAGCCGATCCTGGCCTTCCGTGCCCTGTGCTGGTCCTCGTACCATGAGCGGTTCTCGTTCCGATTCTTTGCCGACCGGGACGAGGCCGTGCGCGAGCATGATGCCTCGATCCTGCGCCGGGTCCGGGCCGAGCGAGAGCAGGCCGAGCGCGGGGCCGTGGCCCTGCTCGTGACCGAGGCCGAGGCCCTGCGGCACCAGATCGAGCGCCTGGGCGGGTTCTGGTCGTGGCCCTCTCAGAGCGAGACCACGATCGAGGCCATGACCGCGGTCCTGAACGAGGGCCGCAAGATCCTGGCCAAGGCCGAGACCACGGCCAAGGACCGTGACCGCGTCCAGGTCGTGTACGGCGCCAGCCCCGGCGAGGGTCTGGGCGGGGCCATGGCCGCGGCCTTCGCCCGCTCGGGCCAGCGCAGGAACCGGCGCTAGCACGGGATCTGAAAATAGTTCTTGCCAGTCCTGTCCGCGCCCTGTACAGTCCTATCCATGTGCAGCGAGCGGCGCGAGTACAGGTTCCCGGTCCAGATCGATGACCAGTTCGACCGGGCCGTGACCGTGATCGGGTATCGGTCTGGCAACTATCTCTGGCACTCGTGCGGGACCTGTGGCCGGAACCGGCCCAAGACCGGGTACCTGAACGCGGCGGGGCAGATCCAGGCCATTCCCACACATGTGGCCGTGGCCGATCACAGGTGCCCGGTCTGTGACGTGCCCGGGGTCCTGATCGGGATCAAGATCAGAAACCCGGTCAAGGGCAAGTCCCGGACCCTTTGCGGGGCCCCGTGCCTGAACGGCGCACGGTCTTGTGACTGCAGGTGCTATGGCCGTTGCCACGGTGCGGGGACCTGCCAGTGCGGGACCTGATCGCGATCAAGGTATGACCAAGGCCAGCGACGGTCATGTACGATTCTTGAAAATATTTCTTGCGCCCGATCGGATCCTATTCTAGTCTTTTGACATGAGCACGACGACCCAGACCGAGATCGAGACCATCCTCTCCCAGATCGCCGACCTCGCCCGCTCCCATGGGTTGACCGCGGACCGGATCCAGGTCCGGGAGCATGTCGTGTACCTGGACACGGTCGGGTTTGACCGGGGCGAGTTCAAGACCCTCGCCCGGATCGCGAACGAGATCGTGACCACGATCGCGCTCCGGTTCCCGCACCGCGCTGTGGCCCGGTCGGTGAACGGTGGTGAGACGGCCTGGTTCTGGCGCATGGGGCAGGACGCGGTCGGGTACCGGGTCGGGGTCGGGATCAAGCGGACCGAGGCCGAGCAGGCCAAGACCCTGAGCGGGGGCGTGCTGTGATCACGATCGGTTCACAGGTCCAGCGCAGGACCGGCCCCTCGCACACGGGCAAAGTCGTGGCCATGCGCAAGGGTCAAGCTCAAGTCCAGTGGTCAAGCGGTCCCCGCGTGGGCGGGGGCGAGTACCAGCCCACGGTGTGGACTGCGCTCGACTCGATCAAGATCGCGGGCACGTCCGGGTCTGCGCACCAGAGTTGGTGCAAGACCCAGAGCAAGATCGTGAACGACCTGATCAAGCAGGCCCTGTCCGTGCGCGGGGGCGGGTCCCTGGCCCTGGCCGAGCACGTTGGCCTGGACCTGTCCCTGGTCCGTCACGGCAAGGTCCGGGCCCGGGCCGAGTACGAGACCGCGATCGCGGCCCTGCGCGCGGTTCTTGCCTGATCTTTTCTGAAATAGTTCTTGCTCTTGTGTCTGGCCTGTTTTACTGTCCCTCTCGTGACCCGACGGTGTGTCGGGTCCGAACCTGAACCGACCCTGTAAGGAGATGCCCATGACCAAGTCCTCGTTCCTGGCCCTCGTTCTGTCCTCACTCCCGGCCCCGGCCTCGATCCAGCTCCGTCCCGGCCAGACCGAGGCCGAGGCGATCCAGGCGCGGCGCGACGCCACGAGCGAGACCCTGCGCCTGACCTACCCGGACGAGGTCCTGCCCGTGGGCCTGTGCCGTGCGTACCGGATCGCGGGCGATGGCGGGGCCTTGTTCGCGGACTCGCTCTCGGCTGACGACAAGACCCGGGGCGTGATCCTCGGCCGGGCCGAGACCGCGCGCCAGATCGCGGACCTGCTCGGCCAGACCGAGGCCCGCGAGGAGGTCGGCTCGCTCGTGGACATCGCCAAGTTCTGGGCCAAGCGCGCGGACGAGATCGAGGCCGCGCCCCCGGCGGGCAAGCACCCGGCCGCGGTCCTGGCCATCGTCGCGACCCTGCGCCGCGAGGCCAAGTTCCTGGACGAGTTCCTGGCCGCGCTCTACGGCTCGGCCTCGGCCTAGCCCTGGCCAGACCCTGAGACCGGACCCGCGCGGGTCCGGTCCTTCTCAAGGCCACGAACCCGGGCTTGACCCGATCCGTTCCTGGCCTCGCGAAGGACCTCACAAAGGAGAGACCATGACCGAGACCCCGTTCCTGCGCCGTCCCACGTTCTATCAGCCCAAGACCGTGCGCGTGATCTCGACCGAGCAGGCCCTGTGCGTGGCCCGCGCTGCGGACGTGGCCGCGCTCCTGTCCGAGCGGTTCACGGCCCACGGTGGCCCTGAGCAGGCCCTGGACATGATCCAGGCCCTGCACCAAACGCCCGCGACCGGGCACCTGCCCATGACCCTGGTCTCGTTCGAGGACGGGTGCGAGGTCCTGGCCGGGGCGCTCGCGGACTCGCACCCGTCATGGGCACAGGCGTTCCAGGCCCTGTCTGATCTGAGCGAGTCCGTGGCCGGGCCGGACCCTGACCAGGGCGTGATCGCGGACCTGAACCAGGTCGCGTACCTGTTCCTGGACCTGTCCAAGTTCCCACACGCCCCCGAGATCTGGGCCGTGTGCCACCAGATCCTGTCCCGCCAGATCCAGACCGAGACCCAGATCACGGCCGCGCCGATCGAGACCCGGTACGTGTTCAAGCGCGCGGCATAGCGACGGGCCTGTCGATTTCCTGAAAATAGTTCTTGCGCCCGATCTGGTCTCGGCCTAGTCTCTTCTCATGTCCACCACTACCGCGCTCCTGAACGAGTTCGAGACCATCCTCTCCCAGATCTCGGGTTGCACGCTCATGACCGTGCGCCGGGACATGGAATCGCACCTGTCTGACCTGACCAAGACGGGTCAGGCCATGGCCATGACCATGCTCGTGGACCTGCGCTGGACCCGCCCGACCGAGGCCATGATCCTGACTCGCGAGGCCGAGCGCCTGATCGCTGGCCTGGCCCTGGGCAACGACTTCGCGCCGGACACTGCCGAGGATGCCGAGTACCCGTACGTGGCCTATATCAGATGCGAGGATGAATGGTCCGCGTCCCTGATCGCGATCTGACTAGACCATGATCGGCCCGTGATCGACGGGCCTGTTCTTTTCTTGAAAATAGTTCTTGCATCCGATCTTGGCCTGGATTAGTCTTTACCCATGACCGAGACACAGAACACGAGCAGGACCGAGGGCAAGGGCTGGGGCGGCGGGGGCTGGATCCGCTCTGCCAAGCGCTGGGCCATCTATCACCGTGATAATGTTCAGTGCGTGTACTGCGGCGCGGGGTATACCGGTCCCGCGTCCTTGACCCTGGACCACGTTGTGTGCCGGGTGAATGGCGGGAACAATCACGAGACCAATCTCGTGACCGCGTGCAATGATTGCAATGCCACGCGCAAGGACACGGACCTGACCTCATTCGCGCGCTCCCGCGGCCTTGACCCGGCCGCGATCCTGACCAAGATCCAGACCCAGACCGGCAAGGCCCTGGACAAGGCGCAGGGAAAGGCCCTGCACCTTGCGGCGCGGGCCGCGAACAAGGCCGCGAAAGCGGCCTAGAGAGGGAACAAGAGCATGAGCAAGAACAGGAGCAGATCATGAACCCCCGGACCGAGATGGTGGCCCCGCTCAAGATCCAGCGCGTGCCGGGCTGGCGGTTCGTGATCTTGGGCGGGGACGTGGTCAAGGTCAATCGGGATCTGCTCAAGGTCCCGGTCGCGACCTTTGCCAAGGCCGAGGACCTGAGCACGGCCCATATCTACTACCTGAACGAGGACGGGGACGTGGCCCGCTACCCGGTCGCGGCCTGCCCGTGTGCGAGCGTGACCCTGTGCGACATCCTGGATCGGTTCATGGGCTCGAACACGGCCCGAGCGATCCTGATCCAGATGAAGACCTGGGCCGGGGACCTGCCCTTGACCCGGGACGAACTGGGCGAGGGCCTGGACGTGCTCCTGTCCGATCTGGCCGATGATCTGTCCACGGTGGATACCCGTCCGTGGACGGAGATTGCCAGGGCCGTTCCGGCCCCTTCCTGGTTCGTGGACCTCGCGCCATTTCGGGCCGTGGTCCTCGCCACGGCCGAGGCCCTGCCCGAGTCCCCGATCTGGTCCCAGATCGGCCCATGGTGGGCCGAGCACAAGGAGGAATAAGACCATGGCCATGTTCGTGCTCTGCGAGGACTCGGGCGAGTATGACATGTACTCTCGGATCCTGATCGGGGTCACGTCGAGCGAACTGGACGCGCACAAGCTCGCGACCCATCCCAGGATCCTGATCTTCCGATTCGAGGGCGAGGGCCGGTCTGTTCCGACCAAGATCCTGACCGTCGCGCAGGCCCGGGACCAGATCGCGTACCAGCGCTCCCTGATCAAGCACGGGTGCGGGTCCGATCAAGATCTGACCGAGGCCAAGGCCACGCTCGGAGCCTTGCACCGGCGCTTAAACGCGATGGAGCATGAGCGGGCGCTGGGTCAAGTTCTCGATCGCTCTGAAAATAGTTCTTGCTCTGTTCCATGATCGTGATCTATCCTCTCTCCATGCCCACGATCCTGATCACGACCGACCCGGCCCACACGACGGCGTTCTTTGCCCCGACCTCGTTTCTGGGCTCTGACCTGTTCCAGACCTTTCGCACGGCCCTTACCACGGGCGGAGCACGGGCCGTCAAGGTCCGCGGCGGCTGGACCAATCAGGCCCCGATCGCGGCTGCGCCCAAGGTCGTGGCCGCACTCCAGACTGCGGGCTTTGCCACGGACATGAGCGAGGACGTGCGCGCGGCCTTGGCCAAGGGTGTGCAGGCCATGGTCTCGGACCTTGACGGGGCCGATCAGATCCTGGCGCAGATCAAGGCCGATCTGGCCCGGCGCGGTCAGGCCCTGCGCCAGTACCAGATCGAGGGCGTGCGCATGCTCCTGTCCGAGCGAACCCACGTGCTGGGCGATGACATGGGCCTCGGGAAGACCCTGCAAATGCTCTGCACCGTGCCTGCGCAGGGCCGGGCCTTGGTCGTGTGCCCGGCCCTGGTCAAGGGATCGTTCGCGGCCGAGGTCCGCAAGTTCCGGCCCGACCTCGTCCCGGTCATTCTCTCGGGCCGGGGCTCATTCCGGTGGCCCGAGCCGGGCGAGGTCGTGATCACGAACTACGAGATCCTGCCTGCCGAGGACGCGATCCCGGGCCCGCCCATGGGCGTGGTCCTGCTCATTGACGAGATCCACCGCTGTGGGTCGTCAAAGACCCAGGTCACGGCCAAGATCGGCGCGCTGTGCGGCCTCGTCCTCGATCGGTCTGGGCGCACGTATGGGGCCACGGGCACGCTCATGCGCACGACCCCGCCCAATATCTGGGCGATCCTGGGCGCGCTCCGTCTGCGCCAGAGAGCGTTTCGGAACTGGGACGGGTTCTGCGCCGCGTTCGGGGCGTGGCAGAACGACTTCGGGGGCTATGAATGGCCCGCGACCTGCCCGGCCGGCGCGAGCGTGGGCCTCGCCAAGGTCATGCTCCGCCGGACCAAGAGCGAGGTCGCGCGGGACCTTCCCCCGTGCGTGACCACGAACATGCCCGTGACCGTGTCCGCGAGCGTGCTCAGGACCCTGGACAAGATCGCGGCAAAGACCCTGGACAAGCTGCACCGGCGCGGGATCGCGCTCTATGCCAAGACCCTGGCAGAGGTCACGGACAAGGACATGGACAAGGCCATGGCCGACGGGGTCTCGATCGGCGAGATCTCGGCCGTGCGCGAGACCCTGGCCCTGGCCAAGCTCCCGGCCGCGACGGAGTACGTTCAGGCCATGGAAGACCAGGGCGAGCCCCTGATCGTGTTCTCGGCCCATGTCGCGGTCGCGGAAGCGATCGGCACGCGGCCGGGCTGGGGTCTGATCACGGGCTCGGTCTCTGCCGAGGACCGGACCAAGATCGTGGCCGAGTTCCAGGCCGGGCGCCTGCGCGGGGTCGCGGGCACGATCGGGGCCATGGGCGTGGGCGTGACCATGACCCGGGCCGCGCAGGTCCTGTTCGTGGACGAGTCGTGGACCCCGGCCGAGAACGCGCAGGCCCGCGACCGGGCCCACCGGATCGGACAGGAGCGGAGCGTGAACGTGGTCCGCATGATCGCGATCCACGCCGTGGACGAGAGGGTGAGCGCTGTCCTGGCCGAGAAGACCGAGCGGAACGAGACCTCGGTCGAGGCCGCGCGCGTGAACGAGACCTTTGTCGCGCCTGCCCTGGCCCTGCCCGATCTGACCCCACCCACGGTAGGGCAGATCTCGGCAGAGGACGAGGGCGAGACCCCGATCGATTTCTAGGGCACTTGCGTGATAGGATCGTGAACATGATCTTTGACGACGACATGGACCTTGACGAGGACGACGATCTGGACGAGTTCGAGGACGATCGGGACATGGACCTTGACGATGATCTGTTCCCAGAGCCTGACCCGCTCGCACTCGATCGCGAGACCGCGGCCCTGGACCAAGACCAGTCCCGGCGCATTCCTGGGGTCACGTTCGCGGGCGAGCCCTTGACCGAGGACTTGTGCGACGAGTACGAACAGGAACAGATCCATCCCTGGTCCGAGATCAAGATCCAGCCCCGGATCAAGCACCGGGCCGGGGTCAAGGTCTCGCGGTTCTCGATCCTGTTCGAGGACGTGGCCACGTCCGGGCGCGAGGTCAGGATCAAGACCCGCCGTGCCTTGCGCAAGGACCCGGGCACGACCGGGAAGCACAAGGCCGTGTGCAGGATCCTGGACCAGTGCGCCCGGATCACGGTCAACGCCAGGAACGATGGTCTGTGCCAGTGCCTGACCTGCACCAGGGCCTTTGCCACGCTCACGACCGAAGATCTGCGCGAGGCCCGCTCGCTCGGGATCCTGCGCAAGAACGAGGGCGTGCGCTGGACCTATGACCGGTGGACCGGCACGATCACGCACACGCCCCGGTTCACGTTCCGGCGCCCGCCCACGCCCGTGCTCCCGGACTGGGTCCGACCCCTGCCCTGCCCGCCCGTGGCCCTGGACGAGGTCCTGAGCGTGCGCGTGAACCTGCGGGTTCTGGCCCCGGCCCTGGCCAAGAACGTGCGCCTTTGCCTGCGCCTGTTCGGGCGCTATGTCCTGCCCTCTCGCGTGTGCTACGAGGACGTGGGCGGGTGCACGAACCAGTCCTGCCTGTGCGCGTGGATGCCCACGCTAGAGAAGGCCGTGGACCCGAACCTTTACGGGATCAAGTTCGAGGCCCAGATAAACCGGCTCAAGTACGCGCCCAAGGTCCTGGTCTCGCAAACGGAAATGCACGTGTACCTGTCCCGGCACGAGACCACGGCCGAGGCCCAGCACCAGCGCCTGCACCGCTCGGACCGGGGCCAGTTCAGTTCGATTCAGTACGGGGAAGCTCTAGTCCCGTTCGAGTTCGAGGGCAAGCAGGGGCAGGCCGGGGACCGGGTCGCGCTCTGGCACTATGGCCACGGCCAGACCACGATCGCGGCCCGGACCCCGCGCAAGGATGCGCCCAAGATCCAGATCGTGCGCAGGGCGGTCAAGGGCAGGCGCAAGACCCCGCACCGCCCTCTGCATGCCCCGACCCGTCCAAGGTCCCGCACAGGGCCTGCCAGGCACGCCCAGAGCCAGGGTCTAGGCCCTGAGCGGAGCGCGGGCGTGATCCATGGCGAGATCATGGCCGGGGCCTTGTGCCCGATCCAGTTCCTGGCCCCGCTCTATATCCTGATCCGGGTCGCGAACAGGGGCTGGTGTCGGTCATGAATGATCCCGTTCGCGCCCGGATCGTGATCAGGAACTGGAGACGATCATGAGCAATCCCGTTCACGCCCATATCATGACCACGTCCCTGTTCCATGCCCCTGTCCCGTCCTCGCTCTCGGACTATTGCCTGACCCGATCAGAGCAGGCTCGGACCGGGTTCGAGGCCGCGTTCTGGTTTGTGCTCGCGGAATGGTCCGAGCAGGACCCGACCCAGAGCGCGACCCTGGACGAGTACCACGCGCAGGCCATGGCCTTGCGCGCGAGTGACCTGGATCGGTTCTCGAAACGGGTCCTGACCGTGGCCGGGCCATGGTCGTGAAAATAGTTATTGCCATGATCGTGGTCCTGTCCTAGTCTTGGCCTCTACCCAGGAGCGACCATGACCGAGATCACGAACCAGACCCCGACCCCGGCCACGCACAAGATCCTGCGCGGGCACGTGAGCGAGGCCACGGCCCTTGTCCAGCCCGATTATCCGTACTCGTTCACGCTCCGGTGCGAGCGCCGGATCTGGATCGAGACCGGCCTGAAAGGTCCCGGCAAGGATCAAGACCGGTTCGTGACCCAGACCCGGAACCCCAAGACCGGGCGCTGGAACGCGCCCAAGTGCAGCACCTACAGCCCGGCCATGTTCCTGATCGAGTCCGTGGCCGAGCCCGGCCATGTCGCGGCCCTGCACGTGTCCCTGTACCGCGTGGACGAGTTCCTGGCCGTATGGGGCACGTCCCTGACCTCGGACGAGCACAAGCGCGTGAGCGATATCGGGCGCGTGGCCTCGGCCTTGAACGCGGCCTATGCCCGTGCGCGGACCAAGACCAGCCCCTGACCCGTTGCACGAGTATTGGCGGGCAATGTCTGAGGACTCGCAAGAGACGCCACCCGTCATGGTTCGTGTGCAGGACGGGAACGTGATCCCGCTCGACTGCCCGACCCTGCTCCAGATCGGGAACAGCGGGTGCAAGTACGCGCGCATGGGCGTGGTCCGGCCCTAATTGTTCTGTGCTTTGACCTGACCCTCTCGCCCGTGACAAGATCTCGGGCATGACACACACCCGGCGCACGCCCCTCCCCGACCTGAACCACGTCACGATCCTGGACGTGGAAACCTTCCTGATCACAGACGCGGACCTTGCGCCCCAGCTCGTGGCCGTGGGCCTGCTCACGGGCACTGAGCGCGCGGACCTGCGCGTGATCAGCGGGCATGCCCCTGAACCGGGCAAGCACTGCGCCGCGTACCAGGGTAAGGACGTGTTCGAGCAGGACCCAACCGAGAACCTGCTCGAACTGCTCAAGCACCTGTTCTCGGACCCGCACCATCTCATGGTCGGGCACCGGATCTGCTTTGACCTGGGCGTGATCCTGCGCTGGTTCTCGGCCCTGACACAGACCGTGTTCGCGGCGGTACATGCCGGGCGCGTACTCGACACGCGCATGACCATGGCCGCGATCATGAACCTGGACGAGACCGCGATCCAGGCCGCGGGCCTGCACGATGAGGGCGAGATCAAGGCCCTGCACCTGAGCGCGTGCATTCGCAAGTTCGCGCCAACGCTGGACACGGGCGGAAAGAGCCATGTCGGGTCGTGGTCCACGCGGTTCGCGGACCTGTACTATTGCCCGCCGTGGGCGTGGCCTGCGTCGGCGCAGCAATATCTTGCCCATGACCTGCGCGGGACTCAGGCCGTGGCCGTGGCACAGAGCGCGATCACGGGCCTGGTCGCGGTCGAGACCGAGACCCTGGACCGGCACCTGACCGAGGTCGCGCGCCGGGCGAGGACTCTTCCATGAGCACGATCATGGACAAGATCAAGCAGATCATGATCCCACTCGTTCCGGCCGGGGCCGTGATCAAGATCGAGTGCATGGGCGAAACCGAGACCGTAGGCGAGCATGGCTCAGGCCCGACCCCGGCCGTGGACCTGAGAGCGATCCTGAGCAAGCTCCTAAACGAGGTCCCGCCCGGGGTCATGATCAATCTGACCCTGATCGAGCCCCGGCCCCCGATCGAGGACGGGTTCTGCACGGGATGTGGACAGCCTGCACAGCGCTTGCCCGTGTGCCCGCGCGGGGACAAGTGCGGGATCGTGTTCTGTGACTGCTCTCCGTGCCAGCGCGAGAACGATTGGGACGAGGGCCTGTTCGAGGATGAGGACGGACCATGACCCCAGACGCACTTGCCCAGATCGCGGCTCGGGTCAAGGCCCGACCCATTCAAGATCTCGATCCAGACGCGGTTCAGGATCGGGTCCTGCTCTTTGATCTGATCCATCAGATCGCACGGTCCGGGTTCCAGACCCAGAACTCGGACGAGGACCCGGTCTGTTTCTATTGCCGGAACCGGTTCGTGTACTCAGTCCCGACCTGGGAACAGGTCGAGGCCGGGGCGCCCATGTGCCCGCCTCCGACCATTGACCATGCAACGGACTGCCCGGCCCTCGTTCTGGACGTGCTCACGACCAAGGACAGCCCATGACCCCGATCCTTCCCTGTCCTCGCTGTGGGCAAGAGCCGACCCAGACCATGACCTGGACCGGGGTCACGGTCGCGTGCAGGCCCTGTGACGTGACCTGCTTTCGGTTCTGGACCTCGCGCGACCGGGCTAGAGCGACCCTCGCCAAGGTCCGGTCTGAGTGGAACGCGAACGCGCGCAAGATCGCGACCACGACCTTGCCGTTCGCGATCCTGTTCGTGGGCGCGGAGGGTCAGGGCAAGACCACGCTCGCCCGCGACACAGACGCGCGCCTGCGAGCCCAGGGCGTGCGCTTGCAGGAGATGATCCATGAGGTGGCCCGGGACGTGCTCGTGCGCATGAACACGGACCTCGCCACGCTCAGGGCCTCGGACGCGCTCACGAACGAGTACCAGGAACAGGTCTTTGTGCGCCAGTTCGAGGAAGAGAAAGCGCGCGGGTTCAGAAACTACGTGACCGACCGCGGCCCGGACAACCTCGCGTACCTGGCCGAGCACGGGTCGGCCCTGGACCACGTCCTTAGCAAGTACCACGGCCAGATCAGCACCTACCGTGGGCACGTGCGGGCCTCGGTTGTGTTCCACGTGACCCCGGCCCTGGACGTGCGCCCAGACGGGACCAGGGTAGTCACGACCTCGAACGAGGTCCACCGGATCGACGCCATGATCAAGTTCCTGCTCGCGTCATGGTCCGTGCGCCCGTACCAACTCAGGAGCGCGAACCATGCCGAGCGCATGATCATGATCTCGAACGTGATCAGGGACCGGGCCGGGATCACGATTTGACCTGAGCCGGGGCGGACGGGCAGGATCGTGGTCAAGGAGCGTGCCCATGTCGAGTGATTCCCGCGCGACCATTGTCCAGATCACGAACAAGACCCCACACCCGAACGCTGACACCCTCTCGATCGTGAACGTGCTCGGGGACGGGTCCGAGGGGTCTGGGTACCCGGTCGTGGTCAAGACCAGCGCCGTCCAGATCGGGGACCTGGCCCTGTACGTGCCCGTGGACATGGTCTGCCCGGACCGTCCCTGCTTCGCGTTTCTGGGCGGGCGCGAGAAGGACCGTCGGATCGAGGCCAAGCGCCTGCGCGGGATCTTCTCCATGGGCCTGATCATCCCGGCCCGGGACCTGCCGATCGTGATGCTGGAACAGGACCTGCCCAAGTTCGTAAGCCAGGACGACTTCAAGACCCTGGTCCTGATCCCGGCCACTGGGGCCGAGGTATGGTCCGCCCCGATCTTGGCGGCGCGGGCCGAGGGCAAGGTGAGCGATCGCGGTCACTTCCTCGGCATGGACCTGACCGATATCCTGGGCTTCACCAAGTACGAGCCCCCGATCCAGTACGCGCGGAGCATGACCGGGCCCGGGGGCAAGTACATTCCCGGCGATACCGAGTTCGGGATCTCGTCCACAATCTGCCCCAAGTACACGGACATCGAGAACGCCCGGCGCTGGCCAACGGCCTTTTACGAGGGCGAGACCGTGATCATGACCGAGAAGGTCCACGGGGCGAACGCCCAGTTCGTGTTCTCAGACGATCGCATGATCGTGGGCAGTCACGGCCGGTTCGTGTTCCCTGACTCGGCAGGGCTCTGGCCAGACCTCGCGCGCAAGTACAAGCTCGCGGACGTGCTCCGCCAGTTCCCGGGCATGGCCCTGTACGGGGAAGCGTTCGGGTACGTGCAGGACCTGCGCTACGGTCTCGGTACGGACGTGGCCCTGGCCGCGTTCGACATCATGGATACGAGCGAGGGCAAGTACCTGGACCACGACGCGTTCGTGTCCATGCTCGACGCCATGAACGATGTCCTCGCCACGCTGGGCGGGCCCGATCAGCCCCTCGTCCTGCGCGTGCCCGTGCTCTACCGCGGGCCGTGGATGGGCCTCGCTGCGCACAAGGCCCTGGCCGAGGGTCAGAGCGTGATCGGGATCGGGTCGTGCATTCGGGAAGGGGTCGTGGTCCGGCCCGAGCGCGAGCGGGTCACGCACGGCCTCGGACGGACCATCCTAAAGATCGTGGGCGAGACGTACCTGACCCGCTACCACAAGGCCCGGGTCTGATCATGGACAAGACCAGGATCCACCCCGACGACGTTCCTTTCCGACCGGGGCTACCCACGGCTGAGCAGGTGCGCGATCTGGCCCTGCCCGGGCGCGGGTACACGCCCTTTCACCGGACCGGAGTAAATGGCCCGACCTGATCACGCGCCGCGCCCGATCTTGAAACGGGCGTAGCGTCCATTACCTTGCAAGTGTACCGGACCGGGACACTCAAGGGTCCCTGATCACGATCAGCGACGGAACGAAAATAAATCTTGACCGGTTGGGGCTGGTCAAGATAGTGTCTATTCATAGCCAAGGGGAACGGGGACTTGGTAACCTTCAATTCACGGGCGTGAGCGTTCGTGTGAGGAGCAAGGCATGAGCAGTCAGACGGTCAAGGAACGTGGTACGCGGGATCTGCACCGGCCGGGGATCAGCCCTGAACAGATCGTGACGATCCTGGACCCGCGCCACCCACGGCATGAGGCCCGAAACCCGGCCGAGTACGTGGCCGGGAACGAGATCTTTGACGGGCTGGTCAAGGACTGGATGTCCTCGGTCGGGTTCATCAACGCCCCGCGCGCGGCGTGGGTCGTGACCGATAAGAAGACCAAGGCCGGGTACTGGCTGGCCGTGGACGGGTCCAAGCGGATCGAGGCCGCGAAGGTCGGGAACCGGCTCTTGGTTGAGGCCGGGGGTCTCGCCCGCGACATCGCCTTTGACAGCGACATCGGGCAGGATATGAACCTGACCGCGGTCAAGGGCATCGCCAGTCAGTACACGCGCGCGATCGAGAGCGCGTACACGACGGCGCGGGACGCGGCCACGCTCATGGGGCGGGCGTGGGGCGGGGAAGAGACCGGGAACGAGGCCCCGGTCGAGGCCGCGCTGGACCGGCTCCGGTACCGGGGCAAGCGCCTGTCCGAGACCATGATCACGGAAGCGCTGGACCCTGCCAAGGGCTTCCCGAACGCGACCCCGGGCCTTGTCGAGGCCATGCACGGGGGCATGGGCTGGTCCGCGGCCCTGCGCATCTCGGCCAAGGACCATGACGAGCAGGACCGGATCCTTGCGGTGCTGCGCCAGGGTCTGACCCCGTTCGTGACCGCGGGCGGGGCCCCGGACGAGTTCTGGGAGACGGTCACGACCCGGGACGTGACCGACGCGATCGGGGGCCGGTTCGAGACCCCGACCTTCAAGGCCCCGGCCTCGGACGAGACCGTGATCACGGCCACGAACTCGTGCGACCCTGGCCCGGCCGCGCCGGGCAAGGTCCGTCCCGAGCGGGTCAAGACCAAGATCGGGACCTCGCCCAAGGTCCGCCCGTCCTCGACCCGTGCCATGCTGGAGCAGGCCGAGGTCCAGCTCAAGGGCGCGACCGGAAAGCGACTGGTCGAGCTGAGAGCGATCCACGCGCTCTTGCAGATCCTGAGCACGGAAGGTGGCACGGCCGAGGACGCGGATCAGATCGCGAGCATGGACTCGATCTACCAGATCGCCCGGGCGGTTCAGGACTAGGGGATGATCGCTCAGTTCGAGTGGACCGAGACCAACGCTCTACTTGAGGCCCTGTTTCGGGCCGGGAAAGAACAGAACAGAAATGGCCAAGCGCAAGATCGAGTACGGGATCGTGTTTCCACAGACCCGGACCCTTCCACCGACAGTGAAGGAACGGATCGAGCAGTTCTATGATCAGGTAACGCCCATATTCGCGTCCCCGGCCCTGGCCGAGACCGCGATCTTCACGATCCTCGGCCGGACCGGGATCGTGGCTGAGCGCCTGTCCGACCGGCGCAAGCCCCGCCGGTACCTGCACGGGACCGTGGTCGTGGCCGAGATCCTGGCCCACGTCCCCGGCCCGGCCAAGAACGAGGCCGAGGACTAGGGCCAGCACAGGCACGAACAAAGGCCCTGACCAGAACGTGGTCAGGGCCTTTGTCCATTCATGGGACTAGACCTCGATCTGGCCCACGCCCGGGGTCATTGCTCGACGCTCGGAAAGAGCGTGACCCGGGTCGGGTCTGTCCAGTAGCCGAGCCGGGTCAGTGCGTCGGCAAAGGTCGGGTACAGGGTCCACTTCAGGAACTCGGGCACGTTCTCGACCACGAACCAGCGCGGGCGCTTGGCCTCTAGCGCATCGATCACGGCCCACGCCGTGGACCGGCTCGCGTCGTGAACAGGGCCGCGGTCCTTGCCCCGGGCGCGGGCGTGGCCCTGGCACGCGGGCGAGGCCAGGAGCAGATCGTGATCAGGCAAGGACGCGAAGTCGAACTGGCGCAGGTCCTGACACGCATGCACCGTCTGGGGGAAGTTCTGGGCATGCACGGCCACGGCCTGTGCCCAATGATTGGCCGCGAACACGACCTGGCACCCGGCCAGGTGCGCGCCCAGAGACGATCCGCCCGCGCCCGCGAACAGGTCCACGACCCGGATCATGGGCAGACCTCACACCGGGGCGGGGCCTTGCCACAGGCCGAGCGTGGGAGGGTCACGACCTTGGTCCTGAGCCCGTCCTCGTCCCAGAGTTCGTCCGTGCGCTGGCACTTGGCCGTGGACCCGCACGACGGCACGAACGTGGGCGTGCCCTCGTCCCAGACCTCGGCAACGGGCGTGGGTGTGGGCCGGGTCTGAACCAGGCCCGACCCGCACCCGGCCAGGGTCAGGACCGTGATCAAGACCCGGGTCATGGAGGGCCGGGTCATGGAACGAGCACCAGGCCCGCGGCCACGGCCGGCGCCTCGAACTGGCGCAGGATCGTGCGCACGTACCCGGCCGCGGCGCGTTCGTGATCCTGCCAGGTCGGGCACACGGCAAAGGCCCCGCCCGTGATATCGAGCGAGACCTTGCCCTCGTCCATGTCCCAGCGGACCAGGGCCACGAACGGGTACGCGCGCAGGATCTGGACGGCGAGGTCCAGGTTCGCGCGGAAGGTCTCGTTCCAGATAAAGGCCGGGGCAAAGGTCGCGCCCACGACGGGGATCTCGATCATGCGCAGGGGCCAGGCATGGCGCTCGTACGGCTTCCCGGCCACGCCCATGATCTCCCCGATCAGGGCCTTGGTCGCAGGACCGTCCTTGTCCGCATAGGTCCAACTGATCGCGTCCCGGCTCAGGTACAGGATCTGGAACTGCGGGATCATGGTCTCGATCAGGCTAAGGACCCGGGCGGGGTCGTGGATCCAGTCCGGGCGCAAGGGCCAGGCCGAGGACCCCAAGTTCCGGCGCGCGATCGGGGCAAGGTCATAAGCAGGTCTGGGCATGCCCGAGATCTTGCACCAGACCGCGTACAGGGCCTAATCCGCCCTGCCGGGGTCCTGCCAGACCTGGCCTTGCCCAGGCCCCGTCCTGCGCAAAACCAGGGCCTGTTCTGGGCCCAGAGCAGGGCTAGGTCTGGGGCGCGGCCAGACCCCGCCCAGCTCCGCGCCCTGGACCCAGACCGGACCCCCTGGCCCCTGACCAGACCCGGCCATGACCCGCACTGGTCCGACCAATCGGGATCCGTGCAGCCCACGGGTGAACAGGTGAACGCGGGTGAAAATCAGGCCGTTCACCTCTCGTTCACCCGTTCACTCGGATCGTTCACCGTCGGTGACAGGCCCGACCCGATCAGGCCCAGAACCGCGGGTGAAAAAGTGAACGGACTTTCTCTGCTCTACACACGGAGCACGATCAGGACCTGATCAGCACCCACATGTAGGAGCGTTCTGTCATCGATTTTTGTCCACACATGCATATCCT
>ERZ650308.466-NODE-466-length-21820-cov-12.435424_pt1 | contig 21820 bp, 20 predicted proteins | sample MGYA00376244_ERZ650308 | MGnify/ENA primary metagenome ERZ650308 (study PRJEB26733, sample SAMN07839295) | wastewater metagenome | biome: small river; feature: stream; material: water | place: USA: North Carolina | collected 2016-04-26 ... | reverse complement strand
AAATTTTATTTTTTGAACAAAATCATTAGAGTGTATATATTTAAGCGCTTATATTTTTGAAAGCGCTTAAATATTACTACAGCTTTCCGTAAAGTGCACGTAGTTTCTCACGCGTCATAATCGTTTCCCAATCTTTTCCAAGTGCATTCTCCCATAAAGGTTTCATACCTAATGATACATTGATCATCGCATCAAATTGTTCTTCTGTTAAGTTTGCACAGATCCCAACTGGAATATCAATATTGTTCTTAGCGACCATGTGCTTGAATTCTTTCACGCCTGCTGGATAGTATTCCTCTAAGTGATTCATCACAATACAGTTTCCTATACCGTGTTTGGTGCCTAATAAATAACTTAGACCATAACTCACCGCATGTGCTACACCTACTTGGCTATAAGCAATACTCATACCGCCTGCATAAGAGGCCATCATTAATTGATCATCACACTCGTCGTCCCATTTGTTTTTTTCAACAAAAACTTTTCTACAAAGCTCTAAAGCTTTTTCACCATAGCTCTTGCTGAACTCATTTAAGAAAGTGCCTTCTAAACTTTCGATACAATGAATATAACAATCCATCCCTGTATAAAAACGTTGATTCGCTGGTGCGTCTTTTGTTAATTCAGGATCTAAAACGATTTGATCAAATGGCGTGAAGTCTGAGTTCATGCCTAATTTACGTGTTGGCCCTGTTAACACCGTTGTACGACTCACTTCGGCACCCGTACCACTTAGTGTTGGAATACCAACTTTATATACACCTGCTTGTTTTACTAAATCCCATCCTTGATAATCGGCAGAAGAACCCGGGTTGGTCATCATCAATGCCACCGCTTTTGCAAGGTCCATTGTAGAACCGCCGCCTATACCAATGATACCGCTTATTTCACCAAATTCCGCTTTTAAGCTTGCAGCTAAAGCGTCTACCTGTGTTGTTTTTGGCTCATAAGTGACGTCAACAAAAACTATCTTATCTTTTCCTCTTAGAGGTATTCTGTTTGCCAAAGGCTTGCCCTCGAAATAATGATCCAAGAAAAAAATCATTGGAAAATCACCTTTTCTTTTCGGCGCAATAATTTCATCTAATTGGTTAAAGGAGCCACGTCCATATACCACATAATCAACCATCTTAAAATTGCGAAACTGCATAATGCTAATTTTATTGAACTAATTTCTTTTGTAATTCCTCCAAAGATACGCCTTTTGTTTCTGGCACTTTTACCAAAATCCAAACTAATTGTAAAGCCATCATGATACAGAAAAAGGCAAAAATTGGCCAAGGATTGTCTTTAAATATTCCATGCTCGCTATCTAAAAACACCGGCGTAACTAAGGTAATAAGCGCAGCGAAAACCCAGTGTATGCTTGCGCCAAAAGATTGTCCTTTTGCTCGAATATTATTAGGAAACACTTCCGATATTAAAACCCAGATAACCGCACCCTGTCCAATGGCATGTGCAGCAATAAATAACAATAAAAAAGTCAACATGAATTCTGGCGCGCTATGATTTATAAAACCATAAGCAACCATCGACAAGCTAATGATATATCCAAAAGAACCAATAATTAATAAGGTCTTTCTGCCGATGCGGTCAATTAACCATAATCCTACAAATGTGAAAATCAAATTCATAAGCCCTAATGATATAGAACTTAGTAAAGAATTGTTTTTAGCAAATCCAGCTTCTTCTAAAATTCTTGGTGCATAGTATAAAAGGAAATTAATGCCAGATGCTTGATTAAAAAAAGCAACAAAAAATGCTATTGAAATAATTTTAGTATGGTGCTTGGTAAAAAGCTTCGCGACTCCAAAAGATTTTTCTTGCTCGTTGGAAACCTTGATCTCTTGTATGGTTTCGTCTATATTTTCTACGCCGACCACTTCTAAATTCTTACGCGCTCCTGCTTCATCATTCTTAGTAGACAATAACCATCTTGGACTTTCAGGCAAACCCAATGACATTAATGTAAATATAGTAGACGGCACTAATAAAACCGCTAACATCCAACGCCAATCATTTGATCCTCCGACTCCCGCTAAAAAATAATTAGATAAATACGCAACCAAAATTCCAAATACAATATTGAATTGGTACATGCCTACTAGTTTACCACGATTGTTCTTATTGGATATTTCAGAGATATAGGTTGGTGCCACCACAGAAGATACACCAATGGCAATACCCCCAACCAATCTAAAGAAGGAGAAGGTATAAGGGTCTTGTGCAAGCGCCGATCCTATTGCAGAAGCAATGAATAAAACGCCCAACCAGATCAAGACTTTTTTGCGACCATATTTTTCTGTTGGTGCGCCTGCAAAAATGGATCCTATAACGGTACCCCATAATGCCATCGACATAATAAAAAATCCATGAAACCATGGCGTTGTTTGCCAAAGCGTCTGAATTGGTTTGTCTGCGCCAGAAATCACCACCATGTCAAATCCAAATATAAATCCTGCTAATGCAGCGACTACTGTTGATTGAAATAATTTTCCTTTGTTCATTGAATTTATTTTTTCAAGTATGAATGATAAAATTTTTATTTTAATAATGCCGCAGCTTTGATTAAATCTTCTGGTGTATCAATTTCCACACCCATATAATTCGTAACTGCCATCTTAATGGACACGCCATTTTCTAGATAACGTAAACATTCAATTTTTTCTGCAGCTTCTAGTGGAGACATTGGCCAATTGGTAAAATCTATTAATGCCTGTTTTTTGAAAGCATATACACCCACGTGTTCATAATATGTAATTGCTATATCCGTTGCTCTTGGATATGGAATGACACTACGTGAAAAAAACAAAGCATTCCAATTTTTGTCCACAGCAACTTTTACATAATTAGGATCTTCAATCGATGCTTGATTGGTTAGGACCTGCATTAAAGAAGCCACCTGAACTGTATCGTCTTTAAAACAAGCTAATACTTGCTCTAATGGTTCACGCTTTACAAAAGGCTCATCCCCTTGTACATTCACAACAATGTCAATGTCTAAATTTTCGATTGCTTCTGCAATTCTATCACTACCACTTTCATGCGAACGCTGGCTCATGATGGCCTTGCCACCATTGGATACAATTTCATTAAAAATAATCTCGCTATCTGTGACCACATATACTTCGTCAAACAAGCCCGTTGCTTTGGTATTATCATAAGTGTGTCTAATCACCGTTTTGTCTCCAAGTATTTGCATCAACTTGGCAGGAAACCTAGTTGCAGCATAGCGAGCCGGTATAAATGCACCAATCTTACTCATTCTTTTATTTTGATTTATTAAGCTTAATAGTCTGATTTGATCCTTTTATCAAAAGGCATCTTTAATTGATAGCCCATGTCGGCATGCTTGGAATTGTCTACCACATCTAATCCATACACAATGTCTTTCATGTTCGTGCTATCATAAGTACCAAAAATACGATCCCAAAATGAAAATATATTTCCATAATTAGAATCGGTTTGGGGTCTAGTTACATGATGGTGCACCCTATGCATATTAGGAGAGACAATGATATATCCAAAGCTTTTATCAAACCATGTTGGTATGCGAATATTGGCGTGATTGAATTGTGATAAGACAACGCTTGCGCTTTGATACAAAAGTACCAACCACATGGGTGCGCCCAACACCATCACACCAATGATTGCAAATACAGCTCTAATTACTGATTCGCCTGGATGATGACGATTGGCTGTAGTTGTGTCTACATAAACATCTGCATGATGTACCATATGAAATTTCCACAAAAATTTTACCTTATGTTCAATCATGTGTACTAAATAAGCACCAATCAAATCCAATAACATCAAGCCAATAATCAATTCAAATAACAAGGGCATTTTTACAAGCTGTAACAATCCCCATCCGTTTGCAACCATATAGTCACTTGTCTTTACCATCATCAATGCAAATGCAAAATTGATCACAATTGTAGTAAAAGTGAAGAATAGATTGAGTGCTGCGTGTTTGGCTTTGTTATATTTAAATTGAAACAAGGGCACAGCCGATTCAATGATCCAAAAAAAACTAATTCCACCAGCAAGAATCAATGCGCGATGTAGACTTGGAATGGTTTCAAAATAGGCTTTTATAGCTTCAATCATGGCAATCTGTTTGGTGTATAAATGTAAATAAAAAACCCGATGTTCTGCATGCAGTTACAACGGGTTCTTCTTTAGTCTTATTAAGACTTGTATAGGATAGGGATTAGCTATTTAACATTAATGGCATTACCAACATCAACAAGTCCTCTCCAGGTACTTGCTCTGAAGGCTTGATTAATCCTGCTTTGCTTGGGGTTGACAATTCAATAAACACTTCATCCGTATCAGCAGCGTTCAACATTTCAATTAAGAATTTAGCGTTGAATGCAATTTGAATGTCTTCTCCTTGGTATTCACAGCTCATGCGCTCGTTACCTTCAAAACTAAAGTCAATATCCTGAGCAGCCATTTGCAATTCATTGCCTGTGATGTTTAAAGCAACCTGATTCGTGCTCTTATTACTAAATACATTCACACGACGCAAGGCGTTTTGGAAATCATGTTTGTTCACCGTTAAGCGATAAGGATTGTCCGCAGGAATCACCACTTTATAGTCTGGGAATCTTGCATCAATCAATCGACAAATTAATTGTGTAGACCCGTGCTCTACAAATAAGTGGTTGTTGTTAAAGCTTACAGTGATTGCATCTTCATTATCTGGTAATGCATTCTTTAATAAGTTCAATGGTTTTTTAGGAACGATGAAGCTTGCATTTTGTGTTGCTTTTACATCTGTTCTTTTATAACGTACCAAACGGTGTGCATCTGTTGCAACAAACTGAACGCTTTCCTTAGTTAATTCAAAGAAAACCCCCGTCATTGCTGGACGCAAATCGTCTCCGCTTACCGCAAACAATGTTTTATTGATCGCTGTTAACAAACCACCGCTGGTCATGTTAAAGCCTGTTGTATCGTCTGCTGTAGGCTCTTTTGGAAAGTTGTCAGGATTTTCGCCCATCACTTTGTACTTTCCATTATCGCTTGTAATTTCTACTGCATAGTTTTTATCGATATTAAAAGTCAATGGCTGGTCTGCAATATTTTTCAAAGAATCAATTAAGATTTTTGCAGGAATACAAACACGACCATTTGCCTTACTCTCCACTTCCATTTGCACACGCATTACCGTTTCTAAATCGGTTGCTACGATATTCAATTTTTTATCTTCTATCTCGAATAAAAAATCTTCCAAAATTGGCAATACAGTATTGGTATTAATTACACCAGAAATTTGTTGAAGGTGTTTTAATAAAGAAGAAGAGGATACAATAAACTTCATGAGCTCGGTTTTTGATTTTTTTAAGGTGGATTTTTCCCCTTGAATAACTAGGACGAAACTAAAGCAAAATCTTAAGATTAAAAAGCTATTTTAGCAATTCTTATTGACATTATGAAGAAAGTTCGAATTGGTAAGGAGCAGGCTATACAAAGGATCCGGCACTATTGCGCCTATCAAGAAAGGGCACAACAGGAAGTGCGGGATAAGTTATACGAATTAGGCATGACCATGGACGAAGTAGAGGAAATTATGTCGGACCTGATTTCTGAAAATTTCTTAAACGAAGAACGATTTGCTACCCAATTTGCAGGGGGACATTTTAGAATTAAGGGCTGGGGCAAGGTAAAAATTCAACACGCCCTTCAACAAAAAAGAGTCAGTAGCTATAATATCAAAATTGGATTAAAGTCCATAGACGAAGACGCATACCTACAAACCCTTCAAAGTCTTGCCACCAAAAAATGGAATAGTTTAAAAGGTGAGCGAGGGCTTAGTCGTATGGCTAAAACACAGGCTTTCCTTCACCAGCGTGGTTTTGAGCCATTTTTATACCAACCTATTGTTCAAGCACTTTACAAAGCTTAGTAGCAACACTCGTCTTTGAATTTGCCTTATCTTTATGAAGCATTTCTTCATAGACATTAAATCTATTCCTTTGTCTACACTTAAACTTACCCTGATTCAGCCCCACATTTATTGGGAAGACAAGGGCGCCAATCTTACACTCTTAGAACAAAAAATAGTTGGCCTCGAAACGCCCACAGAAATTGTCATTCTCCCAGAGATGTTCAATACTGGCTTTAGTATGAAGCCGGCGCTACACGCTGAAACAATGGATGGGCCTACTGTTCAGTGGATGCGTCGGATTGCCATGTCGGAAAAAATCATTCTTACCGGCTCTTTGATGATTCAAGAAGGAGGTCAATATTTTAATCGTTTAATATGGATGTTACCCAATGGAACCTTTGGGCATTATGACAAAAGACACCTTTTTGCTTTCGCTGGTGAAGACCAGCATTATACTGCTGGCAACAAAAGACTTATTGCGAGCGTAAAAGGATGGAAGATCAATTTACAGATATGTTATGATCTTCGCTTTCCTGTATGGGCAAGACAGGCAACACCCAATGAATATGATGTATTGATTTGTGTAGCCAACTGGCCAGAGAAAAGAAGCCCGGCTTGGAAAACCTTATTGGTTGCAAGGGCAATAGAAAACCAAGCTTTTGTAGTGGGCGTGAACAGGGTTGGACTAGATGGTAATAATATTGCACATAGCGGAAACTCAATGGTGGTTGGACCTCTAGGAGAAGTGATGTACCATAGTGCTGACCAAGAATCGGTCTTTCAAATTACCCTAGAACGCGAAGAACTAGAACACACAAGAACTCAATTCCCATTTTGGAAAGATGCGGACTTTTTCACGATCCAATAATTAGGCTTCTTTGCTAAAGGCGTTCCAACCCTGTGCAGTTATATCAAAAAGATTGTTTCCTTTTGTAATTAATTTTTTTCCTTCGGAGGCATCGCACATATATCCAATCACACTTATCTCTTCTTGCATTGTTATTTTATCATAGTCTGCTTGCTTCATGGTAAACAACAATTCATAATCTTCTCCACCATTCAGTGCACACACGGTTGCGTCTAATCCAAACTTAAATGCCGCAGCCTTACTTGCTTCGTTGATTGGAATTTTTTCTTCATAGATTCTACATCCTAATTCTGACTGCTTACACAAGTGCAATACGTCAGAACTCAAGCCATCACTGATGTCCATCATGGATGTTGGCTTAATTTCTATTTTTTCTAAAAGTTCAACAATGTCTTTTCTCGCTTCTGGTTTTAACAACCTACCTACAATATAATCTTCGTTTTCTAAGTTTGGTTGAACCTGCGGATTCTCTATAAAGATTTGTTTCTCACGCTCCATTAATGTTAGACCCAAAAACGCAGCACCTAAATCTCCTGATACACAAATTAAATCTCCCGACTCTGCCGTGCTTCTTTTAATGTATTGATCTGGAGCAACTTCACCGATTGCTGTGACAGATATAATCAATCCTTTTTGTGATGTAGAAGTGTCGCCACCAATTAAATCCACCCCATATTTATCACAAGCAATTGCAACACCTTCATAAAATTCTTCCAAGGCTTCTAAGCTAAAGCGGTTGCTGAAAGCCAAGCTCATCGTGATTTGTGTGGGTTGTGCATTCATGGCATAGATGTCGCTTAAGTTCACGACCACCGATTTATAACCAAGGTGTTTTAGGGGTGTGTACATTAAATCAAAGTGTACGCCCTCTACTAATAAGTCGGTTGTTACTACAGTTTGTTTTCCAAAATGATCAATCACCGCTGCGTCGTCACCAATTGACAAAACCGTTGATGCATTGTATGTTTCAAAATTTTGTGTTAGTCGATCTATCAATCCAAACTCTCCTAGTTTTTCTATTTCTGTTCTTTCTGTTGACATATATTATGCTACTTGCTTTTTTGTAAAATTATTTTGATGACCTATAGATTTCCTCCATTCACTACTGACTGCAATTGCTCGTGAATAAAACCATTGGTGGCGATAATGCCCGGCTGGTATGGATTGTATCTATTACCACTCAGGTCTGTCACTTTTCCTCCAGCCTCTTCTACCATTAAATAACCTGCTGCGCTATCCCATGCTTGAAGTTTATGTTCGTAAAATCCATCAAACCTTCCTGCTGCTGTCCAACACAAATCCAATGCGGCACTTCCTAGTCTTCTCACGGGAATGGCTTTACGCACTAGTTTTTCAAACACCTGAAGCGGACCGTTTTCTGTATCTAAATATTGATAAGGGAATCCTGTTACTAAACAACTTTGTAATAGTGACTCTTTTTTGCTCACGCGCATGGGCCTTCCGTTCAGTGTTGCGCCCTTACCCTTTTCTGCAAAATAAAGCTCGTTCATAAACGGATTGTACACCGATCCTAAAATCATCTCACCTTTATATTCTACGCCAATGCTTACACAACAAATTGGAATGCCATTGGCAAAATTAATGGTGCCATCTATTGGATCGATAATCCACTTGGTATCTGAAGCGGATGCCATTTCCCCGGTTTCTTCGCTTAGGATAAAATGGTCTGGAAATTGAGCCTGTATTAATTCAATGATTGCCTTTTCAGAAGCATGATCTGCCTCTGTAACCAAATCATTTATCGTAGCCTTGCTGGATACGGTAAAGCTGCCATTAAAAAATCGGGTTAGCTCTTTTGCGCCAACCTCTACAGCCTGAATTAAGGTGTTTTTAATCATAGTACAAAAGTAGGTTCGTTTGCTCGAATAACATTCGTATTTTTGTAACTAATCTGTAAAAGTAAAACCTGATTCTGTAGATGCCGATTTTTGAGATTAATTTACCAAAGAATATTAGCAAAGTGCTTGGCATCACGCCAAGAAGCCCAAGAACCGCGCAGATGCGTGTGCTCAAGAAATTATTAAAACGTGCTCAATACACAGCTTTTGGTCAAAAAAACAAATTCGACGAAATTTTAACTAGCAGACATATTGGTAAGAAGTTCCAAGAACAAGTACCTAGTTATAATTACAACAAGATCTATAAAGAATGGTGGCACTTAACCCTGGAGGGACAGACCGACATATGTTGGCCAGGCAAGATCAATTATTTTGCACTAAGCAGTGGTACAAGTGAGGCTGCTAGTAAATACATTCCCGTTACAAACGATTTATTAAGAGGCAACAAAATCATCATGATCAAGCAGTTGATTAGCTTGTTTAAATATCGTGATGTGCCTTTGTCTGCGCTAGGTCGTGGATGGCTTACACTGGGCGGCAGCACTGACTTACAGAAGGGTGCTGGCTATTATGCCGGTGACCTAAGTGGCATTACTGCCAAGAAGGCGCCATTTTGGTTTCAGCCTTTCTATAAGCCAGGTAAAAAAATTGCCAAGGAACGTGACTGGAACAAAAAATTAAAAGAGATTGTTGAAAAAGCGCCTGAATGGGATATCAGTTTCATTATTGGCGTACCCGCTTGGATACAAATGTGCTTAGAAATGGTGATAGAGCGCTATCAGCTTAATAATATCCACGAGATCTGGCCTAACCTCACTTTTTTCGTGCATGGTGGTGTGAGCTTTGAGCCTTATAAACATGGCTTTGAAAAACTATTAGGAAGACCGATCGAATACATTGAAACTTATTTAGCGAGCGAGGGTTTCTTGGCTTGGCAGGACAAACAAAACGCTGTGGGCATGCGTTTGTCTTATAACCAACATATCTTTTTTGAATTTGTACCTTTTGATGAAAAGAACTTTGACGAAAATGGGGAAATGGTAGAACACCCAGAAGCATTCATGATTCACGAAGTAGAAGAGGGTAAGGATTATGCGATTTTAATTAGCACGCCGGCTGGAGCATGGCGTTATTTAATAGGAGACACGGTGCGTTTTGTAGACAAGGCAAACGCCGAGATCATCATCACCGGAAGAACAAAACACTTTTTGAGTTTAGTAGGTGAACACTTGAGTGTTGATAATATGAACAAAGCTGTGCAGCTTGTAAGCGAGGAGCTGAACCTTTCTATTCCAGAGTATACCGTTACAGGCGAGCCTTTTGGCAACTTCTTTGCACACCATTGGTATGTAGCTTGTGATCAAACAATTGATGAAAAACTATTAGCAGAAAAAATAGATGAAAAATTAATTCAACTGAACGACGACTATGCGGTTGAAAGAAAGAGTGCGCTAAAAGCGATTCAGGTTTCTGTTTTAAAAGAAAATTGTTTTATGGGCTTCATGCAAAGCAAAGGAAAGGTTGGAGGTCAACATAAATTTCCCAGGGTATTAAAAGGGGAGATGCTAGCAGACTGGAAGGCCTTCATTCAAAATCAAGCCTAATGTTGTTTGCCCCAATTTTAAAAGGATTGTTGTTAGGATTGATATTGAGCATCTCTATTGGTCCTGTTATTTTTGCCATTATTAAACAGAGCTTAACAAATGGTAAACGCTCTGGATATGCATTTGTAGCGGGGGTTTCAAGCAGTGATCTACTTTTGCTTTTTATATGTAATGTATTTACTTCTTTATTTAATTTGGTACTTAATCACAAATCTACCATTGCACTTGCTGGTGCTGGATTTTTATTGTTGATGGGTTTGTATACTTTGTTTTTTAAAAAGTTGAAGCTCGAAAACATGGGTGAAGATGGTGTACACAAACCAGTTCGTATAAAAGATTTGCTTGCTTCTTATTTTTCTGGGTTTTTAATGAACACGCTGAATCCAAGTGTTTTTTTATTTTGGTTTGCCTGGACTGCTGCTATTAATACTAGTGCAGACGATACGCCGAACCCGATTCAATATAAGTTCCTTGTTTTTGGTACCTGCCTTGGTTTTGTTTTATTGTCTGATTTATTAAAAGTGTTTTTGGCTGGCAAGCTTAGGCCTAAGCTAACCGAAAAAAACCTGCTTTGGATCAACCGCATTTCGGGTATCATTATCTTAATTTTTAGTGCTGCGCTTTTGTACAGTGCCCTCTTGATCTATTAAAGTTGAACTAGCTTATCCTTTCACAAACATTTAAGTCAAATTGGTTCTTTTTAATTGGCTTTATTGTAATTTGGTCTTGTGAAAAAACTTACCCTTTTATTTTATTGTCTTTGCTTTCTTCTTAAAGCAAGCGCAGTCATGGCTCAATCTGGTAACGTGCTTGTTTTAAAAGACAGAGGCGTAACCATCAAGTCTTTTACTAAAGACAATTATATCGAATTTGAATTCAGTAACCGTCAATGGATTTTGGGTCAAATTCAATGGGTCAAAAAAGACTCCATACAAGTAAAACAATATGCCCTTCAAACTGTCATGACCGCTTATGGCACTTATGGTCAGGATACACTAAGACTAGGAACACTCAGTTTACACATCAACGAAATTGTGGCTTTTGCGAAAGACAAAGGCAAATATCAAAGCGTGTTTGCAAACGGGTCTTTCTTAAGCATTGGTGGCCTTTTATATAGTGGTTTAAATATTACCAATTCTATCATTAATAAAGAAGCTGTCTTTGCTTCAAAAAATCTTCCATCTATTGGTGGCGGATTGGCTGCTTATCTTGTTGGAAGATGGATGGCGAAAAAAAATCCACCTTATCGTCCAATTGGTAAACGTTTTAGTGTAGAAGTTTTATAGCCCTTTTTTATTTTGCATTAAACTCTAGATTTTGATTAAAAAAATTAAACGCGTTGTTTGGTATTTATTTATTAGCTCATTACTCTATGTAGTGATTACGCGTTTTGTCTTTCCGCCCATTACCATCACACAGATCACAAATGCCTTTGGGCTTGGATTAAAAAGAGATTATGTTGCTTGGGAAGACATGTCCTATAATATTAAATTAGCTGCCATAGCAAGCGAGGACCAGGCTTTTCCAGACCATATTGGTGTAGACTGGGAAGCAATGGAAAGAAGCTTTAAACCTAAAAAGAAAAAAAGAAAATCTAGAATTCCTTTAGGTGGCGGCGCTAGCACGATCACACAACAGGTTGCTAAAAATGTATTCTTATGGCAGGGTGGGCAATATGATAAATATATTAGAAAGCTACCGGAATTTTATTTTACTTTTTTAGTGGAATTGATTTGGGGTAAGCAAAGAATTTTAGAAGTGTATTTAAACGTGATCGAAACCGGGCCGGGTTGTTTTGGTGTAGAAGCTGCGGCACAACACTATTTTAAAAAGTCTGCTAAAAATTTAACGCGTGCAGAAGCGGCCATGATCATTGCAGGCCTACCTAATCCCAAGAAATTCACAGCGAGACCGATGACAAAAAGAGTTGCTTGGCGTTATCCACAAATTCTTAGAGAAATGAACAATTTAGAAGGGGATGAGGATGTGCGTGATTTGATTCGAAAAAAATAACCGGGTTTGTCCACTAACTATTTCACATTTTTTTGGTTTGCAAACCAAATCGTGCACAAAGTGGCTGTGTTTGTGGATTATTATTTTAAACATTCATCTATTGACTTAATTGCGTTTTCTGTTCTTTCCTCCCCCGTTCCTCTTACAATTGCCCATGGTGTATGCTGGTTCATCAACAATTCCTTATAAATCGTAAACAATTCGATGCGGGGTCCTTCGTCTGGATATTCACGCATTTCGTCTGCAGTCCATGGCAGGTCTATATCACAAAGCAGGTATAAATCATAACTACGTTCATTGATTTGTTCTAAAATAAAGGGATGGCAATTATTAAATACATATTCAGACCAAACCTTCATCACATACATGTCTGTATCAACAATCAACTTATTTGATTTTGATGCGTTATTGTTTTCGGCATTTTTTTTATGCAATGCATCAATTGCTCTTTCTTCGTTTTCAATCTGACCTTTGGCGATTGTTAATAAATCATCATGCGTATATTTTGTGCCGTGCTCGGACAAATATTGTCTTGCATATTCTGGCGTCCAAATTGTCTGATAATGCTTTGCAAGCGCATCACATAAGGTTGACTTACCGGTTGACTCTGGACCAAGAACGACGATTTTTTGAATTGGTTTCATTGCTTTGAACTTTTTAATTACTTGCTTTCGCTTTCTTGTTCCAAGAAATATATCCAGCAATTGCTAAGACTAACAATACTATAAACTGAAAACTCGTAAATGCATAGCCCTTAATAAAGTATAAAGGAATAGAAGTGATGTTGGTTACAATCCACCAAATCCAACTCTCAACTTTTTTCTTTGCCATCAACCACATTCCAGTATAAGCAGAAGCGCTTGCTAGTGCGTCTGCCCAAGGTATAGCGTCAGGAGCAAAATTGGTTTTTAAAAACAGTAGGCCAAAATACAAGACCGCATAAAATCCAAGAAATACTAAAAACTGTTCTAGTCTTTGTTTTGTACTACTATTCGTAATTTGTAAAACATGCGTCACGTGGTCTTCTTTTTTTCTTGACCACCAATACCATCCATAAAGACTCATGATGGTATAATATAGATTCACACTCGCTTCGCCCAATAGATGTCCTTTAAAGCTTAAATAAATATAAAGTGTCGTGTTGATAATGCCGGTTGGAAAAACTAAAATATTTTCTTTTCTACTATACCAAACAGAAACAATGCCCATGATTACCGCAACTGCTTCTATCCATGTTGTTTGAAGTAATCCATTGTATACTGCTATAAAAAATTCATTCATTAGTTGGTCGCTTTCATTTTTTCTAATTGTAGTTCCATTCTAAACATTTCATCACGCAGCTTGGCGGCTTCCATAAAATCCAAAGCCTTTGCCATCTTCTCCATTTGCTTCTTGGTTTGTAAAATAGCTTTTTCCATTTGTGGAATGGTTTTGTATTCGCTATTTGGCTCTGCCACCATATTCAACGCATCGGTAGTGCGGATATTCATATTGTCTTGACTATAGCCCTTAATATCTAACACCGCTGTTTGTTTCATCACCTGTTCAATCGATTTTACAATCGTGGTAGGTGTAATATGGTGCTCCTCGTTGTATTGGATCTGTTTTGCGCGACGTCGATTGGTTTCATCGATGGTGCGTTGCATACTCATGGTAATTTGATCCCCGTAAAATATAACACGCCCTCTGACGTTTCTTGCAGCACGTCCCGCTGTTTGTGTTAAAGATTTTTCGTTTCTTAAAAACCCTTCTTTATCTGCATCTAAGACCACCACCAAGGATACTTCGGGAAGGTCCAAGCCCTCTCTTAAAAGGTTTACCCCCACCAACACATCTATCACTCCAAGACGTAGTTCTCTTAAAATTTCAACGCGCTCTAATGCATCAATATCGCTATGAATGTATTTTGATTTGATATTGATTTTGGATAAATATCGATCCATCTCTTCGGCCATCTTCTTGGTAAGCGTGGTCACCAATACACGATCGCCTTTTTCAACCTGCATGGCAATCTCGTCCAACAAATCGTCTATTTGATTTTTCGTTGGGCGAACTTCAATTGGTGGATCTAATAATCCCGTAGGACGCACAACCTGTTCTACAATCAATCCATCTGTTTTTTCTAATTCATATTCACCTGGCGTGGCGCTTACAAAAATGGTTTGGCCTATCACTTGTTCAAACTCATTAAAGTTAAGCGGCCTGTTGTCTATTGCGCTTGGTAGCCTAAAACCAAATTCAACTAAATTCATTTTTCTGCTTCTATCTCCGCCATACATTCCAGAAATTTGTGGAATCGTAACATGGCTTTCATCTATCACACATAAAAAATCTTTTGGAAAATAATCCAATAAACAGAATGGCCTTGTGCCTGGTTTTCGGCGATCAAAAAATCGAGAATAGTTTTCGATACCTGTACAATAGCCCAACTCTCTGATCATCTCTATGTCGTATTCAACCCTTTCTTTGATCCTTGCTGCCTCCTGTGGCTTGCCTACTTTTTTAAAGTACTCCACCTGCGCGCGTAATTCATCTTGTATCTCTACAATGATTTCTTGCAGCATTTCTTTGGGCGCCATGTATAAATTTGCAGGGAAGATGGCCGCGTTCTCCATTGGCTCAATTCTTTTTCCTGTTTCAATTTCGATACTTTCTATTGTTTCAATTTCATCTCCAAAAAATGTAATGCGGTAGCCATAATCTACATATGGTAATCGAATGTCTACCGTGTCACCGTTCACTCTAAACGCACCACGATCAAATTCTGTGACTGAACGGTGGTACAAACTATTTACAAGTGCGTGTAAAAATGCTTGGCGAGATAAAATTTGTCCTTGATGTATTCTAATAATCCCATTTTCATATTCTGTGGGATTTCCCATACCATAAATACAACTTACACTCGCCACAATCACAATGTCCCTTCTGCCACTTAATAATTGGGCAGTGGCTTGTAGTCTTAGTTTATCTAACTCTTCGTTGATGCTTAAATCTTTTTCAATGTATACGCCCGATGTGGGTAGATAGGCTTCGGGCTGATAGTAGTCATAATAAGACACAAAATAGCCTACCGCATTGTCGGGAAAGAATTGTTTAAACTCTCCATACAATTGAGCAACCAGTGTTTTATTATGTGTTAAGACAAGTGTAGGGCGTTGTACATTCTGAATCAGGTTGGCAATTGTAAATGTTTTACCAGAACCTGTCACCCCAAGTAGTGTTTGTTGTGGATCTCCATTCAGCACACCCTCGGTCAATTGTGCAATAGCCGTTGGCTGGTCGCCCGAGGGTGTGTAATTGGAATGAAGTTTAAAAGGCATACGCAAAGGTAAGCGCTTACCTTATATTTGTTTCGTTAAAATAACAGATTATAATGTTTCTAAATAATTCGCTAATCTGTTGATTGCAGCAGCCACTTCCGCAATTTGTGCGGTTGTTTCTGCCCAGTTTTTTTGTTCTATTGCTTCTCTAACACCTGGTATTGTTTTCACGCCATATCCTGTATAGAATCCAGGTGCATATAAACTGTGTTTATACCAAGGTCTGCGCGGTAAGCCTGTTGTCATTAACAAAGATTGTTCGGCTGTATAAATTTTTGCATTGATTGCTGCTAATTTTTGTGCATCCGCTGTTGACTTTAATTGCTCTAGATTTTGAGCCGCTTTTTCTAATTGTATTAATGCATTTAAAATTGGTGCAAAATCTAAATAAGGCACTTCTGCAACCACAGTTGGAAGTTGTAAGCCCTCTGTTGGGTCTGCTGCAACAGCATATGCTTTTGTGTTAACTAGTTCGTTTTCTACTTTTGCCTTTTCACGCATTTGCTCCACATTCGTCATCAATTCGGTGATATATCCTTTTACTGTTTTGTGTAAAGCAGTAAAATCAAAAGGCAGTGCATCTGCTTCAGAAATTCTTAATGCTGCACGACCTGCAGTTTGTGCAAGTGCAACACCATAAGCAAATCCCGGGTCTTTATACTTTGAATAGTGATCATAAGAGTCATAGATAGAATGGTATTCACCACCTTCATTTTCACCACCAAAACCAATGTTTAAAGAAGGTACCCCCACGTGTTGTATAAAAGAAGAATAATCAGAACCCGATCCCATTGCTCCCAAAGGATAAATTGTACTGTTTAAGATTTCTTTTTTAGCTGCAGTGCTTGTCGCTTCTGTTGCTCTATTCGCTCTTTGTCTTTCAAAAATTGTTACACCCGTTTGTGGGTCTTTTATTGATTTACTAATGTCCGTCATTAATCCCGTGAAAGCATGAGAACCTTCCGCACTTAAAAATCCTCTTCCATTACCATCAGAGTTAATATACGCAACCGCCTTAGCTTGTAATGATGCTGCATGATCTTCTACCCACTCTACAGAACCCATTAAGCCTTGTTCTTCTGCATCCCAAGCACAGTAAACTAGTGTTCTTTTTGGTCTCCATCCCGATTTCACTAATTCACCAATTGCTATTGCTTCATCAAGTTCAGCAGCCATGCCACTTACGGGGTCATTTGCGCCATTTACCCATGCGTCGTGGTGGTTTCCTCTAATCACCCATTGGTCGGGAAATTGACTTCCTTGTATCGTTGCAATTACATTGTATGCAGGACGTATTTTCCAATCGAAGTTTAATTTCAAATGTAATTTCGATTTACTTGGTCCAATATGGTAGGTAAATGGCAATCCGCCTCTCCATGCTTTTGGTGCAACTGGACCAGCCATGTCTTGTAACAATGGAGCTGCATCGTGATAGCTAATAGGCAAAACCGGTATTTTTAAAAGGTTTTCTGCATTATTGTGGTCTACTCTTGGCGCACCATCTACAGAGGCGTAATTTGGAGTGCTTGGATCACCGGGATATATAACCATATCCATAATTGAACCCCTTTGAACACCATATTCGTTTTTGAATGGTCCAGCTGGATACACATCACCTGCGCCATAACCATCGTCTTGTGGGTCTGAATAAATTAAACAACCAATTGCGCCGTGTTCTTGTGCTACTTTTGGTTTGATACCTCTCCAGCTTCTACCATATTTAGCAATGACAATTTTTCCTTTTACATCGATACCATATTTAGCTAGTGTTTCATAATCTTCTGGTAAACCATAATTCACAAAAACCAATGCTGCATTTACGTCACCATCTGCACTCCAACAGTTATAAGTTGGTAATTGGTCAGCTTGCGCAGAAGTAGCATCTTCTTTTAATGCTGGTTCTTTTAACAATGCTTTAAAGTTGGTTGCGCCTTTCATTTCTAATACACGCGTAATAGGTGTTGGAAATAATAATTGATAGGTTACAATTTTTGTATCCCATCCTGCTGCCTTAAACTGTTTTGCAATTTCGTCTGCAACAAATTTTCCACCAACAGATCCGATATGGTGTGGTACAGAAGACATTAATTTTATATTTTCTCCTACACGTTTTGCACTAAGTTTACTATCAAAATTTGCTTCTAATTTTTTTTGTGCTTCAGTGTTTTTAAATCCCGTGAATTGTTGTGCAATACTATTGATGCTTAAGCTCAATAACATGCTGCACAATACTAGTGTTGATTTTTGATTTGCCATTTTAGTGGATTTTATAAGGATTAAAACTGAGTGTTATACTTTTCTGTTTAAATATTGAGCGTAATTAGGTAGTTCATATTCGTATTCACCTTGCATAAAAGGAGATGTAACTAAAAAATCTGCTGTGGTTCTATCACATGCCATTGGAAGGTTCCATGCAACAGCTAGTCTTAATAAAGCCTTTACGTCGCTATCATGTGGCTGTGCTTCCATTGGATCAAAGAAGAAAAACACCATATCAATATCTCCGGTTGCAATCATGGCACCAATTTGTTGGTCTCCACCAAGTGGTCCACTTAATAATTTTACAACTGGTTGGTCTAAGGCTTCTTCGATTAACTTTCCTGTAGTGCCTGTTGCCACTAAACTATGTTTTGATAAAACAATTTTATTATGCACCGCCCACTCAATTAGATCCTTCTTTTTATTATCATGTGCAATGAGTGCTATTTTTTTTCTTTTATCTAGTTTACGTAATGATTTCATTTTATAGTTTCTGTTTTATTTAAGTACTCTTTTTCCCATCAATGGAAACTGTATCAAGATAATTAAAATAATGGAAGGGGGAATATTAAATAGTTTTAATACAAGGTATATTAACAATAAAAAAATAGGGTAGGTAAATAGTAAAATGGAAAATAAAACAGAATCATAAAAAACAGTATATTTTGTTTTATTCGCAACCCAATTTTTAATAAAAGTATAATAAGGAAGGTGTAATATGTAAAAAAAACTTTTTGTATTGAATATGGTTGGTTGGTTTGGAATGATAATATTAGTTTCTAATTGTTCATAAACCGTTTGGTTAAATAACACACGATCTCTGCTGTTTTGGATGAAGGGAATATTTTTCATTTCGGTAACAATTAAATTTATTGTTTTACCAATTCCTCTTAACTGATTAAATGCAATTCCTGCAATATGAATTTTTGGTTGCACATTTAATTTTTGTACACCTTCTAAAATTCTTGCTGTTCCTTTTTTAAAGGGTTGTAATTCATGACTATTAATACAAATACCTTCTATAAATATTAGTACTGCATATCCCTTACTTAATAAATCGATAGATTTTATAAACGCATAATCGTTTAAATGTAAAAACTCTTTACCCTCTCTTAATCTGTACACCGGAATCATATTTAATGATTCTAAAATAAAACGATGTATGGGTTTTTTAAATGCGTCACCTCTGGCTAAAAAATACATTCTTCTTTTATAGTATGATCCTATCACTAAAGCATCTAAAAAAGAATTTGGATGGTTTGCAATAATTAATAAAGGACCTTTTGTTGTAAATAGCTGTTTATTTTTAAGGTGTATCTCTTTACAGAATAACCATAAACCTGCTTGAATAAATAGTTTTAATAATTGCACCACGGTATAAATATAAAAAAACCGCATCACAAATGATGCGGTCACTACCTACTAACCTTAAAAAAACACGTTTAATTATTTTATTGTGCTGCAGCTGCTTCAACTTTTGCAGCTATTTTAGCTCTAATTTTAGCTTCAATTTCATTTGCCATCTCTGGATTATCATGAAGAATTGTTTTAACTGAATCACGACCCTGACCTAATTTATTACCTTCATAACTAAACCAGCTACCGCTTTTATTAATAATTTCTAATTCAACACCCATATCAATAATTTCACCAATCTTACTAATACCTTCTCCAAAAATAATTTCAAATTCAGCAGCTCTAAATGGAGGTGCTACTTTATTTTTAACCACTTTTACTTTCACTCTATTTCCTACAGCTTCATCGCCATCTTTGATTTGTGCCATTCTTCTGATATCTAAACGCACAGAAGCATAGAATTTTAATGCATTACCACCAGTTGTTGTTTCTGGATTACCAAACATTACGCCAATTTTTTCACGTAACTGATTGATGAAAATACAAACAGTACCAGTTTTATTAATTGTTGCTGTTAACTTTCTTAATGCTTGAGACATTAAACGTGCGTGTAATCCCATTTTAGAATCACCCATTTCACCTTCTAATTCACTTTTAGGTACCAATGCAGCAACTGAGTCAATGACCACCACATCTATTGCACCTGATAAAATCAAACGATCCGCAATTTCTAAAGCTTGCTCACCATAATCTGGTTGAGAAACTAAAAGATTATCCACATCTACACCCAATCTTTTTGCATAAGCACTATCAAATGCATGTTCAGCGTCAATAATTGCGCACATTCCACCTTTTTTCTGTGCTTCTGCAATTACATGAATTGCCACAGTTGTTTTACCTGAAGATTCAGGACCATAAATTTCAATTATTCTACCTTTTGGTAAACCGCCAATTCCTAACGCAGTATCTAAACCAATTGATCCAGTTGAAATGACTTCCTGAGGCTCTTGACTGCGCTCGTTCATCATCATCACACTACCTTTACCATAATCCTTGTCGATCTTATCAATGGTCAACTTAAGGGCTTTTAATTTTTCTGCGTTACTCATAGCTTGTCGTTTTATGTTTTCGTTTAAATAGAATGTGAAGATAGGGATAAATTGTTAATAAACTAAATTATTTAGTATTATTTTACTAATTTGATTAGTTATTTATTTTCACAAGGCATATTTAAATTACAAAACATTGATTTTCAATTAATTATTTTAAATTCTATTTTAGTAATAAATTTAGTATTTATTAGTTTATTGATTTTAAGTATTTATCTAGGCCTTTTTATAGGTGTTTAATAGGATGGAATAAAAGTAGTTCATTTTAAAATAAAGTTTAAAAAAGGGAATGTGCATTACTACCGTAGTATTCTTTTATAATACATTTATATAAATAGACTAATACTATTACGCCTGTTAATATCTTAATATCTTAGTTATACACTTTTCTGTTTTTATGGAATTGCTAAATAATCCAACAATTATAGATCCATAAAGTTCATCTAGCATTGATTTCTATTTTATATATTATTATTTAAAAGCATACATATAGTTATACTCGATTGAGATAAACACAGGTTATACACTGTTAATTAACGGGTATAAGATGACTATAGTTTTACCTTTTTTATACTTATTGATTTTTCCAAATCTGCTTATTCCTTTTTTATACCCATTTATTCTATCAAAAAATGGGTTTATCCACGGTTTTTTTAATTATCCACCTACCCTTTGTGTATTTTATTACGAATCCAAACGTAATTGGTTCATATAATATACTAAATTTGCTGCCTATATAATTATAAGATACATATGTCTATTATTCAGAACATTCGTGAAAAAGGTGCTTGGATCATCTTTACAATTATTGTAATCGCATTGATTGCATTCGTATTACAAGATGGCATTGGCAAAAAAGGAAACACTGCTATTTCCGAACTTGGAAAAGTGAATGGTGTAGTTATTAATAAAACTGATTTTGAAGAGAAGGTAGAAATTCAAGTTCAAAATTATGCATCACAAGGTATTAAGAGGGAACAAATTATTGGTTTCTTATGGAATCAAGAAGTTGATCGTGTTTTATATACAACTGAAGAAAAGAAATTAGGTATCACTGTTGGTACTAAAGAAATTTCTGATGTTTTATTTGGAACTGAATCTCCATTTAAACAAGAATTCACAGACCCAGCTACTGGTGAATTTAAAGTGAATGATGCTAAACAAGCTATTGCTCAAGTAAAGAAAAGTAAAAATCAAGAACAAATTAATCAAATCGAAAAGATGTATATAGAACCATCTATCGAAAACAGATTAAGAAATAAATACCAAGCATTAGTTGTTAAAGGTGTTCAATTACCTTCTTGGATGGTACAAAAACAATATGCTGAATTAAATAGTATTGCTAATATTAATATTGTTGGTATACCATATGCAAGTATCTCTGATAGTACTATTAAAGTAACTGATGATGAAATTGCTACTTATATTAAAGACAACGCTGCAGCTTTTCAAGTTGAAGAAGCTTCTAAAAGTATCAGCTTTGTTGGTTTCAGTGCTGCTCCAACAAGTGCAGATTCTGCTGCTGTTTTAAATAGT